>ERZ802819.980-NODE-980-length-18319-cov-8.47635_pt1 | contig 18319 bp, 11 predicted proteins | sample MGYA00345647_ERZ802819 | MGnify/ENA primary metagenome ERZ802819 (study PRJEB30503, sample SAMEA104212355) | marine metagenome | biome: Westerlies Biome; feature: [SRF] surface water layer (ENVO:00010504) within the epipelagic zone...; material: water...
CTTTTTAAGGAAAGAGCGCCGCTTAAAGATTTTTTTAGAACTCATTATTTATCCGAGAAAGTTACAAGCGCTGTGATCTAGAGGGAATCTTTAAGTTTAAAAGCCAGCAGGCAGGGCTTGCGCATAAGCATTCCCGACTTGAGCGCTTGGAAGTGAGTCTGCCTAAATGACGTTTAACGAAAAGTTTCCTCGGGCACGGGGCTCGTCTGGAAGATGGATTCGATCTGCCCCATAACTGCATTTGTGAGCAAAGAAACATCGCCGATAGCTTTGAGGTTTTCCTTTAAATGGTTCGTATTAGAGGCTCCCAATATTGCCGTCGTCACGTTCGAATTCTTCAATACCCATGCGAGTGCTAAGCGTGCGGGAGTGATCTCTAGCTCACGCGCTATACATGCAAATGCTGCAACCTTATGTACTCGGGCTTCGTAACCTGGGGGCAGACCTGCCTCCTTGAGCCATGCGTTTCCCTGCTTGGAGACCACGAACTTGCCGCCCTTCTCTTCCAAATAATGACCCACCAATTCTCCGCGTGACAGCGGCGACCACACTGTAGTGCCGAGGCCGACTTCTTTGTAGAGGCGTGAATAATCTACTTCAAAACATTCACGCGTAAACAGGTTGTATTGCGGCTGCTCCATAACTGGTGCGACGAGATTATCACGCGCCGCGGCGGCATGTGCGAGTGCGATGTCGCGCGCAGTCCATTCGCTGGTGCCCCAATAGAGGATCTTCCCCTGCCGCACCAGATCTGTCATCGCAGCAACCGTTTCCACAATTGGCGTATTGAGGTCGGGGCGGTGACAAAAATACAAATCAAGATAGTCCACCTGCAAGCGTTCAAGCGCTTGATGGCAGGCCTCGATCACATGCTTGCGGAAGAGTCCTTTACGAGTGGGCTCATCGCCTCCCCAAAATACCTTACTCGAAACACACCAAGTATCGCGCCGCCAACCTTTGGCTTTGAGGATGCGCCCCATCACCAGTTCTGATTTGCCCGCGGCATAGACTTCGGCATTATCAAAAAAATTGATGCCCGATTCGTAGGCGAAGGTCATTAGCTCATCGGCAGTCTCTTCAGAGATCGACTCCCCAAAGGTGCGCCAGGATCCTAAGGAAAGTTCGCTGAGAGGTAGCCCTGTTTGACCAAGATAACGGTAGTTCATGCGTTTAAAAGTTCTGGAAGATTCTTAGTTGTTACCCTCGCTCATGGCCATGCGCTCGCGTGTGAAGATCGCCTCTTGCTTAAGCCATTTGATATATTTCTCTGCCTCGGCAAGTTGCTGTTGCGCTTGAGCATTTCCCGCTGCGGCTGCGGCACGGTTTGAGTCCGCACGCGCTTCGGCTTTGGTCAACCACTCACCTTCGATGTTTTTCAAAAAGCCTGCACGTAGTTGATTCACGTCCTCCGCCCCGACCGAATCGAGATACTCCATCATTTGCTGTTCAAGTGATGCCGCCATTTCAGGATAGGATGACTTCAAATCATGCTTTTCAGAAATATCTTCACTGAGCTTATAAAGTGCGATCGCTTGGGTATCCAAATTCTTCAACAGCTTGAAATCACCACGGCGTATGGACGACTCTGGTTCACCGTTATACCATGGAAAATGGAAGATCAAGGCATCCCCCGGACGCTCCACTGTCGCCGCATCGCCTCGAGTAAAAGTATCCGCAATGCTCACGCCATCCAACTCCTCAGGTAGTGGCGCCGTGCCACCAGCTAGTTGATAGAAGGTTGGCAACCAATCCCACCCTGCAGTTGGCACCGAGCAATATTGCCCCTTCGGCACGCCAGGCCCACAAACCACGAGCGGAATACGAATGCCACCCTCGGTCAAATCCCCCTTCGCGCCTTGTAAAGGAGCGTTGCCACGTAAGCCCCCGCCATTGTCGGAAGTAAAAATCACGTAGGTGTTATCATCGATCCCCAAGGCCTCGATGTGATCAAGTAAATCGCCAAACGAGCGATCTGTATCTTCGATCATCGCCGCATAATTGAGCAACCAGTTATGTTTAAAATCCGGAATTTCATCATCAGGTAAATAATCCGAATCCACCGCTTTTAAAGGACGTGGTAAGGCACGGTATTTCTCGCGTGTTTCCTTCAAAGAATCATGCCAAATATGCACCGAATAGTGCGACAGTTGGACAAAAAAAGGCTGCTCCGCATTAGCCTGCTCAGAGATGAAATCCTTCGTCATTTGAGTCAACGAGAAGAGACGCTTTGGATCATCATCCGGAAGATGCGTTCGCATGTCGTCCAAATAGTCACCCTCGCCGTTCCCTGTCCCTTTTTCCTTCTCGGTGAAATCATAGCCCGCATCGCTCGGCTTCATTGCCGGGATGTGCCACTTACCAAAATGAGCGGCAACGTACTCAGGATTGGCCAGCTTCAATGCCTGTGGAATGGTAATCTTGCCTCGGTATTCCTTAGACGAACGATCGGTATTTAAGGTCGAGTTGAGCATGCGGGCAGGCGTCATGCCGTGGAGCATCGCATTGCGTGAGGGCGTGCAAACTGGCGCGGGGGCATAGGCATCGGAAAAGACCATCCCCCGATCAGCCATACCTTGCAGGTGTGGGGTTTGATAAAAATCGCTACGTGTATTTTCCCTCCCCTCAATCATCTCGACCGAGGTATCTGCCCAACCGAGGTCATCAATGTAAACAAGAACGAAATTGGGAGCTGCCGTTTTAGCGCTCAACGCAATGCATGAGGCAATGAAAAAAGCCCAAAGCTTTATTTTGAGAGAATGGGGAGTAAGGGATGCCATAAACTTTTATAATAAGTAATCAGAGTCGTAATAACAATGTCTATCCGCGCAGAATACCTGTCGACTTACGCCAAAAAGAATAGTGGCTATAATAGAAGACAAATGAGATTATTGATTGGTCATTCTTCCATCACTCGTCATATCAAAATAAAAAGCTGTAGGCGCATTTACGTCTATGTCAAATTTGCGGCTCATTGCAGGTTTATTTCTTTGATCTTACACATTCAATCACACCCATGAAAAAGGAATTCACCCAAATCATGCTTTCGGTGGTAGCTAGCTGTACCGTAATGGCCGAAAGCAAACTCCCCTTCAGCAACAGCGACTTCGAATCAGGCGACCTGACCAACTGGATAGTCGATGGAACCGCCTTTGCCCGTAATCCATTCCAGCGCTCAGGAGATAAAAAAGACCAACGACTCCATGGAAGCATGCAGGGTGACTATTGCGCAAATTCGAGCGTGCATGGGGATTACCATATCGGCAGCCTTACTTCCACTGCATTTATCATCACCCGCGACTACCTCACCTTTCGTATTGCTGGCGGAGTTGAAAAAGGCACTCGAATCGAACTACTCATTGAAGGCGAGCCGGTCAAGGACTGTAGTGGCATTGAGAACTGGATCTTGAAGTCCAATTACTTCGACCTTAGGCAATGGCGTGGGCAAATGGCGCAAATTCGGATCGTCGACGAAGTCGAAGCATCTTGGGGGCACATTATTGCGGATGACTTTCAACTAACAGACACAAGGCCTAAGTTCTTAGCTTGGGATCAGCACGAACGCACGTTCACCGTAAGCAAAGAACACCTGGTTTTCCCAATTCACAATCTGCCCGAAACGGTCGAACGCGGCTTTCGAGACCGCAAAGACTGGCTTGAAGTCAAAGGTAGCCCCGTGCAGCTATTATTCGACGGCAAGACAGTTCGTCATTACTGGGCAAGGCTCGCTCAAAACGAGCAAGAAGTAAACTGGTATGCCTCGCTCAGCCTCGAAGACTTTGAAGGCAAAGAAGTCACAGTGCGCTCTTGGCGCTCAACCGAAGCAGGCTTTGACCTGATTCAGCAATCAAACTCTATCCCTGGAGAAGAGCACTTCCACAAAGAAGCCTTCCGTCCCAAGTTCCACTTCACACAAAAAACCGGATTCAACAACGACCCCAACGGCATGGTCTACCATGAGGGCATCTGGCACTATTTCTGGCAACACAACCCAATGAAAAAAACAATGGGCAATCAAACCTGGGGATACGCCACGAGCACCGACCTGCTTCACTGGATACAACATAAAGGCGCCCTCTTCCCCTACACCAACGGCGACCATTACATGTTCTCCGGTTGTGGCACCGTCGACAAGCAGAACACTGCAGGCTTTGGCGAGAATGCCATCGTGCTGTTCTTCACCAATACCAGCGTTGGCGAATGCATCGCCTACAGCAACGATGGCGGCAAGAGTTTCCAACGCTACGAAAACAATCCGATCATTACCTTCGATAAACACGGCACCTCAGGAAAGCCGTTCCATGTCGGACGTGACCCAAAAGTTATTTGGTATGCATACGATGCTACGGACACGCCGCTCAACGAGACAGCCGCAAAATTTGGCGGTCACTGGGTGATGCTTGTTTACGACTTTACCAATGGTAAGGAAAATCAAAGCGGCCGATTCTACACCTCCGTGGACATGAAACACTGGGAGCACCAGAGCGACCTGTTCGGTTACTTCGAATGCATGGAACTGTTTAAGCTACCCGTGGACGGCGACGAAACCAACCCACGCTGGGTCATCTATTCGGGCGACGCCAAATATGCGGTGGGCGACTTCGACGGTAAAACCTTCACCCCCGAACATGAAGGCAAGTATCGACTCCACTACGGCACTTACTACGCCTCGCAGACTTTCGACAACGCACCCGGCGGCCGCAAAATTCAAGTCGGCTGGAACACCTCGCAAGCTGCCCCCGAAGCGCCGTATGCAGGCCACCATAGCTTCCCGCACGAACTCACCCTTCATAAAGAAGCTGAGGGCATTCGCATGCGGGCGAATCCAATCGAAGAGATCAAAGAACTGCGAGTAAGAAGCCATCACCTAGAAAATGTGGAATTTACCGATAGCACCCCCGCTATCCTACCCCTCAACAGCAATACATTTGATCTTACGCTAGAATTCGAACCAGGCGATACCGAGCAGGTCATCCTAAATATTGCCGGCACCCACATTCGCTACAAAACCAAAGAGCAAATGATCGAGCATCGGGAAATCCCGCTTAAGCTGATCGACGGTAAGGTCAAAATTAGAGTCTTAGTCGATGTCTGTCTCTATGAAATCGTAGGCAACGATGGGCGCGTCTACGTCTCCCTGCCACGAGACTACAAACAAAAGATTTCTGAAATTAAGCTAGAAGCTAGAGGTGGGACTGCGAAACTCACCCAACTAGAAGTGCACGAATTGAAATCAATCTGGGACTACGGCCCAAATTAAACCCTCAATACAGAGCCTAAGCCATTAACAAGGCTCTTTTACGCACTCGCTCATCTGCTTCTCATAGGAAAAGCTAGCACTATAACAAGGTCCGGCCCCCATTGACCGCAAGCGTCTGCCCAGTTAAAAACCCGGAATGTTCTTCTGCGAAAAAGCGCACTGCCTCAGCCACTTCTTCTCGGGTGCCCCAGCGGCCTACCGGCACATTTTCTAGATAACTATTTTTAGCTGACTCAGCGACAGCGGCATGGCGTTCCACTGGGATCCAACCCGGAGCCACTGAGTTAACTGTGATCCCGTGGGGCGCCAGTTCCATCGCGGTACTGCGGACATACCCAATTTGCCCACCCTTCGCAGCGACATAAGCAGAAAAAGGGCTACTCCCACAGTGAAAAACCTCGCTGGTCACGTGAATGATTCGCCCAAACTGGCGCAATTTCATCTCTGGCAACACTGCTCGAGTCAGATAATGCGGGCTCATTACAAAAGCTCGATACATGGATTCAAAATCTGCATCCGTGTAGGCATCGATCGTTTTTTCATGTTGGATCGGAGTCGCATTGAGCACGACCGTGTCAATTTCACCCCACTTGCCTCTGACACTCGCCACTAATGATTCGACTCCATCAGCTGAGAGCGCGTCGGCCTTAAATAATTCAACTGTGCCTAGCGCACTGAGCCGCTCCTTCGCACTCGTAGCAGCGGCATCGTCATGGGCATAATTCAGTGCGACTTTTGCGCCCCCACGGGTAAAGTTTTCCGCGATAGCCAAACCCAATCCGCGAGTTGCTCCTGTGACCAATACAATCCGATCTTTCATAATAGCCTTATGTGCTTAAGCGATGATTTCGTGAATGGGTTCAGCGCCTTCCACGCCAACCAACTTTTCATCCAAGCCTGAATGAAAATAGGAAAGGTAATTCGGGTCCATGCCCATTTGTTGCAGAATTGTGGCATGGAGGTTCTTAACGCCGAGTGGACGCTCAACCGCGGCCGAACCCAAGTCATCGGTTTGTCCGACGCTGACACCACCCTTGATGCCACCCCCTGCCATCCACATGGTAAAGCCGTTGGAATTGTGGTCGCGCCCACTACCTGAAGCATATTCAGCAGTCGGCTGACGGCCAAACTCTCCTCCCCAGACAACAATTGTCTCGTCCAGTAATCCACGGCGCTTCAGATCCTTCAAGAGTCCCGCGATCGGCTTGTCGGTATTACGCGCATGCTTGTTATGGTTCAATTCCAAGTCTCCGTGCGCATCCCAATTGTTGTCGCCGTGTGAGCCACCAGAATAAATTTGAATAAAGCGCACGCCTCGCTCGACCAATCGACGCGCCAACATGCACTTGCGACCAAAATCCTCGGTGTGTGCTTCGTCCATTCCGTAAAGCGCTTTGGTTTCTTCGCTCTCCCGATCAGTATCAATCGCTTCCGGCGCGGTTGACTGCATTTTGTATGCTAACTCGTAACTGGCAATGCGTGCAGCTAGGTTCGAGTTATCCACCCGACTTTCCATGTGCCCTTCATTGAGGTGGTTTAAAGATTGAATGATGCGCGCTTGCTCACCGTCGCTCATCTGGTCCGTATGCCTTAGATCTAGGATGGGCTCCCCTTTGGAACGAAAGCCTGTCCCCTGGTAACTGGCCGGCATGTAACCAGAGGTCCAGTTCTTCGCACCTGAAATGGGTCCTCCAGTTTTGTCGAGCATCACCACGTAACCGGGCAGATTCTGATTGACCGTACCGAGCCCATAGTTGATCCAACTGCCAAGCGTTGGCTTACCGCTAACCAGGGAACCAGAGTTCATCATCAGCATGGCGGAGCCGTGAATCGGAGAATCCGCCTGCATCGAGTGCAGAAATGCAATATCATCGACGCAGTGTCCGACATTCGGAAATAAGTCGGAGACATACTTGCCACACTCGCCGTAGGGCTTGAACTTCCAGCGCGGCTCAACAATACGTCCTTCGTTTTTCTTACCTCCACGGCCAAAAGTTTTTACCTGTACCGTCTTTCCATCCATACCATACATGGATGGTTTATAATCAAAGGTATCGATGTGGCTCGGGCCCCCGTACATGAAGAGGAAAATAACGCTGCGCGCTTTGACGGGGAAATGCTTAGGCCTAGGTAGCAAGGGATTGAGGCTCGCTGTCGCAGCTTCGAGTGAGTTACCTAAGATGCCCTCTTTAGCGAGCATTCCAGTGAGGGCGAGTTTCGCAAAGCCACCACTCACTGTCTGAATAAATTCACGGCGCGAGGTATTCCCGCAAAAATCTCTTTGAGGCTGTTTCATCGTTATTAATCGAGGTAAATCGTTTCGTTTAGGTTTAACAGAATTAAGCAAATACGTTCGAGCAAATTTGATCGTGGGACTGCATGAATCTTGTCTAAGTCATCTGAAAGTTCAAGCAGCGCCACTTTTTCTTTAACACTCGGCGCACGCCCAAGCGCCCGCTCAAAAGCGGCGACAATTTGTGAATTTAGATCAGTGTATTCATCCGCCAGATCTGCAGCAAACTCTTTGGCCGCGGTATTCACGCGCTCGCTATTTAGCATAGTGAGCGCTTGAGTCGGTACCGTAGTTGCGAAGCGTGTCGGACAGGTGGCATCTCTTTGCGGCGCATCGTAGGCAGCGAGAAGGGGTAGCTGTATCGAGCGTTTCACCGCAATGTAAACGGCGCGCCTGTTTGCGGACTCTCCCGCTGTTTCAGGCCACGCAATATCAGGACGCGAAGATCCCGCCAGGACCGCCTCTGGCATCTTAGGGCGCACGGGCTCGCCACCTAAATCATAATTCAGTTTTCCCTGCACCAGGAGTAAAGTATCCCATATCTCCTCTGCTGTCAGTCGCCGTGGATTATGCCGCCAATGTAAGCGATTCTGCGAATCGATCGAAAGAGCCTCCGCCTGCGCTTGCACAGACATCTGATAGGTCGAACTGGTCATCATCAGGCGCAGCATATGTTTGATATCCCAACCCGACTCCATGAACTCTACTGCCAACCAATCGAGCAGAGCCTGATTGCTCACTGCTTCGCCGAGCAAACCAAAATCGTTCGCACTTGCTACTAGGCCGAGTCCAAAACAATGCTGCCATAGGCGGTTCACCATGACTCTAGCGGTGAGAGGGTTTTTTTCATTCGCCAGCCATTGCGCTAAAATGAGACGGCGCCCGGTAGTCTTAGTTTTTTTGAACTGAGCTTTTTGTGCTTCAAGGCTAGGTCCTTCGATCTTCGCGCCTTCGGTAAAGACTGCCGGTAGCACCATCGGCACCTCGGCTCCCTCGCCATGAACACTCCCGCGCAGATGGATTCGGCCCGGCTTTGCATTTAAGTGCTCATCTACAGAAAAGTAACGATTTCCAGGCTTAGCGAAACGCTCTTTCTTCGTGGCCACTAGGGGGACTATGCGATCTTGAAAGGAATCACCATAAACATCGCCGATTAAGTCAGGATTTAGGGTGACAAGGTCATCGACTGACAATGAAGCAACTGCATTGTAATAAAACCCAGGATCAAACCAGTAACCATGCTTGGGGTCTTTAGGTGTGACTACTATTGAAATGACATTTTTCCCGGTCGTTAAATGCCTGATTTGCTCGCGACTAAAAGGTATGATCACATAGGGCCCGCGGAATTCAGCTGCGCCGCTGTAGGTGCTCACCCCATTGAAAAAAATCTCTATTTCAGAGAGTAAGCGACCTTGTGCATAAAAAATTAGCTGCTCTGGCAATTCGGTGAGGCGGAATTCATGACGCATAGCCACTGGCCCCTCCACGTGTAAAAGAGGGGTATAGTCCTCGTCCTGACGAGCTTCGCGGGAAAGTACAGTCACCCCTGCATCTGGAGTCGAAAAAGGCGAGCGAGATAATTCATACTCGGCAGGTACATAACTCGGGAAGGTCCATTCTGGATCGCTTGGAACTCTTGGCAAAAGCTGCCAATACGTTTCGCGGGCTTCGCCTTTCTCGTGCCCAAACTTTACCATCGGCTTCGGCGATTTAGATATTTTGACGAATTCATCGAGCTGACTGGCATCTACAGTCGCCCAAGCTTCTGCCAAGGCCTTGGCGCTCTCTTCCCGGGCTCTAGCATCTGCTTCGTCATACCACGCGCGGTTTGGTTGCTGCAAGTGCGACAAGCCTATTGAATCAAAAAATGACATCAATGAATAGTAGTCTGCCTGCGGTATCGGATCTACTTTGTGATCGTGGCACTTCGCGCAGCCCATAGTTGTTCCCAAAAAGGCTTCACTCGAGACGTCCACGATATCGCTGATCATGTCGCTGTGTGCTTGGTCGCGATCTGCTGGTTCATCGTCGCGTTGCATCAGAGTCATGAATCCAGTAGCTACCTTGGCCGCAACATCACTATCTGGGAGCTCATCGCCTGCGAGCTGTTCTGCGACAAAGCGATCATAGGGTTTATTGTCATTGAAGGCCTTAATTACATAATCTCGGTAGCGCCATATGTATGGCTTTTTGTTGTCTCGCTCAAAACCATTGGTCTCGGCGTAACGCACCGTATCCAGCCATAGGCTTGCGAGCTTCTCACCATAACGCTCCGAGGCTAGAAGCTGATTGACTAAATTATTCCATGCGAACCTTTGATCAATTTCGGCGTTAAAGGCTTCAACCGCTTCGAATGTAGGCGGTAATCCAGTCAAGTCATAATACGCACGCCTGATCAAATGTCGGGCTGGTGCTCTGGGGTTTGGCTTTAAGTTCTCGGCCATCAAGCCTTCGAGAATAAACGCATCAATCGGGTTGCGTATAAATTCGTCCTCCAGTGTAGGTAATGCGGGACGTATCGGTGCTTGATAAGCCCAGTATTTTTCCGAGGGAAGTCCCGCATCGCTCTCTGCTACCAATTCAGCCTGCACCGAGGCACTCGCAAAAATTGCGGTGCATAAAACTTTGATTAATATCTCTAATATTTTAGACATACAACTCACATTGAATAATCACTAATAATCTCAGCACCTGGCAAATGATTGATTAATTTTTGATAGCCGACCTCGCTCAATTGGGTGCCCGTTAGAACGATAGTCTCGATTTTTGAATGGGCGCGAATGCTGTCAACTTGCTCATCGGAAAATTCAGTGCCCGTCAGATTGACCTTCTTTAATTCAGGCATCTTTGACAACAAAAGCAAAAGGTCCTCGTCGGAAAAGCTGCTGTCACTAAGATTAAGCACCTCGACTATAGCTGCTGTGGAAAAAAGCTTCGCCCATGCAGCATCTAACTGGCGACGATTCCAATCGATACGTATTAAGCTATCTGCAAGTGGTTCAAGTGCCGTGCGCACGCTGGCTTCATCATAACCGAGTAAGGATACCGCATTGAGTTCAAAAAGCGCTTCGCCCACGACGGATTGAACCAGTAAGCCAGGATAGCGAGTTTGAAAGTCCGCATACTTCAGTAACAAGTCCTTACTGCGTGCCTTTGCAGCCCGCGCCTGAATTGCTGCTGGGTTATCACCCATAATCGACTGCACATAAGCTTCTTGCTCCGTGGGGAAACTTATTGATTCGATTGATTGCTCCTCTGGCAAAGCAGCTGAGACCCACCAGTCGAGGAAAGCGGCTTCATCCAAGCTTAACTGCTCTTTATCGGCAGGCGGCATCCGCTTAGTGTCATCGAGTGGCAGATTGATTCGTTGTATCATCAAAGATCCAGCCGAATCGCCGGGCAACAAGCAGGCGCCCTTAGAGCCTCCTTTTAAAAGGGCCGCATAAGTGTTCATTTTTAACTTTCCCTTCGCTCGTTCGACACCATGACATGCCATGCACTTATCCTCCAAAATGGGTACGACTAAAGAATCAAAGATACGGCCTGACGCGACCGCATCCACGGACTTAAATTCTTGATTGGCTCGTTCAGCAAATATACGCCATGGCGCTCGGTCTAAGGGATCGCCATGCGTAATCACCCCGCCCGCATGGCCAGCAATCAATAGCACTGCTGTGGTGACTCCGGCACTCAGCCACTCGACGCTTGGGCGGTTCGCATTACCATAACAAAAAAGAAAGGTAGCCAGTGAGACTAAGAATGCGAGCGAGCTGTACATATGTAGCTCGATCGTTGCTCGCCCATAGCCGCCGCCTAAATACAAAATAAAGCCTGCGCTAAATGTCAGTATTGCGCTCACGAAGGTCACCAGGGTCAAGCCGTAGACAATAGATCGTGGCACCGAATCACGCACGAAAACCGAAGCAAGCAGCAAACCACAGACAGCAAACCACAGACCTATAGGCAGATGTAATAGTAGAGGATGGAAACTTCCGACAAAATCGGAAATGACTGACCAGTAATCATCCTCGAATGGCGCGACCCATTGAACTCCAGCGAAATATACAAAAAGTATAATAACTATCCCAGCTATTGATCTAAATCCTAATTGCATACCCCTATAAAATTTATTTATTACTCAATCACATCGACCCAAGTCGCTTCAATATTTCTCTTTGCATCTTGCGCATAAGGATATTCTTTCCAGACATCCGATTCGGAATAGAGGCGGCTCTTTTCTTTGCTAACCGCGTTGCGCTTAAGTTTATCATTCATCTCTGCGAGCAAGGCCGCTTCGCGCGCTGCCATGTCCGCAGGATTCTCGACTACCAGCTCTGCCAGTTTGCGCTCATACTCCACCCGTGCGCGGCGACCAAACTCGTCCATCAAATTATACAAAGCGTCATACACGACCTCAATTTCGCCACCGTCAACTTCGTCGACATATTGCTGGCGCATCGCTTCCATACTCGCCACTTTCTCCGGCATAGAAACGGATAGATCGTACTCCTGCTGATAATCCTCTTTGATATTAAAGAGCTTCATCTCTCCCGAGACTAGCTGCTTCATCAGGCGGAAGTCGCCAATAATAATCGAACTAATTGGCGGATGATAATGGCAAGTATAATGATGAATGATACCGGGCGCGCCGCGTTCGACGGTCCCTTTGTTCCCATTGAAAAAGACATCGCGTAGGCTGCCGCCATCAATGCCTGCTGGTAAAGGTTCATTACTGCCACTCAAATCATGAAAGGTCGGCAAGAAGTCCCATTGCACAATCGGCACATCACACTCCGAACCGCCTTCGATACTAGGTCCTGCGATAATCGTTGGCACACGCAGGCCACCTTCCCACATCGAGCGTTTGCCGCCCTGCAGGGGCCCATTGAAACGCTCATTAATGCCGTTCACTTCACGTCGCTCCGCGTAGCCTCCGCCGTTATCAGAGGTGAAAATGATATAGGTATTGTCGAGCTCCCCTTTGGCTTTGAGCGCATCAATGATCCCGCCTACCGTCATATCCATCTCCTCGATCATAGCGGCATATAGGATGTCCTTGTTCTCTTTCGACTTTGCATTCGCGAGTTGCTTTACATCTCCGCCCTGCTCGATCCAGCGCTTGCGGTTACGCACAACGGCTTCGTCCGTCGCCATAAAAGGAATGTGGGCAGCGTAGTGAGACACCATCAAAAAGAACGGCTGTTTGCCAGCATGCTCGTCAATGAATGCAACGGAATCCTTCCGTAACGAGTGAAGCCGCTTAGGGTCGTCTTCAGGAAAGGGTTCTTTGGTATTGGGGTTCCAGTAAATACCATGCCCGTTGCCGTTACCCGCGGGGGTATTCTCATCGGTCACATCGTAGCCGGATTCATCATAACGGCCAATCGTACCGCAGCCTTTGCCAAACATCGCAGTGGCATAATCTTGTCCCGCAGCTTTCAACATTTCGGCTATCGTGGTCTCATCGTCGTAACCGTCCGGGCGTTGGATCGGCGAGAGCACATCAAACACATTTCGATACTGCATCTGCGCTGAAGATTTACCAAACTGAATACTCAGGCGTGAGCCTGTGCAAGTTGGCGTCGGCGAATAGCCCGCATTAAAACGCGCGCCGAGCGTAGCTAAACGCTCGATTCCGGGTGTGTTAATGAAGCGATGCTTGGAGTTTGGCTCCTCATCCATCATCTGCACGGAGGTGTCCGCGTAGCCGAGGTCATCGGTGTAGATAATAATGAAATTCGGCGACTTCGCTGCCGACAGCAAAGAACCGAAAACGCTCAAGAGGAGTATAGGTAAAGCGGGCTTCATAATAAAATTTTCCTGAGTAAAATAAAGGGGCAATTAATTACTATTCGCGGTACCACGATCTTCATGTAGTTTGATCATGCGAAGGCACTTCTCCTCTTGTGAGGCTTGGAAGTTTACGTGGTTTTGTGAAACATCCACCTGATAGGCTTTTTGCTTATTATTCGGGTCGGCTGCGAGTTCGGCTTTGAGCTTCGCGAGACGCTTTTCACCATTATCAATCCAACCGCCTTGCAACTGCCCCAGGTAATTGCGGCGTGTCGTGGTCACGGTTTCCGCATTCACCTTGTTTAAATAATCCGCGCGACGCTGATCCAGACTCGCCACCATCTCTGGCATTTGCTTTGCCAAATTCTTTTTCTCACTCAGATCATCGGCCACGTTGAAGAGCTCAAACTCAAGTGTATCGAGATTCTTGCGCAGTTTATAATCACCCACACGAATGACCGATTCTGGCTCACCAGTATGCCATGGGAAGTGAAAGACTAACTCCTCCGTATTGCGGACGACCTTGCCGTCGTCGCCGTTGAACCATACGTCCTTCAAACTACCACCATCCAGATCAGCGGGCAGTGGTTCGGTGCCACCGGCGAGATCGTAAAAGGTCTGCAAAAAGTCCCACTGCACCATGGGCACAGATGCGTAAGTCCCCGAATCAATACCAGGGCCACGCACGACGGATGGCATGCGCAGGCCACCTTCGAGTAGGTTGCCTTTGCCTCCACGCAGCGGATTATTGCCACGAAAACCGCCCCCGTTGTCCGAAGTGAAGATCACATAAGTATTATCTGCGATACCAAGATCATCCAGCGTATCCAAGATATGTCCGAAAGCAGTATCTGTATCTTCGATCATCGCAGCGTAGTTAATCAACCACCCGTTGGTATACATGCCGACAGGAATCTCTTCTTCGGGGACATAGTCCTTATCTTCACCTTTCTTGGGACGTGGCAGTAGCTTGTATTTGTCGCGTGTTGCTTGTAGCGAATCGTGCCAAATGTGCATCGCGTAGTGTGAGAGCTGCACGTAGAATGGTTTGCCCGCATTGACTTGTTCGCGCATGAATTCATTGGTCAGTTCCGACAGTGAAAAAATACGCTTGGGGTCATCGTCAGGCAGTGGTGTTTTACCATCATCCTGAAAATCGCCGGGTCCATTCCCGTTGTTCTCTCCATCTAGGACGTCATAGCCCGCAGCGGCTGGCTTGATACATTCGTTATGCCACTTACCAAAGTGTGCGGTCCTATATTCAGGGTTCGCTAGCTTGAGCGCCTTGGGGATCGTGATTTGCCCACGATATTCCTTCTTCACTTCAACCGCAGAAAGTGTGGTCAGGCGCATACGGGACGGCGTCATGCCGTGCAATAAGCTGTTACGCGACGGCGCACACAATGGGGCCGGCGAATAGCATGCGGAAAGCACACGCCCTCCCGCGGCCAAGCGCTCAAGGCTGGGGGTCTGGAAGTAGTCGCTACGCGTTTCGGGATCACCTTCAATCATCTCGACCGAGGTCTGCGCCCAACCAAGGTCATCTATATAGATAAGGACAAAGTTAGGTGCTTTGGCAGCCAGTGTAGTCGCGGCAAATAAAGTTAGTAAGAGTATTACCTTCACGGGCACATAATTATTCGTATTCAATCTAAAATGCGCTGCTTAGCGAAGATTCAATTCAAGATCAAACAAACCGACAGACTTACCCGCTTGCGCCTCTATATTGATACGTAAACCCTCGCACGTGAGTTCAGCGGCAGGGTGGATCGTGTTGAAACGATCTTTCGAGACTCCGTAAACATCGGTGATGTATTTCTCGAAGGGATGCCAATTGCCATCGAGCAAATACTCCATTCTCCAATGCGCAGGTATTTCAACTTGGTCGCAACTCACCCAAAAAAGGCCGAGGCGCTCAATAGTTTGTGGCTGGTCAAACACCATCTGAATCCACTCTTTCTCGGAATCACCAGAACTGATCCATGCGTCAAGCGTAGTATCCGCTGAAGAAGCTGGGCGGCGCCCATCTTTGACCGCGTCAACGACGCCATTCGCTGCACAACTAGAGGCAGTGATCGTGCCATACTTAGCAGGGTCAAAGTATACGCGGGAAAGTTGTGCTTGCGTGCCTTCAATCGCATTAGGAAGCCAGACGATCATTGTCGCGTTGCCACGGTTATTCCATGATAGATATGGAATGAATTTGAGCTCAGCGCTGCGTGACTCGCCATCGACTATTTCGGCTGCTGGCACAGTGACGATAGGGCTTCCTTCTAAGATGCCATCCTCAATGCGCGCTAACGTGCAGCGTTCACTTGAAGGTAATTCGGGAATGTAAAAACGTTGTACGGCACCCTCATTATCTGCTTCCTCAGCACACATAACAAGAGGTCCACGCGTCAGAGACACACGGTCACGGTTGTCGACAACCTTGTCATCGCAAGTGCTAAAGCGCAGGTCCATCGGTAAGTCTAACTCGATCACATCACCTGCAGCCCAAGTGCGATTAATTTCAACAAAGCCCTTTATCACTTCAGCTCGAACCACTTCTCCATTGACCTTCAAGGTCCATTTTGGAGCCGTCTTCTGGGTGTAGCTGTAAAGCTTACCAGGCACAAATTGCTCGCCTAAGGCCCAGGTGGGGATACGGAGCTTAATGGCAAACTGAGCCGGATACAGCAGGTCGGTTTCGATACGAATGGCACCTTTATATGGATACGCAGTTTGCTGCCTAAGAGTAAGCTCGGTATCGGCGACGGGGACTGTGACTTCATTGCCAGAATAGAGTAAAGCATACACGGTGTCGTCCTCGACCGCATACATGTAGCCTCCCACGTGATTGATGACGCGTGCAATATTCGATGGACAGCACGCGCAGTCGAACCACGGCGAACGACCCGCTGATCCGTGATTGAACAACTGGTGACCATCTGCCTCGAGCGGATTGACGTAGAAGAACTTATTGCCTTCCACGTTGATCCCAGCGAGTGAATTATTAAAGAGGGAAACTTCAGCGACATCGAAATATTTTGCATCTTTATGCAGCAAGGTCATGCGATGGTTAAAGAAGACATTGGCAATCGCAGCGCAGGTTTCGTTGTAAGCATCGAGATTCGGTAAATCGTAATCCTCGCCAAAGCCTTCGATGCCATGAATCGCCCCGAGACCGCCAGTGATATGCATCTTGGCATCAACAATGTTTGACCAAATTGCCTCCAATGCATGGTTGTAAGTATCGTCTCCAGTAAGTGCACTGACGTCCGTCATCGCAGCATACATATAGGCTGCACGTACTGCGTGGCCGACGGCAGTGGTTTGCTCAGCAACTGGCGCATGCTGCTGCGCATAGGTAGGCGACATCGTGCCCTTGCCATCTGGGCGATAAGTAAGACCGCGAATATCAAGAAACTTTTTAGCCATGTTTAGATAGAGCTCATTGCCGGTGGCACGATAGAGACGGCACAATGCTAGCTCTGGCTCTTGGTGGCCGGGCGCTTGGTTGAGCGGCACACCATCATTGTAATTTGGATCTCCTACGAAGAAGGCCTTGTTGACGTGCTGCGCACTCTTCTCTGCTATGTCCAGCCAAGCACGCTTGCCAGTCGCTTCGAAATAGGCAACTGCGCCCTCATATAAGTGTCCCACATTGTAAAGTTCATGGCTGTGAATAACCCATGAATATGGCTTCAGCCCCATTTCGGCCTCATTCGCAATTTCGCAGGTATGAGAAACATACAAATAACCATCTTCTTGCTGAGCCTTGCCAATAATATCAATTAGCTTATCCATCTGGGCTTCCAAGTTAGGATTGGCCTCTAGGTTGAGTAGGTAGGCTGCGCCCTCCATTACTTTATATAAATCTGAACTCACAAAGCGATGGGTGAACGGCATCTCATCTTTTTCACCCCGTAAATAAGATCCGCAACGGCGTAAATTCTCCGCAGCTCGCTCGGTCTTGCGTAAGGCAAAGGGCACTGTTTCATTCTTCTGCACCTGCAAGCGAGGTAGCCAAAATGCATCGTTCAAAGCCACCTTGCTAAATGCAATAGGCGCGACGGAGTAGTCCTGTGTTAGTTCGAGTGTGTTCATCGTATTGAAATTATTGCCGATTACTGCTGTAAATTTGTCGTTGTAATAAGAGTGATTAAAATTGGAGGGGTATTTCTATTGAGGTCGCCGCCAAGATTCTGGCGAAATAAATTGATACTCGGGCTCATCGCCCTTCTTCGACTTGACGGTCAGTCGTGTGCGATGCCCATCTTGATAGTAGTAGAGATCCACTCGGTGTAAGCCCTGCTTTAGCCCAACACTCCCTTCCGCTTCCCATGCATCCACATAGGAGTGCGTATCTAAATCAACTAGCACTTGCCCATCAATCACAATCCTCGCGCCATCATCCGCATGTAGGTGGAAGTGATACACTTCATCGACTGGCACACTGAGATAGCTGGTTAAGTGTAAAGCATAACTCTCTGAGCGATCGCCAGCAATCGCTGCGACTTGAATGTTTTGATTGAACTGATCCATTGACAAGGTCCCGATTCGCGTAGGTTCTAAACTTTCAAAATCAGGAAGACTCGTAGTCTTATCGCCTAACTCATAATAACGATAGAACATGCCTGGCTGAGTCGTTGCCAAATCCACTTCCGATGGCTTAAGCTCGGTTGCCGTATAGACCATATCATACGGCGTATAGTTCGATCCATCCTCAGCAAAGGCGAGCAGCTTGAAGTTCGTGGTCGTATCAATAGTGATCGCTACCTCCCAAATCGGTGAATCTGAAGTCGGCACGGAGCCATCGGTGGTATAACGTATAACGGTGCCGGGTAGTAAATTCTCAATATCAACTGTTACGGAGCCATGAAAAATACGTGCGCGTGGCGTCGACCACACTAAGGTCTCATAGGATGTAAGTTTTTCACCGAGCGTTCATTCAACCTTCGCCGATGAGTCATCACTGGAGAATGCGCCTGCGT
>ERZ802819.981-NODE-981-length-18312-cov-13.8996_pt1 | contig 18312 bp, 14 predicted proteins | sample MGYA00345647_ERZ802819 | MGnify/ENA primary metagenome ERZ802819 (study PRJEB30503, sample SAMEA104212355) | marine metagenome | biome: Westerlies Biome; feature: [SRF] surface water layer (ENVO:00010504) within the epipelagic zone...; material: water...
GGCTCTTCCACTGACATGCGATGCGGAAATAGATTTTCCTCAAGACCCGCCAAAAAGATTTTGTCAGACGATTTAAAGCCAAGGCCACCAAAGCAAGGCAAGCTCAAAGCAGAGTGAAAGCATTGGAAAGGATGGAGGTCATAGCCCCAGCTCACGTTGACTCACCATTTCATTTCAGCATTCCTCAAGCAGATAAAATTTCTGATCCCTTATTAACATTGGATGATGCAACTCTCGGTTACTCAGAGCCGGTGCTCCAAAAAATAAATTTAAGTTTACATCCTGGAGATAGAATAGGGTTGCTGGGACCAAACGGAGCCGGAAAATCTACTTTAATGAAAAGTTTGGTTGGCAGCATCAAGCTGCTTGATGGTTACAGATTTGAGGGCGGCAATTTAAAAGTAGGTTATTTTTCTCAACATCAAGTCGATGATTTAGATTTATCAAAAACAGCCTACCAATGCATTCAACAACTTGATCCTGAAAAAACTGAGCAACAAGTAAGAACTTACCTTGGGGGTTATGACTTTAAGAACGATAAGGTCAAAGATCCAATTAAACTTTTTTCTGGAGGCGAAAAAGCTAGACTTGCCTTGGCCATTATTGCTTACCAGAAACCAAACTTACTTTTGATGGATGAGCCAACCAATCACCTCGATATGGAAATGAGACAAGCCCTTACCATGGCATTGCAATCCTTTGGCGGGGCCATCTTGTTAATTTCGCACGATAGACATTTGCTTGCCAATAATGTTGATCAATTTTTATTGGTTGAAGAGGGAAGTCTTAGTGAATTTGACGGCGATCTGCATGATTACAGCTTAAGAATCTTAAAAAATTTAAACAAAACTCAATCTCGAAAATCAGTTAAATCAGATGCGCAAACACCAGGTGCCAAAAGACAAATCGATCAAAAAATAATTAAGCAACTCAAGGCCGATATTTTATCTGCAGAAAAAAGACTCAAACGATTGCAAGAAAAAATTGCAGAGGCTGAGGCCATTTTGCAGTCACCCGATACTTATGAAGGTGATTTTCAAGATGATTTACATGATTTAATTAGAAATCAAACAGAGCTTAAGACTGAAATAGAAGAAGTAGAAAAGTTGTGGTTGAGTTTAAATGAGCAATTAGACGCTTGCAGCTAATTTAAAATTTAACAGGCATCTCTTGAATCGCATGCACAAAATTGTTCGGTGCAACCTTCCAATCACCACTCATCCGAATGTCCGGAAAACGAGCTAAAATTTGTTTGTAGGACTCTTCTAATTGCATCAAGGCCACTGGCTTACCAATGCAGGTATGTCTGCCAATGCCAAAAGCTAAATGTTTATCAGCATTCACTCTTTCAATATCAAATTTGTCAGGATTTAAAAATACATCTGGATCTCTATTTGCTGCCCCATACCACATCACCAACTTTTCTCCTGGACCCATTAATTGACCGCCAACTTCGGTTTCGCAAGTTGTAGTTCTTCGCATGTGCATTACCGGTGAAATCATTCGTATGCATTCTTGAAGAAAATTAGGCATTAATTCAGGATTGTCTATGAGTTTTTGTTTTTGATCGGGGTTCTCAGTCAAAAGTTTAATTGCCCCACTTAATGTATTTCTGGTGGTGTCATTGCCCGCAAAAATAATTAACAACCATGACCCATCAAGAAATTCAGGGCTTAATTGCTGACCTTCCAATTCAGCATTGGCAATTGCTGAAAGCAAATCATCGGACGGATTTTTTCTTTTTGCATTCATGATATCTCTGCCATATTCAAACATCTCATCAATCATGTTATTGAACATCTCTAGCATGTTGGTGTCGACTGGCTCATTTGTTTTTTGGCCTTCTAATTCCTTTTTCATTTGTTCCACTTGAATGTATTGGGCTAGTTCTAAAAATTCCATCCAGGTTACAAGTTTTTGTCTGTCTGTCTCAGGAATGCCTAAAATTTCTGACAGAGTGAAGATTGGTAATTGTTGAGAAAAAGCAGTGACAAAATTACATGGCTCACTGGTATTAATGTCATCAAGCAATGCTTGAACTTTTGCTGAAACTTTTATCCGCAAATCTGCAACATAATTTGGTTTGAAAAAAGGCATGTGCTCTCGTCTGAGGTTGATGTGCAAGTCGCCATCAAGATTTAGCATGTGATCTACGGCTGAACGCCATAACTTTGGATGCCTTCTGTCTTCGCTGCCAAGGGTAATCATGGTTCCTGTTCCAGCTTGCGATGAAAAGGTCTTTGGATCTGATGAAACCTTTAAGATGTCTTCGTGACGAGTAAGAGACCAAAATCCCGGCTCTGGATCATTAAAAAAAGGGGCATGGAGATAGACCGGTGCTTTTTCACGCATTTTTTTGAACTCATCAAATGGTTGCCCATTAGTAAATAGATCAAGGTCTGTTAAATTAACATCAGATTCAAATTCATGAATTGGTAAATGTGCATTTGAGCTAAAAGTTTTTTTAGCTATAGCGTTGCTAATTGATACTGGTTCAGCCATTAATCAATCACCGAAACTGTGCCTAGACCCAATTGTCTAATTGATGCTTCAATTTTACTTAAATCACCAACAATCAACCACGTCCATTGATCGGGCTTAATATACTTTTGTGCCACGGCTTGAACGTCTTGAAGGGTTGGCTCGTCCAGCAGATCTGGAAGCTGATTGAGATAGTCCAAATCCCTGTTGTAAGTGACGATGCCAGAAACACCACTTTTAAGGGCACTAATGGTTTCAAATTGACCCGGCAATCGAAGTGTTTTTGAGGCCTTGCTTTTGCTCAACTCATCTTCTGTCGTAGGAGAGGTGGTTAAATAAGCAGCATACTCATTGATTATTTCGGTTATGGATTCAGAGGTTTTATCCGTTTGCACAGGAGCTGTTACCAGCATGGCTCTTTGACCTTTGGCATTACCCAAACGAGTTCTAGCTCCGTAGGACCAACTTTTATCCTCTCTTAAATTCATGTTAAGTCTAGAAGTGAAGCTACCACCGATTGCATAATTCATGTAATTAATTTTAATTTCCTCGGCTGTGGCAGTAGGTGGAAGCAGTTGACCTGCAACAATGTATGATTGCTCTGCATTTGGTTTGTTAATTAAGTAAACCATTCTTTTTTCAGGCAGAGGCATTTTTGGAAGATCTCTTAAACTGCTCCCAGATTCACTTTTCCAGTTTCCAAATTTTGATTCAAGTAAATCAACTATCTCATCAATAGAAATATCACCGGCAACTGTAAATGTTAAGTTTTGAGGGTTTAATGCTCTTTTATGCAGGTCAGATAATTTCTCCGCATCTATGTTTTGGATTGTTTCTGATACCCCAGCTCCTATTAACAGTTTCCCATATGGGTGATCTTCACCATACAAAAGTTTACCGATATTTCTAAATGCAATAGAAGAGGCTCTAAATTCGTCCCTCTTAAAAGCTGCCAAAGTTTGTTTTTTAATTCGAGCAATCTCATTGCTTGGAAACGTAGGAAACATTACGGCTTCTTTGGCAAGATCTAAAGTTTGATCTAAATTAGATTTTAAAGAGGAGACAGATACAAAAGATGTATCTAGATCAGAACCAAAGCCAATATTAGAACCAAGCGAACCCAAGATGCTATCAAATTCTAAGGACGAATATTTTTTCGTACCTTCATTAAGCATGTCCATCATAAAATTTGTATATCCAAGTTCATCATTGTTTTCTTGCGCGTATCCAAAATTAAATTGAAAATTCATTTCAACCAGAGGAATGCCTTGGCGCTGAGCCAACACAACTTTCGCACCATTAGAAAGGGTTGCAGTTTGCAGCTTTGGAAATTTAAATGAAACTTTTTCTGTTGGATAGGGGATGCCTTGAGTTCGATCAACCGAACTTTCATTAACTCCTAATTTTTCATTGGGTAAGATTGTAAGGACGTATGGAGTCCCATCAATCCATTTAGCCAGTGTTGCCTTCATTTTTGCTGGGGTTGCCGCATCAAGGTATTCGATGCTTTTTTTATAACAACCTGGATTGCCTGTATAGGTTTGACATGTAGCCAAGAGATCTGATTTACCACCAAATCCACCGATGCGCTGAATGCCTCTGACAAATCCAGCAAGTGTTTTGGTCTTTTCTATTTTTAATTGTTTTGTATCTGGACCTCTTTTGATGAACTTATTCATAACATCATCCATGGCTTGCTCAACCATGGCTGGGTCTTCGCCTGTGACTACGTCAGCAATAAGAAAGAACATACCTGCAATCTCTCTGTCGTAATAAAACGCAGACACACTGGTTGCGATTTGCTTTTCATAGACTAATTCTTTGTAGAGAGGAGAATCTTTTCCGCCCACCAACACACTGGATGCTAAATCAAAGTGAGCAGCAGCCTCTGTATCTCTTGGTGGGACATTCCAAGTTTTATAAATCCTAGCTTGAGGAACGTTGTCATACATGATGTCACGTTTTTCTTGGTTTCTTTTAGCAATCCATATATCTGGTTTAACCAATGGCGGTCCTGCAGGAATATCTCCAAAATATTTGGTAACCTTTTCTTTTGCTGTTTCCAGATCAATATCTCCAGCCAACGCTAATACAGCATTGTTCGGACCATAATAGGTTTTAAACCATTCTTGAACGTCTTCCAATGAGGCAGCATCTAAGTCTTCCATAGACCCAATGGTTGACCAGGAATAGGGGTGACCTTCAGGAAATGCAGATTCAGCTATTCTTGTAAAAGCTTTTCCATACGGTTGATTTTCGCCTTGACGTTTTTCGTTCTGAACAACGCCTCTTTGTTCATCAAGCTTGTCTTGATCAACAACCCCAAGCAAGTGACCCATTCTGTCGGATTCCATCCATAATGCTAAATCTAAAGCGTTGGTTGGCACATTTTGAAAGTAATTTGTTCTATCAGAATTGGTGGTACCGTTTTGATCAGTAGATCCAATTTTTTCAAATGGTTCAAAATACTCGCTATTGTAATTTTCAGTTCCATTAAACATTAAATGTTCGAACAGGTGAGCAAATCCAGTTTTACCAGCCTTCTCATTTTTTGATCCCACGTGATACCAAACATTAACTGCCACCATCGGAACTTTCTTATCTTGATGAACAATAACTGTAAGACCGTTTTCGAGTTTAAAGGTCTCATAGTTAATTTCAGGCAAATCTTCCGACAAAGAAGCATGCAATGAAAACGAAAATGCTAAGTTTATAATGAAAGCTTGAAAAAATATTTTCATGAATCTGTACCCCATTGATTTGGAAATCTATTTTATACTTTACTTACCTGAATATACACATGGACATGAAAATAAATAAGACTCAATTTTTGCTTACCATTCTATCTGTTTCAATTATTTTAATGAGTTGTTCAGATTCCTTAAGCGACACAACCGATGGAAGATTAAGATATTGGATCTCAACACTTGCATCTGACGAGTTTGAAGGCAGGGCACCTGGAACCGAAGGAGGCCAATTAACTAAAAATTTTATTTCTAGGACTTTTCAAGATCTTGATCTTGAGCCCGTAGATGGAAATTATTTATTAGATGTTCCTGCATCTGAAATTACCTTAAAAGATTCTTCTTACTTAACCATGTCTTTTAGGGGCAACGATAGAAAAATGATTGCTGGTGAGGAGGTAGTCTTTTGGACCAAACAGGCAAGAGAGTATAGAAAAATTAGAGATAGCGAAGTTGTATTTGTTGGTTATGGAATAGTTGCTCCAGAATATAATTGGAATGATTATGAGGGCATTGATGTTAAAGGTAAAACAGTAATAATTTTAATTAATGATCCAGGTTTTGCTACTGGAAAATTAAGATTATTTAATGGTAGATCAATGACTTACTATGGAAGGTGGACTTACAAATTTGAAGAAGCTGCGCGTCAAGGTGCTGCCGCTGCAATTATTGTTCACGAGGAAGAGCCTGCAGCATATCCATGGTCTGTTGTTGAAAATAGTTGGCAAGGACCACAGCTTGATCTTCAGCGAGACGATTTAGGTGCGGATAGAGTAATTTTAGAGGGCTGGATCAGAGATAACTCTTTAGACGATATCTTAAGTTTTACTGGCTTTAATTATGAGTCTCTGAAAGAGATTGCGTTGGAGGCAACATTTTCCCCTTTCTCGCTGCGTGGGTTAACTCTTAGCTCTGAAATTCACAATAAAGTTAGATATCTTCTATCGCATAATGTTGCTGCCATAAAAAAAGGAACTGATAGAGCTGACGAATACATTTTATTTATGGCTCATTGGGATCATCTTGGGATTATGGATGCGACAGAACCTGGCGAGGATTCTATTGCAAATGGTGCTGTGGATAATGCTACCGGCATTGCTGCTGTATTAGAGTTCGCCAAGAGATTTTCTGAAATTGATACTGAAAGATCTATTATGTTCTTGGCGTTGACGCTGGAAGAATCTGGACTATTGGGGTCTGAGTATTTTGCGAAATACCCGCCAATCAACCTTGATAACATTGTTGCGGGTTTTAATTACGATGCTATTTTGCCAACAGGATTAACAAATGACATGGTAGTTGTTGGCTATGGGGCATCTGAACTGGAAGATTTACTGGAAGATGAATTAGTGAAATCAGGCAGATACATTAACCCTGATCCAAATCCAGAAAAAGGCTATTTTTATAGATCTGATCATATAAGTTTTGCAAAAAGAGGTGTACCAGTTCTTTATGCTGATGGAGGCTTTGATCTTGTTGATGGTGGCAGGGAGATAGGTTTTATTATAGAAGAGCAATATAGATTAGATGCTTATCATGGTGTTGATGATGAATATGATGAAAACTGGAATTTAGATGGTCTCAATCAGTCTATAGATGTAATTTTTAATATTAGCAATGAGCTTGCAAATAGTCCACAATGGCCAAATTGGTATGAAGGTAATGAATTTAAAGCAATCAGAGACTTGTCTCGGCCATGACACTCAGGGGCTTTAATGCATAAAGACGTCGTAGTGGTTGGAGCGGGAATTTCTGGTATTGCAGCTGGTTATAACCTTCAAAAAAGCTGTCAAAATAAATCTTTTGTGATTCTTGAGGGAAGAGAGTCTCTTGGAGGTACATGGGATTTATTTAAGTATCCAGGTGTTCGCTCTGATTCTGACATGCATACGCTTGGTTTTCGTTTTAAACCTTGGATCCATAAAAAATCAATTGCCGATGGCTCCTCTATTCTTGAATATTTGAATGAAACGGTCGATGAATACAACCTAAGAGAACAAATAATGTTTAATCATAAGGTTGTTTCATCAAATTGGATGTCTGAAAAATCTCAATGGGAATTAACTATCAAAAGTGGTGGACAAGAATTTACCATGACGTGCAACTTCCTGTTTTTATGTGGAGGTTATTATAGCTATGACAAACCCTTCATGCCTAAATTTCCTAATCAAGATGAATTCCAGGGTAGGTTTATCCATCCTCAATTCTGGGATGAGGCTATTGATTACTCAAACAAAAAGGTAATTGTTATTGGCAGCGGGGCAACAGCTGTAACCTTGGTTCCTGCAATTGCCAAAAAAGCTTCGCATGTAACCATGCTGCAAAGGTCTCCTAGCTATGTTGTATCTGCTCCCGGAGAAGATTCATGGAATAAAGTATTAAATAAAATATTTCCTACTCGATTAACTTATTTTCTAATTAGATGGAAAAATATTTTGAGAACAAGCCTGGGATTTTACCTATCAAGAAAATACCCTGCAAAAATAAAAGAAAGGCTGATCAATTTAGTTCGCGAAGAGCTTGGACAAGATTTTGATGTTGATAAACATTTTGTGCCTAAATATAACCCCTGGGATCAGCGCATGTGTCTTGTACCCGATGGCGATCTATTTACGGCAATCAGAGATGGCAAAGCATCTGTGGTTACTGAAGTCATCGAAAATTTTAATGAGAAGGGAATTTTAGTAGAGTCAGGTGAGTTTATTGAAGCTGACATCATTGTTTCTGCTACAGGAATAGAAATTAATGTTCTAAATGACATAGATGTAACTGTTGATCAAAAAAAAGTAGAACCTCATAAAAAATTCTCCTACAAAGGAATGATGTTGAGCGGCGTGCCTAACCTGGCTTTTACTTTTGGCTACGTCAATGCCTCTTGGACTCTTAGAGCAGATTTAACATGTGAATATGTATGTAGACTTTTAAATCAAATGGACAAAGAGGGTGTCTTAGCCTGTATCCCTGAAGCGGATTCAAATGCAATCGGCGATGATGATTACATTGATTTTACCTCGGGCTATGTTCAAAGAGCATTGAATAAACTACCTAAGCAAGGTCAAAAATCTCCATGGCGACAATATCAAAATTATTTAAAAGATATTTTTTTAGTAAGATTTTTTTCACTTAAGGATTCAACACTAAAATTCTATAACTCCAAATAAGAAGTGGCGCACCCGGAGAGATTCGAACTCCCGACCCCTTGGTTCGTAGCCAAGTACTCTATCCAGCTGAGCTACGGGCGCACGCGATTATTATACGTTAGAAATATTTTTTTATATCCTCAAGTTTCTTTACCGACTTGTAAAAAAACCTTATATTAAAGTTATAAAAAAACACATATAAACCTCAAGTGAATTTTGAAACAATTATATTAATTCTTCAAACTGTTGGACCTTTTACAGTTCTGGTAACCGTTTATTTCTTGGTTACAGAACTGAGAGAACAAAACAGAGTTGCGCGAGCTAATGCAAGGCAAAATATTGCTGATTCTCATCAGAAGGTTGCTCTTGCAGGCATGAAGCCTATCCTTGTAAATACTAAGATTAAACTTAGAAATAATGAAGAGTTAACGAAAGAAGAAAATGCTGTTTATTTAACATATTTTAGCGTGATGCTAAGAGCTAGGGAAAATCAGTTCTATCAATTTAAAATAGGAATGCTGGATGAAGAAGAGTGGAATGCAATGCTTGTTTCATTCAAAACGTTGTTTAAAGAACCAAAGCATCTTGAGATATGGGAGTTTATTAAAATTACTTTTGCTGAAGATTTTGTTGAGCTGGTTGATGAACAAATTAAACAGAGCAAGCTATATGGATAAGAATAATGCATTCTGACAAAGAATTAAGCTACTTAACTAAATCTCTATTGCATCATCCAAGTCCATACATTATCTATGAGCTTGATGGGTCTATTGCTTGGGCAAATCTCGCTGCAAATTATATTTTCAACTTATCAGGCTTGGATGAAATATCAGTTATTAAAATTGATGATCAGGTCAAAAACAATTTTGGTGATCTAGAATCCATTGCTCTTTATTACGATACTCCAATTGAAATTTCCTTAAGAGAGATAAATTTTTTAATGAGAACAAGAGTCCACATGATACCGGTTGATGAGTCGAAGGGCATCATGTTGATAGAGTTGTTATGCTCTTCTAGGTCTGGATTAGATGCCTTAAGAAAGGCAATAGATTGCATAGAGCATAAAAGGATAGAATTGGCATATCAAAAACAAGTAGATCTTGAGACCAATGAAGTTACTGGCATCGAAGCTCTATTAAGACTTCAAGATGGCGAGGGTGGGTATTTACCAAATGATGAGATTATTCCCCAGATTGAAGGTGAGAGCTTATTTTCTTTGGTCGTTTTAGAATCATTGGTCCAGTTAGAAAAATTTTTTGCAATAAAAGATGAGATAGGTTTCAAAGATGCAACTTTGTATTTAAATGTTTCAGCTCACACAATAATGCATCCTGATTTTTGCTCAATTTTTACTGATTTTGTCGACAAGCACAATCTCTCACCAAATCAATTTGGTTTAGAGGTAACCGAAACTGCTGAGCTATCAGATATAAGCATTGCGTCTAAGTCTTTAAGTTTGTTAAAAGCAAAGGGCATAAAAATTGCTCTAGATGATTTTGGTGCTGGGTACGCCTCATTAAAATATGTAAGAGATCTTCCAATTGATGTGGTGAAATTAGATAAGCACTTTACGTTTAATGTTTCAGATCCCTCTACGGCTAGGCTTATCAGCTTTGTTTCAGAGGTTTGCGAGGATCTTGACTTGGAGATGATTGGAGAGGGCATTGAGACAGAAGAAGATAAGAAAATGATGTTAGATCTTGGATGCAAAATTGGTCAAGGGTATTTAATGCATCGCCCTGATTTTTTGGACTCATTTCAAGTTAAGGAAACATAGATTATGGATAAGCTTACTCCAAAAGATACCTCTAAGGGCGCAGAAGAAATTGTACTAACTCAAATTAAACAAGATTTTATTACGCCTGCAAATGCCATTTTTGATTATGTCGATATAGTTGAAAAATTTCTTAATGATGCCGAGTTAGTATCTGATGATGAAATAGCTCAGATAAAATCATCATGCACTCATTTAATTGAACAATATGAGGTAGCATTTGTACAAAATACTGGAGCTAATGCTGAAGACGCAAAAAAATCTCCCGAAGAATACTCTGAGCTTCGTCACAATTTAAGAACTCCACTCAATGCCATTATCGGCTACAGTGAAATATTAATGGAAGATTATGAAGATGACTTAGATGAATCTGCCATTAAAGATTTTCAACAAATCATCAATTTGGCAAGGGAGACGGAAAAAGCTATTGAGGTCTTTGTTGATTACATTAGAGGCGAAGCCATAGATCCAAATAATAATAATGCTTCTAATCAACTTGAATCTGCAGAATCATTATTTAAATCTCTTGGAGACATAGAGTATTCAATCTCACTTGATGATGATATCAAGGAATCAGATATTTTGATCGTTGACGACAATGTAACTAACTGTGAAGTTCTGCAAAGACGTTTATCAATGCAAGGCCTTACTTGTAGAACTTCATATGATGGGAAAACCGCGTTAGAAGAAGTCTTTAAAAAGACCCCCGATCTTATTCTTTTGGATGTAATTTTGCCAGACATCAATGGTCTAGAGCTCTTAAAAACTTTTAGGAAGGAACATAACGCTGAATCACTTCCAGTGATAATGGTTTCAGCTTTTAATGACGTTGATAGTATTTCTAAGTGTATTCAACTCGGGGCTCAAGATTATTTACCAAAACCTATTAATGGCACAATTCTATTGGCAAAGGTTGTAGCTGCTTTAGAAAGAAAGTTTTGGAGAGAGCGAGAAAAAGAGCTTGTCAATGAGTTACATATTCAAGCAACTACTGATCAACTTACAGGAATCTTTAATCGCCGAGTTGTCTTTGAGGCTCTAGATGAAGCAATGGATAAAGCTAATGAATCTCAGGAAAGACAATTTACTACGATTATGTTTGATATTGATTTTTTCAAACAAGTTAATGACAACTATGGTCATGCAGGCGGCGATGCAGTGCTAATTGAATTTGCTAAATTGTTACAAACAGAAATTACATCGCCAAATATTGTTGGTAGGATAGGTGGCGAAGAGTTTTTAGCAATTTTATATTTGAATGAAGATCAAGCAGCTGAATTTTGTAAAAAATTAATTATAAAAATCAATAATAATACTGTTCACTTTGACGGTATTGATATTAAAATTACTTCAAGCGGCGGCGTTGCATTTTCAACAGAAACTGAAACCTCTGCTGACCTTACGAACAAAGCTGATGAGCGCCTATACGAGGCAAAGAAATCAGGCAGAAATAGATTTAAATTGATAGACACCGAATTAGTAGGAGACTAATAATGGCAAAGATACTATATGTTGAAGATAACGAAATGAATCGTGACATGCTTTCAAGGCGTCTAACTAGAAGGGGCTATGACATCATTATGGCATTTGATGGTCAGGCTGGTTTGGATATGATGAGAAATGATTCACCTGATATTGTCTTGATGGATATGGGATTGCCAATTCTTGATGGTTGGGAAGCAACAATTCAAGCCAAGGCCGATGATTCCATTAACTCTATTCCTATAATAGCTTTGACAGCTCACGCATTAGAGTCAGACAAGCAGAAGGCTTTGGAATGTGGTGCTGATGATTTTGATACAAAACCAGTTGATTTCAAAAGATTGCTTGAAAAAATAGAAGCGCTGCTTAGTTAATAATTATTTTTTTACAATCCCTTGTATCATTTTAGATAGATTATCCATTGATACGTCATCCTTTTTAACTAAGCCTACAACCCTTTCTTTTAAGAGATCTTCTTGAACGTCTGTTAAATCTTTTCCAGAGAAAACCAATACTGGGGCTCTTTTGTCCTCAGGAACATCTTTGATGTAGTTATCAAGAAATTCAAACCCATCCATGCGAGGCATTTCAAGATCGAGGATAATTAAAGCTGGCTCATCTTTCGTTCGCTCTAGGCCTTCCTTCCCATCTCTTGCATCAATTGGTCTGTAGCCTGCATCTTTAAGAAGTCTAGAAAGCAACTCTCTTACATCCTTATCATCATCAATGACAAGAACCTTTTGATCTTTTCCACCGGTACCAAGAAGTCTCTGAATGGTATTTACAAAATGTGTTCTATCGATAGGTTTTGTTAAATAATCATTTGCACCAAGTGAGGCTGCAAGATTAGATTGATTTAATTGACTAATCATAATAACTGGAATGTCCTTAAGTTCTGAGTCAGTCTTGCATTCTTTAAGCAATGACCATCCATCTCTTCCAGGCATCAAGACATCCAGCAGAATTAATTTCGGCTTTACTTCCCGGATTAATTCCATACCTTTTTCACTATTTGTTGCCCCAATCAGAGTTAAATTAAGTTTGGATATTGTTCTTTTTATTAGGTCATGCATTGCGACATCATCATCAACGAGAACCACAAGATTATCGTCAGCATCTAAATTAATAACATTGCTATCGACTTCATCTTCATTATATTCAGGGCATTCTCTAGGAACTGAAAGGGTAAAAACTGAGCCTTTCCCTTCTTCACTGGTTACAACAACATCACCGCCCATCATTTCTGCAAATTTTTTGGAAATAGGTAATCCCAATCCAGTACCACCATAATTGGCAGATGTTGATCGTTCAGCTTGAGTGTATTCCTCAAAAACTTTTGCAACACCTTCTGCACTCATTCCTGCTCCGGTATCAATAACAGCAAAGTCTATAAACTCAATCTTTCCATCTAGTCGGGACTTAACATCAAGAGTCACAGTCCCATTTTTTGTAAATTTAAATCCATTGCTTAAAAAATTTGTAAGACATTGCCTTAGTTTTGTTTCATCTTGGGACATTGACCCCATAGCACCATCTAAGTTAATAACGAAACCATTGTCATTTTTAGCAGCCAATGGTTCTGACACATCTTTGATGGTTTGAATCATATGTTCAATTTCAAAACTGGTAATAAATAATTCCATTTTTCCAGCTTCGATTTTAGATAAATCTAGAATATTGTTGATCAGTGATAATAGATGAGATCCAGAGGATGTAATTTTCTTTAAATCTGGCAGTAGGTCATCGTACCCAAGATCTTCACAATCTTCATAGAGCATTTCTCCGTATCCCAAAATGGCGTTAAGCGGTGTTCTAAGTTCGTGACTCATGTTTGCAAAGAATTTAGTTTTTTGATCACTCGCATCTCTTGCTTCATCTCGAGCTGTTTCCATTTCACCAGTTCTTGCATCGATTAAACCATTCACTTCATCTGACATTCGAGAAAAAGCTACTAACATTAGTTCCACTGAAGCTTCTTCGCTTGAGTTTCTGTCAGAGTTATCCGCAAGATCTTTCATTTTCTTAATGTCATTAAGAATTAGTGTTCTTGCACTTCCATCTAATTGATCAGCTAATGCTGACATTTTTTCAATAATAACTTCGTCTCTTTCATGCCTTCTTTCTGCTTGCTCAGCTCGGATTGATTCCATTTCAACAAGATGAGATTTATATGACTTTAAGGCAGTAGAGAGTTGTCCAACTTCATCGCGCTCTGAGGCCAGTAGGCCTTTTCTGATAGGCATTTCTTGTGTGTGATCACCTTTGGTCAATCCTTCAAGAACTTCAATGGCCTTGGTGATTCCTCCGAATGTCCTTGTGGTAATAAAAGCAATTAAAGAAATAATGAAAATAACAAAAGAAATTGCAGCAATATAAGTGAGGTTTAAGACATTCGCTGCTCTAAGAATATTCTCTCTTTCATCTTTAAAAACATAGAGCTGAGCCTCATCAGCAGATAGAGATGAGCTTAGTTGAAGCAGGGTAACCGAGGTTCCTAGTTCAGTATCTTTTTGTGAATATCTTGACCCATTAGTCTCTTTATAAGAAGCGGCTTTGTCGGTTAATTTATTAAAGTTTTCTAAATCAAATAAATTATCTTCTGTATCACCAAATTGCTGATAATAATCATTTAGAGAAATTAAACCAGATTCTGTATTAATCGCAGTTCTTACTTCAAACTCATCCTCGAAAACTTCAAGACCTTTTCTTATATCAACACCCAAGCTAACAATTGCTAATGTCTCGCCCTCTACTTTTACAGGAAATGAAAGAGCCTGATTTAGCGTAGCTGCTTGCTCATCATTGCTATCTCTAATTTTTACAATCGATTGCCTGGGTCTTGTTGAGGCATCTTTTAAATAAGAGTCAAGATAACTAAAGAAATCTGGTCTTGCAGCCGGTGAGCAGGGATCAACTCCTAATAGATCTAAAGCACCTCCACAGTAAATTCTCTCCCCGGATGGAAAATAAGCCATTACATAACTTAGGTTTCCATAATCCAGATCCTCTTCAAAGAAAAGTTCAATTAAATATTGTGCATCTCCAATTCTGTCTGCGCTGATAGTATCAAGCAAAGGATTTGTAAAGATATTACTTGAAGCAACTTCGTCAAGAAAAATTTCTGAATCAGGATCCCAGAATGATGCATTCTCTCCTGTTACCGGCAGCCATTTTGACATTACGTCAAAAGATTTATTGTAAGTTTGATACCAAGCAGATTCGTATAATGTTAAAAGCGATTCATTGGATGAATCTTCCTGAATATTTTCTCTGTAACCAAATGAGAATATAAAGATTGCAGCAACAAGAACATTGCCAATAACCCCAAACAAGAGTAACTGGAGTCTTATCGGCATATTTTACCTGAGTCTATTCGAGCTAGAACTCAGTCAGCAAGTTTAAAAGTAAGGTCAATCTGAACGTTGTTGACCTTAACTGAAGTTCCATTGTAAGTTGGTGGTTGATATAAAAATTTTCTTACAGCTTTAATCGCAGCGCGGTCAAAGACACCAGCAGGCCTACTTTCAACAACATATGGATCAAGGACGGAACCATCAGTATCAACATCAAACTCGAGTCGAACAGATCCCTCAACTCCAAGTCTGATAGCTCTTCTTGGATATTCAGGTGCAGGATTGGATACTCTGGTTACTTCAATTTCAGTGCCTTCCTCTCCAACATAACCTTTATCACCAGCAAACGCAGGTAGAGTAAGTAAAAATGCAAAAAGAAAAAATATAAGAGAATTTAATGGTTTCATATTGATCAGTAGTTAAAAATGTTATAAATAGTAATTACTAGTTATACGTAGTAATAATTTACGCATATGATACCAAGAAATTAGATTGGGTGTTAATATCTTTTAAATATTATTATTAGGCTACCGCTATCCATCAAAATTCATGAAAAAAGTAAAAGATCATTTAAATGAACAAAAATTTTGGGACATTTTTACTATTTCCGAGAATTCAAGCTTATTTGAAGCCGCATCATTGATGAACAAAAATAAAATTGGTGCTTTAATGATTTGCAGGAGTGGGACCGAGAGCCATTTATCAAAATCTTCTATATTAGGAATTTTAACAGAAAGAGACCTTGTTTATGCATTATCTGGAGGTCCTAAAACTTTTGAAGCAAAAACTGTGAATGATGTCATGACCAGAAAACTGATCCATACATGTCCCGAAACTACTAATTCGGAAGCAAAAGAGCTCATGCTTAGTAATCAAATTAGGCATTTACCTGTTTTTTCAGATGAACATCTTGTTGGAATTATCTCCATGCGAGATGTTTTTAAAGCCTAGATCGTAATTTTTTAATTATGAATTTATTTCAGCGGCTCTCATATACGTCATTAAATTTTTCAACTTCTGCAGCAGGCATGCCAATCTTTATATTTGTATTGCCATTTTATGCTGATGATTTGGGACTTGGCTTATCTTTGGTAGGAGTTATATTTTTCCTTGGAAGGTTTACTGACATCTTAACCGATCCAGTCATGGGCCTCTTGATTGATAAATATCCATCTAGGTGGGGAAAGCACAAGCATTGGATTTTTCTTTCAGCGCCTATTTTCATGTTGGCGACATACTTAATTTTCTTGCCTCCAGTCTTATCTCCATCGATGGTATATTTTTTTGGAGGATTATTTCTGCTTTATTCTGCTTTTACTTTAAGTACCATCACTCAACTTTCATGGGCTAGCTTTTTAGCCCCTGATTATGATGATCGAACAAAATTATTAACACTAAGAGAGTTAATGGCCCTTTTGGGTATGTTTTCTGTAATTGCAATTCCTGCAGTTGTTGAGATTTATGATCCGTCTTTGAAAGCAAAAGTAAATGCTATTGGAATTTTTGTTTTGTTTTGTATTCCAGTTTTAACTTTTAATGCGCTTAAGCAAACTCCTGATTCAATTGAATTTAAGCAATCAACGAACGCTGATAACTCTTTTAAGAATTTTAGAACTTTATTTTCAAATAAAATGTTAATAAGAATAGTAACTGCAGCAGTTCTAATAGCTTTTTGTATGAGTTTGAACGGCGCTCTTTATTTAATTTGGATGGAGGTAGTAATGGAACTACCAGAATACTCGTCAAGATTAATGCTGATTTATTATATTGTCAGTGTTTTTGGTTTAGCTGTGTGGAGATTCTTAAGCCTAAAAACTTCAAAACATTATGCCGCTGGGATCTCTTGTATATATGCAATTTTTATTTTAATCATTGGCTTTATTGGTTATTGGTATATAAAAGATCTGGATACAGGTCCCAAGTTAATGGCTGTTGGAACTTTCATAGTCTTTTATGGATTTTCGTTCTCAGGACCACTTCCACTAATAAATGCAATGACAGCTGATATCTCAGATAAGTTAACAGTTGACGTAGGAGAGAATATTTCTGGCACTGTTTTTTCTTTTCTCACAACCCTTACAAAAATAGGTTTTGCTCTTGCAGCTGTTGTTCCTTATTTAGTTTTAGAATTATATTGGGGATTTGATATCAGTCTTGGCACGGCAAACAGTGAGTCATCAAAAATGGCAATTTATTATATATATACATTCGTTCCGATAATTAGCTATTCTATAGCAGCTTATCTTTTATTTACTCATTCGTTAGGCAGAGAGGATCATGAAAAAATTAAATCAAAACTAGACAATCATGCAGTATAAAAAGTATGAGTGTGTAATCTGCGGTTACATATATGACGAAGAACTCGGAGATCCAGATGACGGTTTAGCTCCAGGCACCAGATGGGAAGATATTCCAGATGAGTGGGTATGTCCAGATTGTGGTGTCAGCAAATTCGATTTTGAATTGATCGAAGATTAATAAAGTTTACTTATTAATATTTAAAGCCTCTATAGACTCGGACTCATTATAATCATCTGCATAAAACGTTGAAAAATGTTTTCTGAATTTAGCAATTGGACCATCTGAATCGCATAGCACTGGCTTAGCCGCATACTTTTTATTCTCCCAAACTGGGATATCTTCCTTAACCTGTTTATTAATATCTGCAATAATTGCGGCCCCAACACCACCAGTTGGAACTTCACCATTAACCTTTTTTTGTAGAAATGAAAATCTTGTAATAACTTCTTCTCTTTCGGTTGGAGTTGTTGAGCCGAGCAACAAGGTATCGCATATACCCTCAAATTTTGTAAAATTATCACCTGGCCCATTTGAAGCACCAGATATTTTACCTTTTACTGTTCCCCTAGGCGTGACCATATCTGCTTTTTGATAAAAAAATCTTTTTTGGTTTTCATAAGTAACTTCAAATTCTGGATATGAAACAACGCCATGAACATACATAAAATGTGCTGCATCGACTGCATTTTCTGCCATGTCTTGAATATGAGACTTAATATGATATTCAAATTTTTCAAAATCATCTCCCCATTCAGGATCATCAATTTCAGGATAAATTTCTACCTCATAATGAGGCTCTTCGCCGTGAGGGTGATACCAAGCATAAATTAGTTTATTTCGCTCAACGGTTGGGTATTTAAATATTTTAGTTTCCTTTGCCTTTGGAGGGATATTTTTAGCATAGGGTATCTCACCAATTTTACCGTCTGTTTTCCATCTCCATGCATGAAAAGGGCACTCAATGCATTCACCATTAATAATCCCACCATGTCCAAGATGAGCGCCTAAATGTGGGCAATATGCATCCAACATGCTTA
>ERZ802819.982-NODE-982-length-18286-cov-9.78937_pt1 | contig 18286 bp, 16 predicted proteins | sample MGYA00345647_ERZ802819 | MGnify/ENA primary metagenome ERZ802819 (study PRJEB30503, sample SAMEA104212355) | marine metagenome | biome: Westerlies Biome; feature: [SRF] surface water layer (ENVO:00010504) within the epipelagic zone...; material: water...
CTTTTGGCATACCGAGTGAAACCTCATTGGGCTTAGTCAGATTGGGCTTAGTCAGGATTAACGAGTACTGCTGTGATCGCGAGGTCTTCATAAGTTTCTCAAATTACTGGTCAGCACTTGCTAACGTGGCACCAAGTTCTTAGGTAACCGGTGACGGCACTTTGGGGTAGAGTGCAGATGACGCGAGTGCCGGAGTAACTTCTTCTCGGGTAATCGATGCCTTTGGCGTCTGCGGCGCGTGCCTGCCACCCGCTAAGATCCACAAGGGTCTTCACCCATGTGCTACGCTACTCAGCGTATTGCGAAGGTTCGGCTGCCAGCCGGCGCTTCGTGATACTAATGGGACTTTGTCTTTTCCGCAGGCTAATACTGGCGAGTCGTAATTATGCCATCGCAACCTCCATTCGTACTGACCCCGGTTATGGTTATCTGTTGGTCTCTCGGCCTTTTAGTGGGTGGCATCGCGTTTTTATTCGCCATGGGGGTTTGTTGGCTTCTGGTGATCGGTGGTGGCTCTGATGTAGCTGATAAGCACGGGGTATCTGCCGTCGATGCGAGCCGTATCGGCGGCGCATTGATAGGGTCGTATGTGGTTGCCAGCGTACTTTATTACCATGTTTGGGAAGATCTCCCGCTAGATAGCCTTGTTATTACAGCGTTGATGGCTGCGCTGTGTTTTTATGGTATCGGCTTGTTGGAGGACTTGAGAGGTGACTTACAAGCGAGTCTTCGATTCGCACTTATGCTTTTTGTTAGTTCTCTTAGTTTGGTGTTGTGTCCAGCTTTCTTGCTAGCGCCCGTTGGTCTCGCGTGGGTGGATGGTCCGCTCACGTTTAATGCGGCAAGTCAGTTTGTATTCACATTGGTCTGCCTTGGCTTTTTACCTAATGCGTTTAACACATCTGATGGCGCGAATGGGTTATTGTCGGGGACCTCTATACTTGCGCTTCTTGCATTATCGAGTTGGTTTGAATCGGAGTTGTCCTATCTGTTGCTCTACGGCGCGCTAGGCACTGCTTTGTTTTTCATTTTCAATGTTACCACTGGCCGGTTTTTTCTGGGTGACGGGGGCGCGTATTTCTTAGGTGCTTTGATTGGGTTTTCCATTATCAGAGTGGCCAATACTAATGAAGTGTCGGTTTGGTGTTTACTCTCGCTCATCTTCTATCCCGTGGCCGACTTACTATGGAGCATGACGCGACGAGTTTTATCTCGCAATTCTCCAATGGCGGCAGATAATCTTCACCTGCACAACTTAATTCACGATGTGGCGATCAGCGAGAGTCTGCCGCCCTCATTTAAAAATACGGCGACAGGGCTGGGCTTAGTATTAATGTTCAGTGGTTTACCATGGATCGTCTACGGCATCGTGGGGTCGGTCACCAACGAAGCCTGGTTTTTTCTTATATGTATTCAGTGGGTGACTTACGGAACCTCTTGGATATCACTTTATTTGTCACAAATGTCTCAAGAAAGAGTGTGAATTAAAAAAAAGTCGCTTTTGGTGTTGAGCCGTAACATAATTGTCGCTTGGATGGTGTTTACTTGCACCGTGGCCTAGCTGTGGGGAATAGTGTGAACAGTAAAGTTAAAAAATCAGTCGCAATCACGCGTTCGTTGTTGTCACTGTGCGTTGCCGTCTCCGTGGCAGGTGCTCCAGTTGCGTTTGGGCAAGCAGCTGCGCAGGGTGCCGGGAGTTCTAGTGCGTCAGCAAACGAAGGGGAGAGTCCGGCAGAGTCCCCAGCTGAAGGCGCGGCTGCTGAAGAAGGAGGTGCTGCGGCGTCAGTGAGCAAAGACGCAGCCGGGGGGCTTATGGGTCTGAGCGTGCCTCAGGCGCTTTTGCTGGGTATCGGAGCAGCTGCGTTAATCTCGGAGATTGCCGATGATGACGACGATGCGCCTGAGCCTCAGCCAGAACCCGAGCCAGAACCTGAACCCGAGCCAGAACCTGAACCCGAGCCAGAACCTGAACCCGAGCCACCAGTAACGACGACGACTACTGTGCCGACTACGACAACGGGTGGTGGCAGTGGCGGTACGACAACGACGTCAGGCACCGGTACGAACTAAGGACCAATAGTAGTGGGGGCAAAGGCCCCCATCCTAGCTTCTGATGCAGCCCATGCATAACTTATATGCGGCCTTAACTTCGTTGTGTATTGCTGCCTTTAGCTTACCGCTAGTTGCTAGTGACTTTGGTACGACGGGTCTTATTGACATTCCGTCCGCTCGCATGGAAACCGACACATCACTGTCGACTACCGTCGCTTACGACGGACGGCATAAGCAATTCGCGCTGACTTATCAAGCTACTCCCTGGTTGGAAGGTACGTTTCGATATACGGGCTTTAACCAGTTCTTTCGCTGGGATCGCAATTACGAAGTCAAAGCCAGACTGCTCGAAGAGGGTCGTCGATTGCCGCAGGTTGCTATTGGGATCCGCGATCTCGTGGGAACGGGAGTCGTGTCCTCCGAATACCTCGTTGCCAACAAGCAAATAGGCCTAACTGACTTAACCCTTGGCATCGGATGGGGGCGTCTAGCAGGTGATGGCGTTTTCGATAATCCACTTACGGAGATCTCGCAGCGCTTTGTTAGTCGAACAGATCAGATTGATTCGGAGGGTTTCTCTGGCCAGGGCGGGGATCTTTCATTTGGAGACTTTTTCTCGGGTAAAAAAATTGGCGTGTTTGGTGGAATCACCCATCGCTTAGATTTCTTACCCATAACCGCAATCGCCGAATACAACCCTGATACCTTTCGGTTTGATCGTGACCGCGGCGGAGCCAGACCAAAGTCAAAGCTCTCCTACGGTTTGCAATGGCATGTAAATCCATTAACTGACCTTACTTTTTCCTATCAACAGGGCGACGAATTGGGCGTTTCTCTCAGAGTTAGGGCAAATACGGGTCAGGATTTACCGCCCGTTACGCCGCCGCAATTCATCTCTAGTTTTTATTTGCCTGTTGAGGACCTCCCGCCACAAATCCGATCTAAAAATTGGTACGTGCGGCTGCTTTACGATGTTGAACGATCTGGGCTTTTACTTTTCTCAGGTACCTTAGTGGCAGACGGTACAGAAGCCATTTTGGAGGTCGGTAACTTGCAATTTCCTACTTGGGATGACGCGATTGCTCAGTTGACATCGTTAGCAGATTTGCACTTACCTCCACGAGTAAGTCGGATCTCTTTCGTCGTCGAAGAGGCGGGTTTTAAAACATTAACTGTACGGGTGGCTCGACCTTCGGCCATGTTCAATCCAAGCGTTGATACGCTTCGACGCCAAGTGCGAATTTTACCTGCGCTGGATCCACGGAGCCCCAACTTCTCAACAGGTTTTAATACCGGGAAGGTGGTCTTGGACGTGCGTCTTAGCAACCGATTTCAGTTATTTGATCCCGATGATCCCGCGCGTTATCAGCTATATACCGAATTTATTGCGAGCTATGCGTTTCACAAAAACTGGGCGGTCGTAGCGGGGTACTCGCTCGATATAGACAATAATTTTGACGAGAGCCAGCGCAAAGAGTCCAACTCTCAGTTACCCAAAGTTCGCACTGATGTGGTTAAGTATCTGACCGAGGGAGAGTCCGGCTTAAGTCAGCTAATGCTTGAAGGTAAAGACACTATTGGACGATCCTTTCATTACAGAGCGTTCGGTGGGCTCGTTGAGGATATGTTTGGCGCCGTTGGTTTTGACAGTCTGTATTGGCCGGCGAACTCGAGATTGGCCGTGGGCTTGAGTTTGGCTTATGCGCAGCAGCGGGATTTCGACAGAGGTCTGGGCTTTCGCGACTACAATGTAGTGAGTGGCTTTGCCTCGGTGTTTTGGGCAAGCCCGTTCTATGATTATGATGTGGCGGTGCATGCCGGTCGCTACCTAGCGAAGGATGTTGGTGGCACACTTGAGATAAGAAGAACGTTTAAAAATGGGTGGCAGGTTGGGGTCTGGGCTACGTTGACTGATGTCCCCTTTGAGGTGTTTGGCGAAGGCTCATTCGATAAAGGTCTGTTTTTCCAATTCCCGCTGGATGGACTTTTCGGGAATCGTAATCGATCAAAGTTCTCAACTCGATTGCGCCCAATACAGCGTGATGGTGGCCAGCGATTGGAAAATTTCAGTGGCGATATTTTTTGGCAAATGAGGCAGGCTAGATATGATTCATTTTCGTCAAGCGGTCGGCTAATTCCCTCGCAACATAGATGAGGATTCGAACGAAAGTTGAGAGGAAGGCGAGGAGGGTGTGCGCATGAGAGTGATGGATGACGCACGTATCCATGACCTTCGGCGGGTAGCATGAGAAAGTCTCAAATATCACGTGTTGTTGGTGGTGTCTTAACCTTTGTCGTCTCCATGGGCGTCTTACTGCCTGGCTGCGTGGTTCGCGTTCCTCAGCTTGATGCCCTAGTAGGTTCGGTTAAAGACTGGGTCGCTACGGAACCGTCCATCCGGCTGTCTGAGTTTCGTTGGACCGCGCGTTTAGGTAACGAGGGGCGGCTTCTCACACTATATGAATTGGAAGATCAGTTTGTTTTTGCGAGTGATGACGGTGAAGACCTTCTTTTGTTTGATGGTTGGGTCATGCGACGTGTTCAAGGCTTCGCGCTTAAGAATCGAATCGATATTAAAGATACGGATCTACGGCGAGTCTATCGGTCTGGGGACACGCGATTGGAGGTGCTTTGTCAGCCTTTTGAGAATGTTAAGCGGGTCTCATACCAGGGTATTTTGCGGGTTCAGTATTGCTCGCTGGATGGTAAGAATAAGCCCAATATAGCGATTACCCTTGATGTTTCGGGCGATATTGTCGTTATAAAACAGGCGCTTGGCGTTGAGGATCTAAGTGTTGAGTTGCGACGTGTCAAACGGAACCTCAGAATGGACTGAGGTGCTAAACGGGAAAAGGTTGCTCATTCTGTCCTGGGCGCTTAGTTGATATGGGCAACATCTCTGAAAGATCGACCGATAGCCCTGGCTCTGTATGAGAGAGGTGCGACCTTGAGGTACACTAGAGCGATGTTTAACTTCGGGACCTGCGCAATTTGCTTGGGGCTTTAGGTGCTTGTCGTTAAGTGAAACAGGGTCCTAATAGGTTTTAATTGAAAGTCACCCAAGCTTGATGGGCTAGGGCGGGAGTAGTGATTTAAATGACTAGGGAACGGGTAAATCATCGCGGAGCGTTAAAGCGCTTGGACACTAGACCCGTTTTAACATGGGCGGTGGTGTTATTGGTATCGCTGATGAGCCTCCATCCCAGTTCAGCTCAGATTCCAGACGGAATTTCGCCTGATGTCGCTGAGCGGTTTATGAGCATGAGCACGCGGCAGCAAATGGCGATTGCAAGGCAGTACGGTTTGTCGCTAAGGCAGTTAAAGGAGCAGGCGAGCGAGGTGCTCTCGCCCGAGTTATCTGACCTCCCCGGAACAATTGGATTGCCGCAAATGGGGCTTGGTGACCGCGGGATGCCACTGCTCCCTTATGAAGCCCCCACCGATACCATCTTGCTTGAAGAGGATGATCCGCTTAACGATCAAGTCGAGCCTGTGATTGATGAGCTACAGCGATTCGGGACGTCATTTTTTAATGGCGAGATTTCGACATTTGCACAGACTGACGATGCTCCCGTTCCGAGTGACTATCGAATTGGCGTCGGCGACGAACTACGAGTTTACATTTATGGAGGCCAGGAGCGCGATATTGTTACCCGGGTCAGTCGGGAGGGCGAGATGCTGGTTCCGCCACTGGAGCCATTGCCAGTTTTAGGGCTGACGCTCGAGTCGGCCAGGGATCTTGTCTCGGAAAAAATAGCGCAACAAATCATTGGGGCAAGGGTTGTAGTCACTCTGGCGAGGCTGCGCGCGATTAGCATTACCCTAGCCGGCGAGGTATTAGCACCGGGCACCTACACTGTGAGTGGTTTGACCACTGTTTCACAGGCCGTATTTCAGGCCGGAGGCGTTTCTAGCATTGGTTCTTTGCGCGACATTCAGGTGCGGCGGCAAGGTGCGATAGCTGCAAGGTTTGACCTTTACGACTTGCTCATGCGAGGTGATGCTAGCGGTGACATCAGATTGCGCTCGGGCGATGTTGTCTTCACACCGGTGGCTAGTGGGGAGGTGACCCTTGATGGAGAGGTTCGTCGTCCAGCCATCTATGAACTTAAAAATGGCGATACGATTCGTGACGCACTTGACATGGCGGGTGGTCTTACGCCGATGGCATATCCATCTTCAGTGAGCTTTAAGCGTTTTAATAGTTCGGAAGACCAAGGTATTGGCAAAACGCTTGATCTGTCGCTTGCCGATGATCTTGATATGCGCCTGGCCGCTGGAGATGAGATCGTTGTGGGCAGTAAAGGGATCCAGCTGGCGAATGCAGTTTCTATAGAAGGCGCGGTCAATAGACCGGGGGCATTTGGTTGGAGGCAAGATCTGCGTGTTAGTGACCTTTTTTCAAATTCCTCGTCAGATTTCGCCGACAACGCAGACTTGCGTTACTCACTGGTTATTCGGCAGCGCGCACCTGAGTCACCTCTTTCCGTTTTATTTGTCGATCTCGCCAAAGCGCTGAGCAACCCTGGAAGTGCTGATGACGTTAAATTGAAAGCGCGAGACCGGCTACTTGTTTTTTCTAAGGCGGACCCTGATGCGCTGGAGTTGTTGGGGGACGAGGCGCTAGTTGACGAGACTTCGCGTGCAATGATGTTGGCACCGTTGGTCGCACAAATCGAGGCGGATGCAGAAACAGGGAGGGCTCTACCAGCACTCGTATCTGTATCGGGGGCCGTCAGAGCACCAGGTATTTACCCTCTGCCACAAAATGCAGATGTCGGCTATTTACTGAGAGCCTCAGGTGGCACTGTCAGTACGGCTTATCTGGATGCGGCCGAGGTGCGTTCGACTTACCTAACACAGGGCGAGGAGCGCCTCAGCTATCGACGCGTCAATCTGGGCACCGCTCAAGGGCAAATGGAGCCATTGGGTGCTCGGGATCATTTAACGGTTAGACAGATTCCATCGGCCATCGATCAAGATTATGTCGAACTGCGCGGCGAATTTAGATTTCCTGGTCGCTATCGCATAGGGCGCGGTGAAACCTTGTCTGATGTTATCGAGCGTGCCGGTGGATTGACTTTAGAGGCCTACCCTCGAGGCAGTGTGTTTACAAGGGCATCGATCGCGCTGAACGAGCAGCGCAGGGCGGAAGCTTTTGTCGCTGACTTACAAAAATCGTTTGCAAGCTCTTTGGTCACCGCGGAGACCAACAATCTCTCGGTTTCGGAGCTTGAACAGATCTCTACACTGCTTGAGCAGGTGCCGGCTGCCGGGCGCATTGTGGTTGATCTCGAAGCGGCGCTGGCGGGAGATTCTGTTGCTAATCTTGAGCTTGAGCCAAATGACACTCTTGTCGTTCCGCGAACACCCAAAACGGTTACGGTGATTGGTGAGGTTCGGCAGCCGGGAACGCACTTGTTAGTCAGTGAGCTTGCGCTTGACGATTACATCAGCTTATCTGCTGGGTTGACGCCCAGAGCGGACGCCAGCGCTCTATATGTCATTAAAGTGAATGGCGAAGTCATCATGCCCAAGTCTAGAAACTGGTGGAGATTTGAAAATAGCCAAGCTCGCTTGGAGGCTGGTGATACGGTGGTAGCGCCGTTAGACTATGAATATCAAGAGCCAATTAGCTTATGGCGCGACATAACTCAAGTGATTTATCAAGGTGTAGTGGCGCTTGCCGCAGTGGCGAACCTGTAATGCGTAAGGGAGAGTGTTGAGCTTTCTGTAGCGTGAAAATGAGGGAAATTCCCCAGCTAAATCTAGGTCAATGACAAACATACGTGCTAAGCAAGCCACAGGGTAAAGGGCAAAATGCTAAATGAGTTGAGAATAGATAGGGCGAGCAAGGTGAGAACAAAAGCGGGTAACGCACTTGGTTTTACACTCATCGAGTTACTTATTGTGATTGTGATCATGGGGTTACTAATGTCGCTAGTGGCGCCGGCTATGTTTTCAAAAGTAGACTCTACGAAGGTCAAAACAGCTCAGCTACAATTAGAGATGTTTCGGACATCGCTGGAGGCCTATCGTTTGGATCTCGGTACCTATCCGAGTGCATTAGAGGAGCTGCGTAACTCATCAAAATCTGGTTGGGATGGGCCGTACCTTCCCAAAAGTATTCCACTGGACCCTTGGGGAAACCAATACCGATATCGAGTGCCTGGTGATGATGGTCGGCCATTTACGCTGTCGAGTCTGGGGCAGGATGGTCAGCTAGGTGGGTCCGACGACGCTGCTGATATCGTTTACATCGAATGAACGCATTGGATATTGAACTTCGCTTTGCCGGGGTTGCTGAGGCTGACCTAGGAAAAGCTAAATCATACCGTGACCGTTATGGCGGTGCGCTCGAGACCATCTTAGTTAATATGGGGTCGCTGTCGGAGGATGCACTCCCTGACCTTTACGCCAAGTGTCTGGGCTTGTCACTTGTCTCGGACGAGGCATTAGATCAATGGATGCCTGAGCAGATGCATCTAGATTTCCCAGGCCTAAACTTCTTGCTTGATCGTGGTTGGCTCCCTTTCAATTATAAAGCGGAGAGGGATTGGGTATTTCTTACGAATTCCCCTATCGATAATGAGGTCGCCGATTACTTGAGATGGCATTGCGATCGTGTCGAGCGGGTGCTCTGTAGTCGCGCTCAATTTACGCGCTTGGCAGACCAATTAAAGTTGGGTCAGGCCGAGCAATCTGGAAATGACTTTTCGCTCTCACAAAATGAAGAGCAGCGTTTGCGAGAGCTGGCGAGTGAGGCGCCAACCGTTAATCTGTTAAATAGTCTTATCGCGAGAGCCTTGAGCGAGAAAGCGTCCGATATTCACATTGAGCCGGTAGATGGTCGAGCGCGCGTGCGATTCCGAATCGACGGTGTGCTGCAAGACAAAGAATTGCTCGCCGCTAATTTGCAGCTGCCACTAGTGTCGCGGGTTAAGATTTTGTCGGGTATGGACATCGCAGAGCGGCGACGTCCCCAGGATGGAAAAATTGAAACGCGGGTTGCCAACGTTACCCTTGATATTCGTGCCTCTGCACTGCCACTTGATGAGGGAGAGTCAGTTGTCTTGAGACTTCTTCGTAAAGACGCCCTGTCTTATTCTTTTGGTAATCTGGCACTACTCCCCGATACGGCGAAAGCGATTCAAGAAGACCTTAACAGGACAACAGGCGTGATATTGATGACGGGTCCCACAGGCTCGGGTAAAACAACCACGCTTTATACGTTTCTCAACCAACTCAACAAGCCAGGCGTAAAAATAATTACTCTTGAAGATCCGGTGGAATACCAGCTTGATGGCCTTAATCAGGTCCAGGTTAATTCAGATATTGGCTTTGATTTCAAAGCTGGTCTTCGAAGCATAGTGCGACAGGATCCGGATATCATTATGGTAGGTGAGATTCGCGACGCAGAAACCAGTCGTATTGCGCTGCAATCAGCCCTGACCGGACACCTAGTCTTCAGCACGGTGCATACTAACGATGCGGCGAGCGCCTTCACTCGCCTTCTTGATTTAGGCGTACAAGAGTATCTGCTCAACGCAGCGCTGGTGTCCATTCTGGCTCAGCGTTTGGTGCGTCGTATTTGTGAGCATTGTGCGGAGACCTCCGATTCTATGGTTGAGGACATTGCCCGCTATGGATTGGCTACCTTGATTGACCGGTTCTCAGTAGAGCATCCAAGGCTGTTGAAAGCGACTGGTTGCGAAGCCTGTAACCACACTGGGTATCAAGGGCGAATCGCTGTCATTGAGTATTTACGCGTCGATGATCACATCAAGCAATTGCCGAAGAATGACCAATTTCTTGCAGCGGCCGCCCAGTCCAATCGCGATCGAGGGTTCCGAAATCTGTTTGAGGATGGTGCCGTCAGAGCGCTTATGGGCCAGACAACGCTCGAGGAAGTCTTGAGGGTCTGTGGCTAATGCCAGCGTTTCGCTTTCAGGCCACTGACAAGTCTGGAGGTCGAATTTCAGATACGGTCATCGCAGCGTCCAAAGATGTTGCCATCGCTGAGCTTTACGATCGCGGCTTGTTTGTTTCTTCCATTGGTCTTGATAAGCCAGCTGGCTTTGCCGGTCTTTCACTCGATCGTGGCGGTGTGGGGCGAGCGGAGGTCGAGCGACTGGCCACCGAGCTTTCTATTTTGCTGCGAAGCGGAGTCCGAATCGATAAAGGCTTGGCGGTGCTTGAGCGAAACTCCAAGTCGTCAGGTCTGAAGCAATTATTGAGTAATCTTATCGCCGCGGTGCGTGGCGGTGATTCGCTCTCTAATGCCTTGTCAAAGCATGAAGCGATATTTGGACGCTTATTCATTAATCTTGTTCGAGCGGGTGAGGCGAGTGGCCGGCTTGATATTGTTTTTGCGCAACTGAGTATTGACCGCAAATATCAGCAACAACTGAGAAACGATGTTATACAAGCTTTGACTTATCCAGCCGTGATTTTTGCTGTCTGTGTGATTTGTGTGATGTTTGTTTTCAATTACGTAGTGCCGCAAATGAGTCCGCTGTTTGAGGGCGTTGATAATATACCGACTTACACTGCCGTATTGCTTAACGCCAGCGATTGGTTGCGGATCAACCAGTGGTATGCAGCTGCGGTTCTTGCCGCTGTTGTCGTCATGCTAGTGCGATCGTTCTCCGTACCTGAGACCCGAGCAAAAGTGTTACGTCAACTGACAGGATTTCCGCTCATCGGCTCTATGCTGTTACAGGTCAACCAAGTTCAGGTTAATTCGACTCTTGCTATGACACTTTCGGCAGGTATATCGATTGATGAGGCACTCGGGATGGCCTCCATGAGCGTCGAAAATCCTGATGTAGCCAATAGCCTGAAATCTGCTCAAGAGCAGGTCCGACGTGGTGCCACGCTGACTTCCTCTCTTGCAAATAGTGCGCTTTATCCAGATTTTGCTTTGTCGCTGATTGAAGTAGGTGAGGAGAGTGGCGACTTAATTCCCTGTTTTGAAGAGCTAACTGCGCGTGCCAGAAGTCAGTTTGAGCTTCGCGTATCGCAGTTTACCGCTGTGTTGGAGCCGCTTCTTATTCTGGCCATGGGTGCCATCGTCGGTGGTGTCGTCGTAACAATGCTACTAAGCGTGGTATCCGTTAACGATGTCGCTTTTTAAACGATCGAATTCAGGTTTTTCACTTATTGAGTTGCTGGTGGTTATCAGCATTATGGCTTCTATCATGGCCTTGGTTGGCCCGCTTACAGTTCGGTCAGTTGAATCCGCGCGTGCACAAACTGAGCTAGTCTCGATCGAGCGATGGATTAATGGTTGGGGCCGTAAAGCGTTTTTGATGGGATCTGTCATCGTCATTGAAGCGCAAAATGGACAGCTCATCGCCCGCAGCGAGGGGGTGCCAATCGATACTCGAGCACTCGGGCTGTGGCGATTAAAGGAAAGCCTCAAGATCGAATTTTCGTCTGCAGGTTTGCCTAGCATTGCTCGGATTGAATTGACTTCAGGCGAACTTACCCGAGGGGTGAGTATTAGGGGTGATTTGCCGCGGCCGGGGGCGGAGTAATGAGGCGCTACCAGCAGGGCTTTTCGCTAGTCGAGGTGCTGGTGGCTGCCGTAATATTATTCATGGTAGTGACTGCCTCATTGCTTATCTATCGCGCTGCAATGTCTACGAGTATTAGAGCAGAGTCTGCTCTTCGACTCTCCATGGATATTCCACAAGCACGGGAGCTCATCACACGCCAAATGCAGAGTGGCTACTCGAGCCCGCCTGTAAGTGGGCAGCTTGAGCTGTCTGGGGTAACCATTATTTGGCAGGCTCAGTTGGCTGCAACCGGCCAACTTACTGACCTAGAAGCAGTGACGGTGAGCGAGTCGGGCTCAAGCCTAGGAGGACGCACCGTAGCCTTAGACCGACGGTTTTATCTCTGGGAGGTATCCCTTCAGGCGACGCTCGGTAAGCAACGCCGCGAGTTTTCGTTTAAAGAGCTAACGTGGGATCAAAGGCGATGAAGCCGATCGCAAAAACCAAAACAGCGAACAGAGGTTTTTCTCTCGTTGAATTACTTGTTGCGATGGTCATTTTAAGTCTGATCGTTTTGGTGTCCACACAAAGTTTCGCGCTATTTACTCAGAAATGGGATGGTCGGTTAGAACAATTTGATGATCGGTTTGACCAGCTGCGTGCTCGTTGGGTCGTCCGTGACTTGCTGATGTCACTCCATCCATTTGTTGTTAAAAATCCTGACGGTCGTGATCGGTTTTATTTTGAGGGCAACCGAAATGGCTTTGTAGCGGTAGCTTCGCAATCTGCATTCGATAGCCGCATTCCTGCCGTGGTGCGCTTGAGCTTCGTCATTGCAAAGGGTGGTAAGTACGATTTAATTTATGAAGAATGGCCGATGGTTGCGGATCAGCTTAGAACAACCACGCAGTTGATACCCTGGAGCGAACCGGTGCTGCTGGCGGATAATGTTTCTGCACCCGATTTTGCCTATTTCGGTGTTCCCAAAGCTGGAAGAGGTGGTGATGTTCAACAACTTGGTACAGATCAGGCTCGGTGGCTAAACGACTACAACAGCCTGCAAACATTTTTTCACCCTAAAGCCGTTCAGCTGTCTTGGCTTGGGGATGATGGCCCGGTTTCTTGGTCCATACCACTCATTCAGCCAGCTCCAGGTCTCATTGACATGCTCGCTGAAGGAGCACAGGCAGAGTGACGAGCAACAGGCAAAGGGGCGTAGCACTGCTTCAGGCGCTGCTGCTCACTATGATTGTTTCATTGTTGGCACTGCAGCTATCGTTGACGGCACGCGAGCAGGTTAGAACCGCACAAATGCTCGAGGAAAGGATTGAAGCTGATCTCCTCGCGCATTCTCTGCAGGCCGAGGCGTTGTTTAACCTCTTTACCATGGAGGATCTAGCCCCAACTTTTGTCGGGCGGTGGCAAAAAACAGCAGAGAGGCGAGCGGGTACGCAGCGGTTGTTGTTAAACAATGGCATCACTGTCATCGTCTCGGATTTGTCGAGTCGACTGCCTTTGCGCTTCCCAGAGCACCCACTGTGGCAAGTGACCCTTGAGCAAGCGGGGATGCCACGAACCATGGCAGAGGAGTTTCTAGTGACATTGCGCGACGTTCAGGATGAGGATGAAGTCAACGCAGCAATGGGAGTCGAAGCAGCAACGACCGGTATCGGTGTACCCTACCCCAATCGCTCCATACAGTTACCCACTGAGCTACAGCGCTGGATGGGTGACTGGTCAGGATGGATGCCATTGATTATGCAAATTAGTCATCACTACCCACTTTTTGAAGTTAACAACACCGCATTATCGGCGACGTTACGAAACGCGAGTCTGAACAATCCGTCGCCACAACAGCCTCCTTTTGCGGCTGCTCGCTCAGACACTTCCCCTGGGATAAGTTTATCGAGCAATGAGCTCATTTCACGAGGTAGTTCTTCGTTTTGGCGCATTGAGGTCATCGTTGACGGCAATGTCTTAAGTCGTCACGTACAAAGCGACTTCCTGTTACAATCGCTTCAAGAGCCGCCGTTTCTTTGGATTGGGAATTGACATTGTTGCAGCACGGTGGGATTGCTTTGAGCAAGGGGCCTATGCGCCGAGCAATAGGGGTTACGGTTAGCCGGGGCTGTAGTTGAGCAGGGGCGTTTGAGTAACAGGATATGAGCAGCATAGTGACTCGAATAAAATCTGCGCTTTGGTCGCGCGTCGCTCTGATAACAGATCAAGAATATCGTTTTGATTTCAGTGATGGCGTTTTGAGGTGTGTCCAAGCAACTGCTGGTGACCCCGCGCCTTTACTCATCCTGGTTGGTCGTAGCCATTGCTATGAATTGCGAAGCCCAATACCCGATGTCGACGTTTCCGAGGCGGCAAAAATCGCGGACAATATGCCAGTGGCGTCCCCGTTTGGTGCCAATATTCGTCGTAACAGATTAGTCACGACAGGCGAGGGGAACTTGGCACACATTACCCTCGTTCGACAAGCGTCTTTGTCGGAGTGGCTAAGAAGACCCATGCTCCTAATGCCCATTACTTGGCTTATCGATCGTCTGGTGAATGAAAAACCTTCGGTCGTAGCTTTGCCGGGAGAGCTCGTGGGTATTGCGCCCTCAAAGAGTGGATATCAGTCACGACTGCTGGACGGTAGTGAGGAAGGGGCGGCGGATTTTTGGTGGAGTTCGGGCTACTCGCCTGACGGTGTTCAAAGCTTCGACGAGGACAGTGTTTTGTCGTCTTTAGCCGCCGCGCTAAGTGGACTTTCTTGGCGGGACTGGCTTGAGGCATTTTGGCGACCTGAGGTCTCTCCATTTGAACGTTTTAAATCTATGGATTGGCGCTCAGCGTCTTACACGGTGTTGATCGGGGTCATAACCTATCTTGCCGCTACGAGCCTAGTACTGACATCGGTGAGCTGGGCCCTTGATAGACAGCTTGCCAACGAGCCGCAGGCGTTTGCGGATGTCCTCGAGCTACGATCGGAGAAAAATGCGTTGCTGACAAAAGATCGTGCTTGGAAGACGGCGATTGAGAAGCAATATGCGACTTGGACAGTATGGCCGCCGCTCTTAGCGATATGGGACGGTAATACGCTAGTGACAGGTGTCGAATTTTCTAACGGTCGGGCAGAGGTGTTTTTGACGGCAGATCTTGGCACGGATGCACTTATGGCGTTTAAAGAGAGCGTCTTCGTAAAGAACGCCGATTTTGGCAATCCTATAAGACGTAATCTCCGATACGAAAGAGACACCTTTTCGATTGCCTGGGATCTGACTGATCCACAGGGTAGCCCAGCCTCTTCAGAAGAGGTGAGTGATGAGCCCTAGTACACAGCGGCTGCTTGCTATTGTTGTGTTGTTACTTATGTTTCAGTGGATGGTCATGCCATTACTGTCTTGGCAGAGTAGTAAAGTAAGCGAGATAGAACGCCAATTGAGGAGGCTTTCAGAGCGCTCACAAGTAATTGAGAGTGAAGCGAGTTTGGTCGCGGATCTTGCTGTTATAAGACAAACACTGGACGATCTATCGACCATGTCCTCCCCAAACATTGAGGGAATTGAACTGCCGCTGCAACAACTCCTCTCCTCAACGTTGTCCGACTTTAGTATTGAAATTGAGTCGTTTGAGTGGGGTGATATTCCAGAGGGCGATATTGTGCCGCTTAAGGCGAGGATTTCAGTAACCGGGCTGACGCAGGATTTCATCGACTGGCACCATAGTCTACTCGAGGGTCAGAGTTGGATCTCTGTGGAGGAGTTAAGTTTTCGGCGCCGGCAACCGAATTGGTATGAAATGGATGCCTTCCAAGGCGATATCGTCGTTCGTGTGATTTTGGGAGGTGAGCTCTAATGTCTTGGCTATCCTCCTATCTACGTGAAGCCGAGGGCCGATGGCTCCTTTACGTGATGATCGTTTGCCTGTTACTGGATTTCTTTTTCCGATTGTTACCTTCGACGACGTCGGAGGCTTTCGAGAAGAGCGCAGAAGCCACGGCTTTGTTTGAGCGTCAGAGGCCGTCGGAAGCCTTTGATCTATGGGTCACTGCAAGACGGGATGCAAAAAACGCAGAAGCGGACAAAATTGCCCAAGAATTGGCCAAGCAGGAAGTCAGCGCACCGGAGCCAATAGTGCCCGAGGTATTTATTGATACACAGTCAGGCAAGCTTCAGCAGTTTCGGATTGGGAATTTAAAGTATAGGCTCTGGGGTGTTTTTTCTGTTTCCAGTGCGAGCGAGAGGATTGTTAGCAAGTTCGCCGTTTTACGACCTGATGCTGGCGCTTCACGGGTGGTCTCGGTTGGAGATGCTGTTGAAAATTACAGTGTAGTCTCCATAGAGGATAGATCCGTTAGCTTTAAGGCCGATGATGGTCGCATGGTGGAGCTTGAGCTCTTTGAGAGGAGAGGGTAATGCAGAGTACTGCAATGGAGAGTAAGCCAGTGTTTCAGATTCGTGACCGCAGCAAGGCTTGGCTGGTAGCGTCGACTTTGCTCTGTGTTTTGAGCGGTTGCTCGGTCTTTGAACAGCACGACGGACGACTTAATGAGACGAATAAATCGATAGACGCGTCATACCTCACACGTGTCGAAGATAGTCCCGCAAATGAGGCCTCTTTGCCCAGTCAAATGGACACTGATGAACGGCCATCGGGGTTCACTCAATTACGCAATTTACCCGCTGGCTCATCATCGACACTCGTCGATACTAAAGAGCTCGAGGGATTCGCGACCAAAAAAGAGCTGACAGTCAATGTGAATGACATGCCCGTTGCTGAATTTTTACATTACGTGATGGGCGATTTACTGGGCATCAACTACGTTCTTGATGAGCAAGTAAAGTCAGCCAAACCGTCAGTGACCTTGTCATTGCGCGAGGCAACATCAAAGCGGGATCTTTACGTATTGGTTAGTCAGCTTCTGAATGAGCGAGGATTGGACATTGAAGTAAACGAAGGCGTTTATTTTGTCCACAAAGTGGAGCAGGGTGCTGGCGCCAAAGCAGTTCGTGTGGCCGTAGGTCGTTCCGTAGCTTCGGTACCCGCTATTGGGAACGAGATTCTCCAAGTGGTGCCTTTGCTCTATGGTGCTAATATAAGCTTGGAGCGCACCTTACGCGAATTGCTTGATCTCGAAATTACCGTCGATACGACACAGAATGCTCTATTTTTGCGCGGTACGCGAAGAGAAATCGTGAAGGCACTTGGTTTCATCGAAATGTTCGATGCGCCAGCCAATCGTGGTCGCTTCGTTGGCTTGATATACCTCACTTATGTTGAAGCAGATCAATTTTCTAATCAGTTGCAGCAGTTAATGCAGGCTGAGGGAATACCAATAAGCGTTGGCGCCGCGACAGGAAATAACATCGCATTAGTGCCGCTTCCCCAGTTGGGTGCAACGGCAATTTTTGCATCAAATAAAGCATTACTTGAGCGAGTACGCTATTGGGCCAGTGTATTGGACAAGCCGGTTAAAGGTGCGGGAGAGCAGTATTTTGTGTTTCGTCCGCAACTCGCGCGTGCGGCGGACGTGGGCTCTAGCATCGCGGCGCTTCTGGGTGCGCCGAATACTGTAAGTGGCGGTGCCACTGGGGCTGGAAGTGGTGCTGGCGGTGAGCGCACTGGAAACGCGCCTAGTGCGACTCGCGCGACGTCGGTCAGCATTGACGGCCTGCGCATGGTCGTCGATGAGCGATCAAATACGCTCGTATTTGTTACGACTGGAAGCAAGTACCAAACGCTTGAGCCTTTGTTAAAGCAACTCGATATTCTGCCGAAACAGGTTATGCTTGATATGGTAATCGCCGAGGTAAGCTTGAAAGACGAGTTCAAGTTTGGTTTTGAGTTCGCCTTGCAGGACACCGATGGTGTCCTTACTACGTTGGGTGCCTACGGCGCGAGCTCCATTGGAGGTGCAGCGATGCAAGTGGTGGGAGTCGACGGCGAGTTGACTGGCCAGCTTCTGCAGACGTCGCAGCTGATAAATGTCTTGTCTAACCCGACTCTGCTAGTGAGGGATGGCGTCGCAGCAACTATCAGCGTGGGCTCAGATATTTCGGTCGTAGGCGCCACGACCTTCGACCCTATCAATGGCGAGCGTCAAACCACCACGGCTCAATATCGTCAGACCGGTGTAGATGTGAGCGTTACGCCTACGATTAACGCGGAAGGCATCGTCCTGATGCAGATACAGCAGAATATTTCTAATGCGGTGCCTGGATCTGCGGGAGCGGGTGGGAACCCAGATGTTTTCACACGCAGTATATCAACCGAGATTGTTGCCGCTTCCGGTCAAACCGTATTGTTAGGCGGTTTGATAAGCGAGGATGTATCCGCGAACAAAAACGGTGCTCCTGGTATATCGACAATTCCCGGCTTGGGTTGGTTGTTTAAAACAGAAGGTGATAACGGCTCGCGTACGGAGCTGGTGATGCTCATTACCCCTAGAATCTTGGACAGTATCGACGAGTGGGAGCAAATTAAAGAGCAATTTAGTGAGGGTCTAGAGTACATAAATCTAGAGTCTGAATAAGGCCTTAATCTGTGAGCCGACGCTCTACTCGTGGATGTGGGATCATCGCAAATTGGTTGAAGGCGATTTAAAAGTTTGTCACGAGGAGCGGGACAACTCAGCCGGCATAGGGGTGCTGCTAATGACTAATAGCTAACTGTTATCATCCTTGTCCTGCGGCGTTTTATCGGCCCTAGCACGTTTAGCTTGTCTGACTTCGTTCTCTAAG
>ERZ802819.984-NODE-984-length-18226-cov-42.3528_pt1 | contig 18226 bp, 18 predicted proteins | sample MGYA00345647_ERZ802819 | MGnify/ENA primary metagenome ERZ802819 (study PRJEB30503, sample SAMEA104212355) | marine metagenome | biome: Westerlies Biome; feature: [SRF] surface water layer (ENVO:00010504) within the epipelagic zone...; material: water...
CTCTATGCCGACCGATAGTGAACTAGTACTGTGAAGGAAAGGCGAAAAGAACCCCGGTTAGGGGAGTGAAATAGAACCTGAAACCGTATGCGTACAAGCAGTGGGAGCCCCTTGTGGGTGACTGCGTACCTTTTGTATAATGGGTCAGCGACTTACATTTAGTAGCAAGCTTAACTTTTATAAGGTAGGCGAAGGGAAACCGAGTCTTAATAGGGCGTTTAGTTTCTAGGTGTAGACCCGAAACCGAGTGATCTATCCATGGCCAGAGTGAAGGTGGGGTAATTCCTACTGGAGGCTCGAACCCACTTATGTTGAAAAATGAGGGGATGAGCTGTGGATCGGAGTGAAAGGCTAATCAAACCCGGAGATAGCTGGTTCTCCGCGAAAGCTATTTAGGTAGCGCCTCGTGTATTACTGTTGGGGGTAGAGCACTGTTATGGCTAGGGGGACATCCCGTCTTACCAAACCATTGCAAACTCCGAATACCAACAAGTAGAGCACGGGAGACACACTGCGGGTGCTAACGTCCGTAGTGGAGAGGGAAACAACCCAGACCAACAGCTAAGGTCCCAAAATTATGACTAAGTGGAAAACGAAGTGGGAAGGCCTAGACATCCAGGAGGTTGGCTTAGAAGCAGCCATCCTTTAAAGAAAGCGTAACAGCTCACTGGTTGAGTCGGCCTGCGCGGAAGATTTACCGGGGCTAAGTCATATACCGAAGCTTTGGATCCTAGTTTACTAGGATGGTAGCGGAGCGTTCTGTAAGTTGATGAAGGTGTATCGTGAGGTATGCTGGAGATATCAGAAGTGCGAATGCTGACATAAGTAACGATAATGTAGGTGAGAACCCTACACGCCGAAAACCTAAGGTTTCCTCCGCAACGTCAATCGGCGGAGGGTTAGTCGGTACCTAAGGCGAGGCCGAAAGGCGTAGTCGATGGAAAACAGGTTAATATTCCTGTACCGCTTTTAACTGCGATGGAGAGACGGAGAAGGTTAGATCAGCCAGTCAACGGTTATACTGGTGTAAGTATGTAGAGATTACTCTTAGGAAAATCCGGGAGTATTTATTTCGAGATACGAATGCGAAGCTTTTTCTTCGGAATTAGCGAAGTGGTCGATACCATGCTTCCAAGAAAATCTTCTAAGCTTCAGGTTAAAAGTGGCCGTACCCTAAACGGACACACGTGGGTGGGATGAGAATTCTAAGGCGCATGAGAGAACTCAGTTGAAGGAACTAGGCAAAATGATACCGTAACTTCGGGAGAAGGTATGCCTTTGGTATGTGAAGTCACTTGCTGACTGAGCAGAAGGAGGTTGCAATAAAATGATGGCTGCGACTGTTTACTAAAAACACAGCACTCTGCAAACTTGAAAGAGGAAGTATAGGGTGTGACGCCTGCCCGGTGCCGGAAGGTTAATTGATGGGGTTAGCTTGCTTGCAAGCGAAGCTCTTGATCGAAGCCCCGGTGAACGGCGGCCGTAACTATAACGGTCCTAAGGTAGCGAAATTCCTTGTCGGGTAAGTTCCGACCTGCACGAATGGCGTAACGATGGCCATACTGTCTCCAACCGAGACTCAGTGAAATTGAAATTGCTGTGAAGATGCAGTGTACGCGCGGCTAGACGGAAAGACCCCGTGCACCTTTACTACAGCTTTACACTGAACTTTGAATCTAATTGTGTAGGATAGCTGGGAGCCTTTGAAGCTGATGCGCTAGCATTGGTGGAGGCAACCTTGAAATACCAGCCTATTATCTTTGGAGTTCTAACCCAGGACCGTTATCCGGTTCGGAGACAGTGTATGGTGGGTAGTTTGACTGGGGCGGTCTCCTCCTAAAGAGTAACGGAGGAACGCGATGGTACCCTCAATACGGTTGGAAATCGTATGATGCGTGTAAAGGCATAAGGGTGCTTGACTGCGAGACAGACATGTCGAGCAGGTACGAAAGTAGGTCTTAGTGATCCGGTGGTTCTGTATGGAAGGGCCATCGCTCAACGGATAAAAGGTACGCCGGGGATAACAGGCTGATACTGCCCAAGAGCTCATATCGACGGCAGTGTTTGGCACCTCGATGTCGGCTCATCACATCCTGGGGCTGGAGCAGGTCCCAAGGGTATGGCTGTTCGCCATTTAAAGTGGTACGCGAGCTGGGTTTAGAACGTCGTGAGACAGTTCGGTCCCTATCTACCGTGCGCGTTTGATATTTGATGGATGTTGCTCCTAGTACGAGAGGACCGGAGTGAACCTATCCCTGGTGTTCCAGTTGTCTCACCAGAGGCATTGCTGGGTAGCTATATAGGGTTGTGATAACCGCTGAAAGCATCTAAGCGGGAAGCCATACCAAAGATAAGATATCACTGGACCTATAAGGTCCCTAAAGATCCGTTGTAGACTACGACGTTGATAGGCTAGGTGTGGAAGCTTGGTAACAAGTGAAGCTAACTAGTACTAATTGATCGTGAGGCTTGCTCTTATAATCTTAAGTAAACTCGTTTTTCTAGATTAAATAGCATGTACATTTTCCAAATCAAATTAATGTTTGATGACAATAGCGTATAGGAACCACCTGATCCATTTCGAACTCAGCAGTGAAACTATACAGCGCCGATGGTAGTGTGGGGTCTCCCCATGTGAGAGTAGGACATCATCAGCTTAGATATTAAAGGCTCCTTTATTGGAGCCTTTTTTATATTAATTTACACATTATCGAATGAATAGTATTTTATTTTACCAATATTTTTCTAGAGTGATATTGCCAGGCTTACTTCTTCGATTTCTTTCGAGTCCATATTCTCCTAATAGATCAACCATATCGTTAATCATGTCAGGGTTACCGCAAAGCATGAACTGTGAACTCTTATCGATATTTCCACAAATATTAGTAATCGTATTATCTTTAATTGCTTCTGGTATTCGAGAGTTCAATGCATTTTCTATTTTTTCACGAGTAACAGTCTGAATATATTTTAGTTGGTTTGGATGTTCATTTTGAAATTCTTTAATTTGCTTTTGATAGGTAAGCTCGTCTGCAGTTCTCACACCATGCACCAGAATAATTTCTTTAAAACGTTCCCATGGAGCATCTGTTTTAAGTAAAGAAATAAATACACCTAATCCTGTCCCGGTAGCGATCAGCCATAATTTATCACCATCCGGCACTTCATCCATAACAAAGAAACCGGATGATTTATCCATTACATAAATAGTATCGTCTTTTTTAAGATTATGTAGCTTGGGTGTCAGCTTACCATCAGGTACATTTACATAGATCACTTCTAAAAAATCTTCATGAGGCGCACTTACCAAAGAATATGGCCTTGAGATAATTTCACCGTCTATTTTCAGACCAATTTTTGTAAATTGTCCGGCAGTATATGCGGGTACATTATTTTCAAATCGAATAGATACTAAATCATCTGTCCATTTGATTTGATCAATAACCTTAGATTCTATCCAATTAATTGCCATTATGCTAAGTTACTCCTGAATTGTGTGAGACAATAATAAGTGATTGAATTTATCATGTCAAAATAATGTTAAATATCACAGAACTAAAAAAAAAATTAAAGTCGATACATTACAGCAATACCCATTTAAAAGTATTGTTTAAAAATCATGTAAGTTCAACAAATGACTATTTAAACTATCAATATGCAAGAGATTTATTTCCTTTACTTGTTATTACAAATAATCAGCGTGCTGCAAGAGGGCGTAATAAAAAAACCTGGGTAAGCTTAAATCAGAAATCCATTTCATTTAGTTTGTGCTTTAAAGTTAATGCTAAGCAATTAGATTTAAGATATTTAAGTTATTTATCATGCACATGTCTTCTTGATGCTATGAATAAAAATAATTGTGAAGATATAAAAATTAAATGGCCAAATGATCTGTATCATAATGATAAGAAAGTTTCTGGAATTCTTATCGAATCATTATCTATTGATAAAGAAATTTATGTATCAATTGGGGTTGGTATTAATATAGATATTCCAAAAAATTACTCTATTAACAGACCATATTCAAATCTTGATAAGAATCTAGATCAAGCTTTATTAGTATCTTTATTTTGTGAAGCACTATTTAAAAACATAAACCAGATTAATATAGATGAGATTATAAAACTTTATAATGATAATTTATTTTGGTATCAAAAAAGAGTGAGCATCAAAGATAATAATAATTTCTATGAAGGCAAATTATTAGGTATTAATGAACAAGGGCAATTAATGATACAAAATAATGGAAATATTAAGCGAATAGATAATATTGATAGTACTATGAGACGGTTATGAAATTATTAGCAGATATTGGCAATAGTCAGATAAAGGTTGCGGAGACTCAAAATCAAAATCTTCTGAAAATTAAATCTTTCCCATTAGAAGATATTGATAAATTTCATAAGTACATAACTAAAACTTATATCAATAAAGATTGCACATTATTTTACTCCTCAGTCCTAGGCGTTAAATTTAATAAAGAATTTAAAAAAAAATTAAAAGGTATATTTGTCAAAGAAACGGAATTTAAATCAACTAAGACTTTGTTGTCAGTGAAGAACTGTTATCCTCAGGCAAGCAGACTGGGGCCCGATAGATGGGCACAGATAGTAGCTGCTTATAAAATTTTTGAAAAAAATATTATGATTGTGAGCTGTGGAAGTGCAATAAGTATTGATTATGTAACGGGATCAGGAAATCATAAAGGAGGTTTAATATTAAGTGGCGCTGAGAGATACAGTAATTGCTTTTCAGATATACATAATTTGAAAAATATTAAGCTCAGTATCAATCAAAATAAAAACTCAAAAATTCTTCAATCAAATACATTAAAACAAATCACTACGGGTTATAGAGTAATGATTTCTTCATCAATCAAAGAAATATACTCTAACTTATGTCAAAAGAGTAAACCTAAACCAAAACTTTTAATTACTGGAAGTTATTCGAAAAATATATCACGAGATCTAAAGATTAAATGTTTGGTTGAGCCATACTTTGTTTTAAAAAGTCTAGCCTTAATTCAAGATCAAAAGTAATTATTCAGATAAGAGTTTATCAATCATGCCTGTAAGTTTATTACCATCAGGACTTGTAACCATAGAGTAACTTTTAACAACTTCACCTTCTTTATTTATTAAGTATTTCCAAAAATTCCATTTGGGCGAGCTATTAGTTTCTGTTGCAAGGTTTTTATAAAATGGGTGAGCTTTTTCTCCCCTTACATTTACTTTAGTAAACATAGGAAACTTCACATCATACGTTAAGTTGCAGAAATCTTTTATGTCTTGTTCTGGAGCTGGCTCTTGATAAAAATCATGAGATGGAAATCCCAATACCACAAGACCTTGATCTTTTTTTTCAGAATATAATTTTTCTAACCCTTCATATTGAGGGGTAAAACCGCACTTACTTGCCGTATTAACAACGAGTATAACCTTACCCTTGTATTGACAAAGATTCTCTACCTTATCTTCTCCAAGACGTTTAATCTCAAAGTCTAGAGCTTTAGGGCATTGATTTGCTGACACATCCATCACTGTAAAAGATAATAGCATGATTGCTGTAGAAAATAATTTCTTCATATGACGATTATTCTTTTTGAGAGTGACAAAGTCAAGAAATGTCGAGAGCAAATTCTTTAAGACTGTCTAAATCGATTTTCTCAAGCGCCTTAATGTTTGTTGATTTAAGTTTTACGTAAGGAGCTTTATGATTTTGATATGCCTCAAGCCATCGATCAGCACAAAGACACCATGAATCACCATGCATCAACCCATTAAAATCTAATTCAGGTATAGGAGTAGTTAAATCATTTCCTTGAGATTTTGAAAATTCTAGAAATTCGTCTGTCACAACAGCGCAAACAGTATGAGAGCCTCTATCGAAGTTGTCTGTATTACAACAGCCATCTCTTAGATATCCTGTAATTGGATTTGAACCACATAGTTCTAAATCTTCGCCAAGAACATTTTTTTGAACATCAGACATATTTAACCTCTACTATTTCATAAATAATATTACCCGATGGAGTTTTTATTGTGACTTCGTCTCCTTCGCTTTTTCCTACAAGAGCTCTTGATATTGGAGAGGTAACAGATATTTTGTCTTTTTTTAAATCTGCTTCATCTTCACCGACTATTTTATAAGTAATTTCATTATTATTTTCGTCAGCAACAATTATAGTTGTTCCAAAGATAACCTTATCTGATACGGGCATCCTAGTGATATCTATGACTTGAGCATTTGAAAGCTTGCCTTCAATATCTTTTATGCGTCCTTCAGCAAAACTTTGTTGTTCTCTGGCGGCGTGATATTCTGCATTTTCTTTTAAATCACCTTTTTCTCTTGCTTCTTTGATAGCTTCAGATATTTGGGGACGTATGATGGTTTTTAATTCTGACAGCTCTTCTCTAAGCAATTTTTCACCTTCAACTGTCATAGGTATTTTATCCATTGCAACCACCAATCATGTGAGCCACCTGTCAGATTCGAACTGACGACCTGAGGTTTACAAAACCCCTGCTCTGGCCAACTGAGCTAAGGTGGCGATTAATAAAATCTATTATAGACTCAATGATATAATATTGACGTATAATATCGAAGTTTTAGTAATGAATAAAGATTTACCTCTAAAAGTTAGACATATATTTTCTGATCTGGATCCTATAGTATGGCAAGGCGTTTGGCTTGAAACTCTTAATAGTCTTTTGTCATCCTCAGAGATGATTTTTGTATGGAATGAGATTATTTCTCAAGCAAATATTAACAAGAAACATTATCCATCTTTAGGTAGTTCACAATTTATTAAATGGGAGCTTAAAGCATTTGTGGCGCAGGCTGTAACTTTAGTAAATAAGAACTATAATAAAGAATCATTCATACGTGAATTTGAGAAGTTCTTTCGTATAAAAGGATATAATTTTAATAAGGATATAATAAAAAAAATATATGAAAGTATTTATAACTAAATGTATTGCTGCAGTTGTATTATTTTTTAATACAGCAGTTGCTGGTCCAGATAAACTATTTCTAGATTTTGTAAACTACTCTGCAAGTATTGATGGGTATAGTTCACTTTGTATCAAAAATTACAATGATGAAAAAGAGATGACAAACCTCTTTATCCTTCTTAATGAAGTTAAGTCAGAATATCTCCTTATTACAGAGGATGATTATAACGTTCTTAAATCAACATACATAAAGACTAAGTCTGCAACTATTTCTCAACTAATGAAATTAAAGCTCAATTCACAAAAAAAAAGTTGTAATAAATATCTTAAGATTTTTGAGAGATTTGACAGAAAAAAACAAAAAAGTCTGGAAGATTTAGAGAAAATAATTAATGGATACTAAAAATAAAATTAAAAGTTTTTTACATGCTTTTTTTGTTATAAAAAAAGAGGTCTTCTATCAGTCTAATAAGCCAATAATTCATGACTTTAAAAAAAAACCAGGACTATACCGTATTGCAAAAAATAGACAGATTGGTGTTGAGGAAGTCTATAATATAGTTAAGACTCATGATATAAATGTATTAAATACAAATATTATTAAATTAATGGAGTCTAAATGAAGCCTTTGGGTCCACCGCCAAGAATATATGGCATGAAAATCACTTCTAATAGAATAGAAGCTTTTTTTGTTTTATTCGCCACTATAGTCTTGACGCTAATTTTCTATGCTAATGACTTTGGCAAAACGAGCCAAGTAATTTTCTCTCTGGGTATTGCATGGATTTTATATCTTTGGTTTATTAAAAAACCTGAAAGACCTTACTAGTAAAAAAAATAATGCTATAAGTCTGATGCTTTGTTAATATACACAAGTTGATTTTCGGAGGGGTACTCAAGCGGTCAACGAGGGCAGACTGTAAATCTGCTGGCCCTGCCTTCGCAGGTTCGAATCCTGCCCCCTCCAAATTCAATCGATGCGGGTATGGTACAATGGTAGAACTTCAGCCTTCCAAGCTGACGATGCGGGTTCGATTCCCGCTACCCGCTCAAAAAATCTCTAAACAAATGTTTAATTGACGAGTAATTAAATTTTCACAATTAACACTTACTATGGAATCAACTTTTCCTCCAGAAAAGCTACTTGTAGGAGCTAATTGACCCCATCCCTTGTTAATTAGCTCCGGTGGGGGTTAATCTAGACCAATCTTGTTGTATAAAAGCCTTCTTTTTAATATCATCGCATGGACTGATTGATTGCCCATATAGCTCAGTCGGTAGAGCACTTCCTTGGTAAGGAAGAGGTCACCGGTTCAAATCCGGTTATGGGCTCTTTTTTTGTTGATTTCATTAAAATTTTAGTGTAAATGAGCATAAAAGTGGTTTATCATATCATCCACTTGAAAGTTAACTAACCCGGGATTTAGAAAATGGCTAAGGAAAAATTTGAACGAAATAAGGCCCATGTGAACGTTGGAACAATTGGACACGTTGATCATGGTAAAACAACATTAACTGCAGCTATCACAAAAGTGATGGGCGAAAAGTTTGGTGGTGAAGCAAAAGCTTATGACCAAATTGATAATGCTCCTGAAGAAAGAGAGCGTGGAATCACAATTGCTACAGCTCACGTAGAGTATGAGTCTACAGACAGACATTACGCTCACGTCGATTGCCCAGGACATGCTGATTATGTTAAAAACATGATTACAGGCGCTGCTCAGATGGATGGAGCGATACTGGTTTGCTCTGCAGCAGACGGACCTATGCCACAAACAAGAGAACATATCTTACTTGCTAGACAGGTTGGAGTACCACACGTAATTGTATACTTGAACAAAGCCGATCAAGTAGACGATAAAGAATTAACCGAATTAGTTGAGATGGAAATTAGAGAGCTTCTATCTAAGTATGACTTTCCGGGTGATGATGTACCTATAATCTCTGGTTCAGCTCTAAAAGCTATCGAAGGCGATACATCAGAAATAGGCGTACCTTCAATTGAAAAGCTAGTTGAAGAAATGGATAAATTTATACCCGTTCCTGAGCGCCCAATTGATCAAACATTCCTAATGCCAATTGAAGATGTATTTTCAATCTCAGGTAGGGGAACAGTTGTAACTGGCCGTATCGAGAGAGGAAAAGTAAATGTAGGTGAAGAAATTGAGATTGTTGGAATCAAAGACACACAAAAAACTACATGTACTGGTGTTGAAATGTTTAGAAAACTTCTAGATGAAGGCGTTGCAGGTGATAACGTCGGTGTACTACTTAGAGGTACAAAACGTGAGGAAGTTGAAAGAGGCCAAGTCTTATGTGTACCTGGCTCTATCAAGCCTCATACAAAATTTGAATGTGAAGTTTACGTTTTATCAAAAGATGAAGGCGGAAGACATACTCCATTCTTTGGTAACTATAGACCTCAGTTTTACTTCAGAACTACTGACGTAACGGGTGCTATAGAATTACCTAAAGATGTGGAAATGGTTATGCCTGGTGATAATGTTAAAATGAACGTCGAACTGATTACACCTATTGCTTTAGAAGCGGGTCTAAAATTTGCAATACGTGAAGGTGGCAAAACAGTTGGAGCTGGAGTTGTATCGAAAATAGTCGAGTAACACTATCATTATTATAAGAATGATAGGCTAGTAGCTCAACTGGTAGAGCGACGGTCTCCAAAACCGTAGGTTGGGGGTTCGAGTCCCTCCTGGCCTGACGAATTAACATAAGGATTGCCATGACAGAAACAAACATAGAACAAAAATCTAGTAATACATATCTGATACTTTCTATCGGAGTGCTGATTGCTGGTATGGTTTTATTCTATTATTTTAGTGACATAAGATTGTTCTACAGAGTACTTGGCATGATTGCTGTTCTAATACTATCAGGCTTTATAGGGTATCAAAGTGATTTTGGTAAGTTAGTATATTCCTATGTAACGGATTCGAAGGTCGAGCTTAAAAAAGTTACTTGGCCTACAAAACAAGAGACAACTCAAACAACACTTGGAGTAATAGTGGTAGTTATTATTGTAGGTATACTATTGTGGTTATTCGATATGCTCCTTGGCTGGGCAATCGGCACTTTATATGGAGTTGCATAATGGATTGGTATGTATTACAAGCATTCTCTGGTTATGAGAATAAAGTAAAATTAACACTTGAAGATAGAATTAGAAGAAGTGGCCTAGAGAAGTCTTTTGAAGAAATTCTAGTTCCAACAGAGGAAGTTCTTGAAATTAAAGAAGGAAAAAAGAAAAGATCAGAAAGAAAATATTTTCCAGGATACGTAATGATAAAAATGGATATGAATGATGAAACATGGCATCTAGTTAAAAATGCGCCCCAAGTATTAGGCTTTATAGGAGGCACAAGTGATAAACCGGTGCCACTAAAGCAATCTGAGGCTGACAATTTAATTCAATCAATGCAAGATGATGTCGATAAGCCTAAACCAAAAGTAATGTTTGAGCCTGGTGAAGTTGTACGTATTACTGATGGTCCTTTTAATGACTTCAATGGAGTTGTCGAAACAGTTGATTTTGAAAAAAATAAGCTTAAAGTATCAGTTCTAGTTTTTGGTAAGCCAACACCAATTGAGCTTTCATTGACACAAGTGGAGAAAGGATAATGGCAGCAAAAGAATTAATAACTCAAGTTAAACTTCAAGTACCTGCAGGCGCTGCTAACCCGGCTCCTCCTGTAGGCCCGGCACTAGGCCAGCATGGACTTAATATCCAAGATTTTTGCAAGCAATTTAATGATAAAACTAAAGACGCAGAAAAAGGAATGGCGTTGCCTGTGGTAATAAATGTATATAAAGATAGATCATTTGATTTTGTTATAAAATCAGCACCTGCTGCAGCACTACTTAAAAAAGCTGCTGGAATTCAAAAAGGTAGCCCAACACCACATACTAACAAAGTGGCAAAAGTTACAAAAGATCAATTAGCAGAAATTGTTAAAACAAAAGAAGGTGATTTGACTGGAGCGAATCTAGAAAACTCAATAAAGATTATTGCTGGAACTGCAAGAAGCATGGGCATAGAGGTAGAAGAATAATGGCATTATCAAAAAGAATAAAGACTATTAAAGAAAAGATAGATGTTATCAAAGATTATGATATCGAGGAAGCTATCGAATTACTTAAAAGTGCACCAAAAGTAAAATTCAATGAGAGTGTTGATCTCAGTGTAAATTTAGGAATTGATGCTACTAAGTCTGATCAAGGCGTTAGAGGCTCATCAACTCTTCCACATGGTATAGGAAAAAATATGAATGTCGTTGCATTTGCGGATGGCGAAGATGAAAAAGCTGCTAAAGATGCAGGTGCAGATACAGTAGGATTTGAAGATTTAATTGAACAGGTTAAAAAAGATAAAGATCTTGTTGCAGATATTGTCGTTGCAACACCTGATTGTATGAAAAAGATGGGCCAATTGGGTAGAATTTTAGGACCAAAAAACCTTATGCCTAATCCAAAAGAGGGTACAGTTACTAAAAATATTGGTGAGGCAGTTTCAAAAGCCAAAAAAGGCCAGATAAGGTATAAAAATGATAAAGCCGGTATTGTTCATACAATCGTCGGTAAACTAGACTTTGATACTAAAAAATTAGCAGACAATGTAGCTTCCCTTATTTCAGATTTAAATAAATCTAAACCCGCATCTGCTAAGGGTAAATATATGAAAAATATTACAATTTCCTCTACTATGGGACCAGGAATTAGGGTAGACTTGTCGTCAGTCGAGAAAAGGAGCTAAAATGCCATTAAACCTTACACAAAAACAAGATCTTGTTAAAGAAATGGCAGCAATCTTAAGCGATGCCGAGGTTGTACTCACAGCTGACTATTCAGGTCTAACATCAAACGAGTTAAATGAGCTCAGAAAAACCACGCGTGAAGCAGGTGTCTTTCTAAAATTAGTTAAAAATAACATGCTTAAAATGGCTCTTAAAGATAGTCAATTTTCATCAATGTCTGAAAATATTTCCGGACCTCAGATAGTTGCGGTAGGCAAAGAGGATGCTGGAAAATTTGCTAAATCCATAAAAGAATTTGCTGATAAACATGAGAATCTAATACCAAAAGCTATTAATTATCAAGGTCAAGATTTAGATATTAGTGAGCTTAAGAAGCTCGCCTCGCTTCCTACTTACGAAGAAGCGATTTCAAAATTATTATCTGTAATGCAGGGCCCTATTCAGAAGCTTATGGGCACTATGCAAGCAGTACCAAGTAAGCTTGTAAGAACAGTAGATGCAGTGAAGGCATCAAAGAATTAATTTAATCGGGAGAAAATAATGGCAGTAACTAAAGAGGATATACTAGAAAGCATTTCCAATATGACAGTGATGGAAGTTGTGGACCTTATATCAGAAATGGAAGAAAAATTTGGCGTAACAGCAGCAGCAGCTGTAGCGGCAGCACCAGCAGCAGCTGGAGGTGGCGAAGCAGCAGAGGAAAAAACTGAGTTTGATGTAGCCCTTGCAGATATGGGCGGCAACAAAGTTGCAGTAATTAAAGCTGTAAGAGCAATAACAGGTCTTGGATTAAAAGAAGCAAAAGACAAAGTTGAATCAGCACCATGTGTTTTAAAAGAAGGTGTTTCTAAAGAAGAAGCAGATGATTTTAAAAAACAATTGGAAGAAGCTGGAGCAACAGTTGAACTTAAATAAATTTAGACACCTAATCAAACCTCAAGCTAACGTTGAGATAACTAATTTGGTAGAAACCAAAAGGAACTTTTGGCTATGATGTATTCCTATACTGAAAAAAAACGTATTCGTAAGAGTTTTGGTAAGACAAGTGATGTTATTCAAGCTCCCAATTTAATCGATTTACAAATTAATTCGTACAATGAATTCCTAGGAATGATTGATGGCAATTTGGACATAAATCAATCAGGTTTGCATTCTGTATTTGAGTCAGTTTTCCCGATTTATGATTATTCAAATAACTGTAAACTCGAGTATTCAAGTTTCAAACTTGATAAACCAGAATTTACTGAAGAGGAATGTAGAATTAGCAGCAAGACATATTCTGTCCCAATCAAAGTTAATTTTAAGCTTTACACAAATATAGATGAAAAAAATTCTGAAAAAGTTGAGATATTTGAAAACGAAGAAGTCTTTTTAGGCGAATTACCTATCATGACTAAATATGGTACATTTATTGTTAATGGCACTGAGAGAGTAGTTGTCTCCCAGCTACATAGGTCACCAGGGGTTTTCTTTGATCATGACCGAGGAAGAACACACTCCTCTGGTAAACTTTTATTCTCAGCAAGAGTAATACCTTATAGAGGTTCATGGTTAGATTTTGAGTTTGATCAAAAAGATATTATCTTCGCTAGAATAGATAGAAGAAGAAAAATTCCTTCTACAATAATTCTCAGAGCTCTCGGATACTCTACACAAGAGATTATAAATAAGTTTTATGAACTAAATAAAATTAGTATCAAAGATGGCCATATATTTATTGATCAGAAGTTAGATGATCTTAAAGGAAGCATTGCCTCATTTGATATTTATCATAATAAAAAACTAATTGTTGCAAAAGGTAAGCGTATCACTATGAGGCAAATTGAGGCAGCAAAAAAAAGTAAGATGAAAAATTTCCAAGTGCCTGAGGACTATCTAATAGGTAAACGGATAGCAGAGGATATTTCAATAAAACTAAATGGCTCTGATATCAAAGTTGACATGATTTCTTCAGAACAAATTATAGACTCTGAAACAGGCGAACTTATTTGTGAAGCAAACCAAAAAATTGATAAGGAAATAAAAGAAAAATTAGCTAATACTAAGAAAATTGCAATTAACTTACTAAATTGCAATCAAGAAATTGATACTGATACGATTGCTCTAATAAATGAACTTAATGTTACAAGTTTCAAAATACTACATACAAATGACTTGGATAGAGGCTCTTTTATCTGCAATACATTAGATGTAGATCCAACTCATGATCAGAACGGCGCACTAATTGAAATCTATAGAATGATGAGACCAGGTGAACCTCCAACAGCTGATGCAGCAAGTCAATTATTTACCAATCTATTTCAATCAAGTGATAGATATGATTTATCTGATGTAGGGAGAATGAAATTTAATTCAAGAGTTGGTAGAGAAAAAATGGAAGGCGACACTATTCTGTCAAATGATGATATTTTTGATGTACTTAAAACTCTTATAAACATAAGAAATGGCTCTGATACAGTTGATGATATAGACCATCTTGGTAATCGTAGGGTTAAATGTGTTGGTGAGATGGTGGAGAATGTATTTAGAGTTGGACTTGTAAGAGTTGAAAAAGCAGTCAAAGAAAGAATGACTACTATGGAACTTGCCGATAAACTTCAACCAAAAGATATTGTCAACTCAAAGCCAATAACAGCTACACTGAAAGAATTTTTTGGTACCAGCCAGCTATCACAGTTTATGGATCAAAATAACCCTCTTGCAGAAATAACACACAAAAGAAGAATTTCAGCACTTGGACCTGGAGGATTGACTAGAGAACGCGCCGGTTTTGAAGTAAGAGATGTTCACCCTACACACTATGGTCGAGTTTGCCCAATAGAAACACCAGAAGGACCCAATATTGGTTTAATAAACTCACTTGCAACCTATTCAAGAACAAACTCTTATGGCTTTTTGGAAACGCCATACAGAGTAGTGACTAAAAATAAAGTAAGAGATGAAATTAAATGGCTTTCAGCTATTGAAGAAAGTAAATATACTATTGCCCAAGCAAATACGCATCTAGATTCTAGAGGAAATATTCAAGGCGACTTGATATCATGCAGATTCAACAATGAATTTACTATCTCATCACCGGAGAAAGTTGATCTTATGGATGTTTCACCAAGACAAGTAGTCTCTGTTGCTGCTGCACTTATTCCATTTCTTGAACATGATGATGCTAACAGAGCACTCATGGGATCAAATATGCAAAGACAAGCCGTTCCTTTGCTTATACCTGATAAACCACTAGTTGGTACTGGTATGGAAAAAACAGTTGCCGTTGATTCTGGAGCTTCAGTGAAAGTCAGAAGAGACGGAACCGTAGATTATGTTGATGCATCAAGAATTATAGTAAACGTAGAAGATAAACACGTTGGTGATGATACAGATACTGGGGTTGATATTTATCCCCTTACAAAATATACGCGAACTAACCAAAATACATGTATAAATCAAAGACCACTTGTTAAACCCGGAGACCAAGTTGTTGCTGGAGATGCAATTGCTGATGGCCCATCAACTGATTTGGGGGAGCTAGCTCTTGGCCAAAACCTATTAATTGCATTTATGCCTTGGAATGGCTACAACTATGAAGATTCTATTTTGGTTTCAGAGAAAGTAGTAAGAGAAGATAGATTTACATCAATTCACATAGAAGAGTTAGAATGTGTAGCTAGAGATACTAAGCTTGGTTCAGAGGAAATCACATCTGATATTCCGAATGTTAGTGAAAATCTACTCAACAAGCTAGATACATCAGGTATTGTCTATGTCGGTGCGGAAGTAAAATCAGGCGATATATTAGTAGGTAAAGTCACACCTAAAGGAGAGACACAGCTTACACCAGAGGAAAAACTACTAAGAGCTATCTTTGGTGAGAAAGCTTCTGACGTGAAAGATTCATCTCTAAAGGTTCCATCAGGAATGGACGGAACAGTTATAGACGTAAGAGTCTTTACAAGAGAGGGAATAGACAAAGATAAAAGAGCAAAGGAAATAGAAGAGCATCAAATTGAAGAAGTAAAAAAGAACTTGGTAGATGAACTGAGGATTAATCAAGAAACGGTTTATATTAGAGCTAGAAAACTTCTTCTGAATAAGATGGTGTCAAAACCTGTTTTAGATTTAAAAGCAGAAAGTAAATTAACAAACTCTGTTTTAGAGTCAATTTCTGACCAGGATCTTTTTAAAATACAGAGTAAAGTTGAAAAAACTAATATCAGTCTAGCTAATCTAGCTAATAGCCTGGACGATCTTCAATCCAAATTTAATCAAGATTTAGAGGACATTACAAAAAAAATAAGTATGCCAGATGATTTAGGCCCTGGAGTACAAAAGAAGATTAAAGTTTATCTAGCAGTAAAAAGAACTCTCCAGCCTGGGGATAAGATGGCAGGCCGTCATGGTAACAAAGGTGTTATTTCACAAATTGTTCCTGTTGAGGATATGCCTCATCGAGAAGACGGAACTCCGGTTGATATTGTTCTTAATCCGCTAGGTGTACCATCAAGAATGAATGTAGGCCAAGTTTTAGAAACTCATCTAGGTTGGGCTGCACGAGGCATCGGAGATAAAATAAATGAAATGCTTAAAGAACAACAAGATGTTAAGAAATTAAAACAATTTATCACAAAGATTTACAAGGAATGCCCAGGGTTTACAAAATACTCTATAGAAAAGTTTTCAGATTCAGAAATCATTACTTTAGCTAATAATCTAAGAAATGGTGTGCCTATGGCAACTCCAGTCTTCGACGGTGCTTCAGAAGAAGAAATCAAAAAAATGCTAGAGCTTGCTGATTTACCAACAAGTGGACAATCTATACTTTTTGATGGTAGAACAGGAGAACAGTTTGATCGTCCTGTAACAATTGGATATATGTATATTATTAAATTGAATCATTTAGTTGATGATAAAATGCATGCAAGATCAACAGGACCATACAGTCTTGTAACTCAACAACCACTTGGCGGTAAAGCCCAATTTGGAGGACAAAGATTTGGAGAGATGGAAGTCTGGGCATTACAAGCTTATGGCGCAACCAATGTACTTCAGGAAGTATTGACTGTGAAATCAGATGATATTGCTGGAAGAAATAAAGTTTACAAGAATATTGTTGATGGTGAATACAGTACTGATGCTCATGTTCCAGAATCTTTTAATGTGCTACTTAAAGAAATTAGATCTTTGAGTATTAATATAGATTTAGATTCAGAAAATAAAACTAATTAGGAAATACTATGCAAGAAATACTAAACATGTTTAAGAAAACTAATAATGATAAGAAGTTTGATCATATAAAAATTTCTCTAGCATCTCCAGATTTAATGAGATCATGGTCTTTTGGTGAAGTTAAAAAACCAGAAACTATTAACTACAGAACATTTAAACCAGAAAGGGATGGATTATTTTGCGCTAAGATTTTTGGACCAGTTAAAGATTATGAATGTTTATGCGGTAAATATAAAAGACTCAAGCACAGAGGCGTAGTATGTGAAAAATGTGGTGTCGAGGTAACGTTATCGAAAGTAAGAAGGGAAAGAATGGGACATATCGAGCTTGCAGCCCCTGTCGCTCATATATGGTTTCTTAGATCACTTCCATCAAGAATTGGATTGATGATGGATATGACCCTAAGACAGATAGAAAAAGTCTTATATTTTGAAGCATTCATAGTAATTGATGGTGGATTAACGCCATATGAAACAGGAAGTCTCCTAAATGAAGAAATGTATAATCAAGCAATTGAAGAGTATGGCAACGAAATAAAAGTTGGGATGGGCGCTGAAGCTATCAAAGAATTATTAAAAGCAATAGATTTAGAAAAGACTTTTGAAGATTTAAGTGAAGAAATAAAGGTAACAAAATCACAAGCTAAAAATAAAAGAAATATTAAGCGTTTAAAATTAATAGAATCATTCATAAATTCTGGAAATAAGCCAGAATGGATGATACTTGATGTTTTACCAATATTACCCCCTGATTTAAGACCATTAGTACCGCTTGAAGGTGGAAGATTTGCTACTTCAGATCTAAATGATTTATATAGAAGGGTTATTAATAGAAATAATAGGTTAAAAAGATTACTTGAATTAAAAGCACCCGACATCATTGTTAGAAATGAGAAAAGAATGCTACAAGAATCAGTTGATGCACTTCTTGATAATGGCAGAAGAGGAAGAGCTATCACAGGAACGAATAAAAGACCTCTTAAATCATTAGCAGATATGATCAAAGGCAAAGGTGGAAGGTTTAGACAAAATCTCCTTGGTAAAAGGGTAGATTATTCAGGTAGGTCAGTGATTGTTGTTGGACCTACACTACGCCTTCATCAATGCGGATTGCCTAAAAAAATGGCTTTAGAACTATTCAAACCTCATATATTTGGAAAACTACAGGCACGTGGAATTACCACTACCATCAAGTCAGCAAAGAAAGTTGTAGAAAAAGAAGGTGAAGAAGTTTGGGATATTCTTGAGGAAATTATTAGAGAGTATCCGGTAATGTTAAATAGAGCAC
>ERZ802819.985-NODE-985-length-18225-cov-9.63286_pt1 | contig 18225 bp, 19 predicted proteins | sample MGYA00345647_ERZ802819 | MGnify/ENA primary metagenome ERZ802819 (study PRJEB30503, sample SAMEA104212355) | marine metagenome | biome: Westerlies Biome; feature: [SRF] surface water layer (ENVO:00010504) within the epipelagic zone...; material: water...
CGTCTGACTCATCGACGTCATTGCCTGCTGACCAAACCATAACCCCAGAGGATTCAAAATTATCTAATGCTGTGACGTAAGTATTCGAGTCTGTTAAGTCTTGGCCAGAGGATGAGCCGTGCATTAAGGTTGCCAAACCTTGAGCATTCGTTAAGCTATTACTTGATATTAATGATTCAAGTTCAGAGATATTGTAGCTAGTGCCTCCCGAGGTATAGCCCCAACTCTGGTTTGAAGCTACCGCTCCAGCTGCTCTAGCAGCATCTAGATCGCTTGCATAATCATCCCCCTCATTAGAGCCCTCATATTTTCGAATACTGGATAAAACTAGATCTGCATCTGGAGCAACGCCGCTTCTGGCGCTCACGTCTCCGGCAGCAAACATAGCTACGCCTTGGCAATGATTATTACTGGATGTTGCTGCGTCAAAAGTACTCTCTCCTGAGCCGCCATCATCTAAGTTCGTTATTGTTTTATTGTCATAAATATCATGATTAACATCGCAGTAGAAATCTGCTATGTGGATTGTTTCTCCAACACCCGTTAAATAAGCTCCATCTTTGGAAAAGGATTGAACCTTATGAAGTCCCATTTGCTCATAAGGGTGAGTTGCTCCAGCAGCTTCTATTGCTGTCCATGTCGATCTACTTTTTATAGTATTTTGAGAGGCTGAGTCGCCTTCGGTAAATAGAGTGCTTTTAGCTAAAGCATAGTCAGCAGATGAAGAACTAGCTACAACACTAGAACTAGTACCTCCACCTCCACCTCCAATACAACCTATCAAAGACAGCGACAATGCTACAATAATCAGATTTTTAAGATTCACTTATTAGCCAATTAAAGTTTGGGTCCAATATACCGTATTGGAGTAATATATTCATAATATTATTAAATTCAATGAAATACAGATTTTCAATAAATGACATTGAAAAAAGAGAATTAAATCATATATTATGGTGATACATTTTTTTCGGGCTAATAACAATGACATTAAGAGCAATCGAGGCAATACTTCCACCAGACAATCTACATTTTGTTGGTGATGGCTTTAGAGTTTATGGAATTTTAGGAAGGAGAGAGCCGCTTACAATGAAGCGAATGAGTCCGTTTCTTTTAATGGACTACGCTCCAGTGCATTACTTTCCGCCAAATGATGGCTCCCCTCGCGGAGTTGGATCTCATCCTCACAGAGGCATTGAAACAGTCACCATTGCATACAAAGGGAAAGTTGAACACAATGATAGTACCGGCGCAGGAGGCGTTATTGAAGAAGGTGGCATCCAGTGGATGACGTCGGGTAAAGGGATACTTCACAAGGAGTATCACGAGAAAAATTTCAGTAAAAAAGGTGGTGAGATGCAAATGGTTCAGCTCTGGGTCAATTTGCCTGCTAAAGACAAAATGACTGAACCAAAGTATCAAAATATAGAGAATAAAGATTTAGCTAAAGTAGATCTTGGTAATGGAATTGGATCCATCGATATTATTGCTGGTGAGTTTGAAAAAAATAAAGGACCCGCTTCATCTTTTACCCCAATGAGTCTCTTTAACGTCAAACTGAACAAAGGAAAGGGAACTAGTTTAAGTTTCAATGAGAATCATAATACTGGTCTTTTAATAATTAAAGGAAACGTTACTATCAATAATAAAGAAAGAGCACCAACAAATCACTTTGTCCTTTTTGAAAATAACGGCAAAGAGTTTACAATAAAAGCGGAAGATGACGCTGAAATACTGGTTCTCAGCGGTGAGCCTATTGACGAGCCCATAGCCTCATATGGTCCATTTGTAATGAACACAAATGATGAAATTAAGCAAACCATTGATGACTTTAATAGCGGTAAATTTGGTTACCTAGACTAGCTTTTTCAATTTAGTTGCTTTCAACAGAGGCTTCAAGTTTTGGATACTTAAAACCTAACGTAACTCCTCGTGCGATTGAAAAAATAATGAGTGATGCCCATAGCCCATGATTTTCATATTTAGGTAATAACAAAGCTAGCATCAACAAATAGACACAGAAAGAAATAAACATCATATTTCTCATATCTGCTGTTCTAGTAGCTCCTATAAAAATTCCATCTAACATCCAAGCGGCAGCTCCAACGAGTGGTGCTAGAACCATCCAGGGCAAGTATTCACGGCTTACTTCTCTAACGTTTTCAGCTGTTGTCATAACATCAATAATATTACTGCCAAAAACAGCAAAAATAATTGCCATCAATATGACGGAGCCAAAGCCCCATTGACTGGTCATAATAGCGGATCTTCGAAACAATACTCTATTTCGAGCTCCAAGAGCTTGCCCTATGAACGCCTCAGCTGCAAAAGCAAAGCCGTCCATGGCGTAAGCAGTTATATTTAAAAACTGGATGAGCACCTGGTTCGCTGCCAAGGTTGCATCATCAAAGCTCGAACCAAGAAATAAAAAACTCACAAATGCTATCTCAAGCAGAACCGATCGAATCAAAATATCACTATTCACTTTGGCCATCTTGATTAGCCTAGCTTTGTCAAAAATTTGATTCCAGTTTCTCCAGTAACCGTTTCTGAAGCCCTCTTTTGCAAGCCATAATCCAAACAGCAATCCTGTCCACTCTGCGACAATAGTTGCTAGCGCGACTCCTTCAACCCCCCACCCAAATTTAAGAACAAAAATAAAATCTAAAGTTATGTTGATACTATTAATAAGCAGCATCAGAACTAAGACTGCACGCGTCCTCTCTTTGGCAATGAGCCATCCAGTTATTCCAAAAATAGCTATTGCTGCAGGGGCACTATAAACCCTTATCTGTAAATACTCTTTTGCCAAAGACTCAACTTCAAAGGAGGCAGGAGCCAACCCAAGAGCTGCTCCAAAGAGAGGTATTTGAGTCATAATGAGAACTAGTCCAGCACTAAGACCAATGAGGATTCCTCTTACTAGGAGAGCTGATGTCTCTAGATCATCCTTTGAACCAATAGCCTGAGCTGTTAGCCCGGTAGTTCCCATTCTTAGAAAGCCAAAGAGCCAATAGATGGCTGAAATAATAATAGCACCTATACCAACTGCGCCAATTGGAGCAGCTAAGCCCATCTGACCAACAACTGCTGTATCAACGGCTCCCAGAATTGGAATGGTTGCATTGGCTAGAACAATTGGAATAGCAACACTTAAAACTCTTTTATGAGTAAGCGTTGTTGAACTGTAGCTCATATAGAATTAGTTTAGATTTTAGCTAGAGAGAGTTCGATTGAAAATTTTGAAACGCCAGTAAAGAATAAATGCAAGAATAGCATAAACCAATTTTGCAAAAGTAAAGACGCCTGGCAAACTTACAAACTTAGCCAGCCAACCATACCCTTTGGTGTTTCTCCAGACATAAATGAAAGCCTCTACTCCCTTAATTTCACTTCCATCTGGAAACTCTACATAGAGTGCTTTTAGGTATTTGTCGCCCTTTTGGCTACAGTCCTCATATTGAAGCTGCGATCTTTTCTTATAGTGCTTGATTTCGAAGTTACAGATACTGCACTCTTCGTTGAATAACACCTTTCCTTCTGACTGATTTTTCATAATCGGCTAATATAGTCAAATCATACATTCTTGTAGATGATCTATTTGAATCCCTCAACAACTTGCCAAGAGCTTATTTCCTCTAGTTTAACTGTATTATCTAAGCAAGCATTTATAAAAAAACTTAATGCAATTAAACTAAAAATTTTAGAAAACTTTATATATCTCATCAAAGCATTTTTCATAGTGACACATTATACATTGATGGGAATTAGAGTTATCATCTTGGTTAATTTGTAATGAATTCCAATTTGAACTATAATTGTTATTATTTAATACTGTTTTTATTCATGGATTTTCATAGCCAAAAAGACCTCTTTAATAACCATAGACATCAAGCCATTCGTAACCTATTCATTGAAAAAAGAAAGCTTTTGGGGCTCTCTCAAAATGAACTAGCAGCTCAAATGCAAACTGATGTCTCAAGTATTATTCACATGGAATCTTATCCTGGTAATTTTAAGTTTGCTGATATTCAACTTTTTAGTGATGCTCTAAATGTCTCAATAAAAGAGTTAGAGAATTTGTTGAAATAATCCTGATATTTAAAAGATCAAGTCTACTAGGCATATCAAATCATTAGTACCGTTGATTAATTCTTATTCAGGTATAGTTTGAATATCAAAATTTCTAGACTTTCAATTGCAAAAAAACCCATTAAATAACCTCAAAATAATTCATTATTTTTTATTGCAAAGCGCTCAAACTAAAGCAATAATTTTAAATATTTTGTCTATTGTTTTGTTTTCAATCATGGTTGTTTTTATTAGAAAGGCATCCGAAAACCTGCATGTTCTTGAAGTCGTTTTTTTCCGGAACCTATTAGCTGTGATTGTAATGCTACCAATATTAAGATCAACAGGTTTGGCCGCTATAAAAATGAAAAATAAAAAGTTGTTTTTTATAAGAGCTTTTGTTGGTGCTATAGGAATGATTGCAGGCTTTACTTGCTTAACCCTCATACCTCTGGCTCAGGCAACTGCAATCAGTTTCTCTCAACCCCTTTTCATTACGATCGGAGCGACTCTATTTTTAGGTGAAATAATTAAAGCTAGAAGGATAGCTGCCATCATTGTTGGTGTTATTGGAATGCTAATCATTGTTCAGCCTGGTTTCAGTGGATTCTCTTTTGGAATCATACTCGCAATAATTTCAGCTTTAGCTCTCTCAATTAATGCACTAATAGTCAAAAAGCTTACTCTGACTGACACGCCTCAGGCAATCATTATGTGGATGGTAATTATGCTTATTCCAATTACCCTAATTACTGCCATACCGGTTTGGGAGTGGCCTAATTTAGTGACTTGGCTATACCTATGGGGGATTGCAATATTAGGAACAATGGCACATTTTGCATGGACTAAATCCTATGCAATGGCTGAAATTACAAGTCTTGAGCCAATTGGCTTCATAAAACTTCCTATTATTGCTCTTTTGGGATGGGTGATTTTTATAGAAATTCCTGGTACCTGGACTTGGGTTGGAGGTTTCATAATTTTTACGTCAACAATTTATATCAGCCATCGAGAGACAAAAGCTGCAGACTCACTGAAGCCAAATGATGGCGCTCAAGAACCTAAACTTTAACTTGATTAATAAAATGGTCGGGACGGCAAGATTTGAACTTGCGACCACTTGACCCCCAGTCAAGTGCGCTACCAGGCTGCGCTACGCCCCGAAAGAACTTTAATTCTTAATTTCTAAATTTGCCGTATAGAAAGCCAAAAACAAAAGCAAATATGGCAAATGGCGCTGACATAATAAGCCAATAGATTATATTATTTAGATTTTGATCATAAACAAAAGGCCTGATATAAAAGGAAGTGGAGGCAAAAAGACTCCATGCCAAGAATGTTCTCCCATAGAAGATCGATTTAGATGACAATTCATTCTTTGGTCTTACAATTCTGAAAAAGAGGTAGCCGAAACCTACCGCTATTAAAATACTAATAAAATTAATCATCTCAAACTCCCTAATAGTTTGCCTATCTTTTTAATTACAAATTGGACATTTTGGATCTTTACCAATTTTGACCTTTCTAAAGCTTAAGTCAAGTGCATCAACCAAAAGGAGTGAACCACTTAACTGATCCCCTAAGTTTAATATAACTTTAATTGCCTGGAGGGCTTGTATTGTGCCTATTAAACCAGCAACTGGAGCTAGAACGCCATTCTCAATGCAGCTCTCATTCTCTTCACCTTCAACCGAGTATAAGCACTGATAACAAGGGAGATTTTTTTGATGTCCCTCAAAGACAGAGACCTGACCTTCAAACCGAACAACTGCTGCAGAAATCAGCGGCTTCTTATTCTCAACGCACACCTTATTGATCTCAAAACGACTTTCAAAGTTATCGGTTCCATCTAGGACAATATCAACACCCTTTATCAATTCATTAAGGTTGTCTGTATGAATCAGCTCATTAGCAATCGTCACTTTGATCTCAGGGTTAAGTTCAGTCAATTTATTTTTGGCTGAGTTGACTTTATCGTCACCAATATCCTTAGTCTGGTGAATGATCTGTCGCTGCAAGTTGGATAGCTCAACCTGATCAAAGTCTGCAATCACAATATGGCCCACACCTGCTGCTGCCAAATAAAGGGCTGTCGGTGATCCAAGTCCTCCCATGCCAATAATAAGGACGGTTGAGTCCATGATTTTCTGCTGACCCTCAACGTCAACCTGAGGGAGCATGATTTGTTTAGAGTAGCGAAGAAGCTCCTGATCTTCCATAAATCTTAGTCTCTAAAGTACTTTTGAATTTTTGGCAAAATGACCATTCGGCAATACGGTTGATTCAAATTATCGTTAAAGTAGTTTTGATGATAGCTCTCAGCAGGATAAAAAACATCAAGCTCAGTAATTTCAGTGACCGCACCCCTGATATTCCCAATCACTGAGGTTGCAATTTCCTTCTGCGAATCGTTCACATAGAAAATGGCTGAACGATACTGAGTCCCTTTATCAGCCCCCTGCTGATTCAGGCTCGTTGGATCATGGGTGGCAATAAAGACCTCAAGCAACTCTTCAAACGAAACTATACTCTCATCAAATTCAATTTTAACCACTTCAGCATGCCCTGTTTGACCCGTGCATATAGACTCATAGGAAGGGTTTTGAGTGGATCCATTACAATAGCCACTTTTGAGCTCAGTGATTCCGTTTATGCGCTGAAAAATTGCCTCAACACACCAAAAACATCCTCCGGCTAGATATGCTGTTTCCATCTAATATTATTTGCAAATTTAAAAAGATATAGTATATCTTATGCAGAGAAAAATAATTATTAATAACGATGAAGGCAACTGACGATATAGTCTATAAAGGGATGACTCAGGGTGAAATTGAGACGCAATATATGCTCAGAAACACTCGTCCAGATTACGAAACTACTGACATCCCTAGATGGATGGAAATGTCAGAGAGATTTAGGTCACAGTCAATTAACACACTTAACCTCAATTACGGCCATCTTCCAAGAAACACACTAGATTTTTTTACTCCGAAAGACAACTCATTGGGATTCATACTTTATATTCATGGTGGTTATTGGCAAAGAGGCGACAAATCGGTCTATAGTTTCATTGCTCAGCCTTTTGTTAATAGAGGGTATTCTGTTGCAGTAATGAACTACCAAATGTGTCCTGATGTCAAACTTACAGAAATAGCACCTCAGGCTCGAAATGCAATCAAATGGCTTTGGAACAACTCAAGTGATTTAAATATTTCACGAGACAACTTTAATGTTTTAGGTCACTCTGCTGGAGGCCATCTCACCTCTGAGATGCTATTTACTGACTGGAGTCAGGAAGACCAGGCTTTACCAAAAAATCTATTACATGCTGCAGTTGCTGTTTCGGGCATTTATGACTTTGAGCCGATACTTTATTGCTCAGAAAACGATGGCCTTGGAATGGACTTACTAGAGGCAAAAGCAGCCAGCATAATTCATAGAAAGCCCTCTATAGATATTCCTCATATTCTCTCTTTTGGACTCAATGAGCCCCAAGATATGCATCGACAAAGCCTCGATTATGCCAAAGCTTTTGCTGATGACTTTTCCTCATTAGAGGTCATCGAGGTGAATAATGCTGATCATTTTGAAACGGTCGATGCAATTACTGATGAGAATGGTGAGTTATTTAATAAAACATTAAGACTGTTTGAAAGTTGATTCTTAATTTGAAGAAAGATTATTTACTAAAACATCATACAAACCCAAGGACATCATTAAGATATAATTTTGATTAAGGATTTATATTTTTTTTGGAAGACCCTTTTAAGGAGAGAATGTGTCAGAAAAAATAGACAATAGTCACGGCAATGGCCTAGTACTTATACTTTTAGCTCTCTCAATCCTTGCTTTAGTCTGGCTCTTTACTCCCTTTATAGCTTATCTCTTCTTATCACTTTTAATCTGTATTTCAACCTATAGTAGCTTTAGTAGTCTGTCCGAGAAAAGATCGAAAAAAATGTCAGCATTGATTATGACACTCGCTGTGACTATTCTCTTAATACTGCCGCTGGGATATATTCTTCTTGTCAGCGGTATCGAGACAACAACGCTCATTAATAAACTTCAGAGCGACTTTCAGCTCAGTGAAATAAACAGAATTACGGATGAAATTATTATGGGCCTGCCTCTCACAGAATCGATTCGAGAGTTCCTTGATAATTCGCTTAGAAATAATTTAGAGAGTATCGCTGTAGGAGTCACAGATTTCTCAATCATTATCCTTAAAAGTATTACTAGCCTCTCGAGCCAGTTCATCTTTTTTGTCATCATCACTATCTTTTCGCTCTACTATTTTTATATTGATGGGCCCTCTTTTATTGAAAAGGTAAGAAAGGTCTCGCCACTGGATAACAAGATAAATGACTTACTGCTTAATCAATTCTCAGGCCTCTCATTAACACTTGTTGGCAGTGTTTTTCTTGTGGCAATGACGCAAGGAGTTGCTTTTGCAATTGGCGTTATGATAGTTGGTCTGCCTGCTCTATTTTTTGGCGTTGCTATGGCTCTAGCAAGCTTTATTCCGATCCTGGGAGGGGTTCTGGTTTGGCTTCCACTGTCTATCTATCTGTTTGCAATTGGAGAGCCAACAAGCGCATTTATTATTATATTTTTCGGAGCAATCATAGCAGGCACCGTAATTGATAATTTGTTAAGGCCAATTATCATTATGAAACTCTCAAGCTCAATGAAACATCAGAGCCCGCTCAACCATACACTCATTACTGTCCTTTCAACCCTCGCCGGTATTATTAAGTTTGGCATCTTAGGTCTGTTCATTGGACCCATTATTGCTGCAATGTCGATTACTATCTTTGATATATATCAAATTCAATTTGGTAAATCAAAGTAAATCTTTGTTAAAATCCTCACCTCAATCTTAAAAACCTAAAACTCATGCTGAAAGAGCTCATCGAATATATCAAAGAATACGAAGGCGATAATGAACTTGGAGACTACCTGGATACTCGTTATGTCAGACTTACTGAGCAGCATTATGATCAGATTGCGAGCGCTATGTCTGAGGGTGAACTTGAGTCCAAAAATTCATCAAATTGTCCTGCCGAGCGCTTCTTTCTTCACTTCAATGAAACGATTCTGTTTGTCAACAAGCAGACCGAAGAGGCTAGCGCAGTCTATGATATTGAGATGGTCCAAAATGAAGGCGAGTCTGATGACTCGATGGAGCTTCTATTTGCCTCATTTTCAATTGATGATGATTACTCACCATTACTTAAAAAGAGAGTCACAAGTGGTAAAACAGCGGACGAGAATTATCAGCAACTCGTGATGCAATCTGTGATTCCAATTTTGAAAGGTTTTATGGTGGCAATAACCGACTAGGTTTATTTTTTACCCTTTTGAGTGGCTAATTTCAGCTTAGGGCCAGCCTTAAAGGTCACCACTTTCCTTGCACTAATCATGACCTCTTCACCGGTCTTTGGATTTCTGCCAGGCCTCGGCGTTTTTTCTCTGACTACAAAGTTGCCAAAGCTTGATAATTTGATTTCCTCTCCCGTCTTCAGAGTCTCAATGATTTGATCAAAGAATTGATTAGTGAGTGCTAATGCTTGAGTTTGTGTGAGATCTGTTTTTTTAACGAGGGTGTTTGCAATATCTTGTTTTGTAAGGGACATTTGATTATCTTAATTTAGCCGAAAATTTTGATTCTAAATGACCTACTATTTTACTAACTTTTTCAGCCAACTGGTCATCAGTTAGAGTAACTTCTTTCGATTGATAAGTTAAATTTAAGGCCACACTTTTACTTCCCTGTTCGATATGCTCCCCTTCATAGACATCAAACAAGTTTACATCGATTAAATCATTTTGCTTTAAGGACTCAATGGAGTGAATCAACTCATCACTCGAAATCTCTTGTGAGACCACAATCGCTATATCTCTTTGTGAGGCCTGAAATGATGAAAAAGACTCATAGCTTGGCGTTTCACCTTGCTCGATCTCAGACTGAGTAAGCTCAAAAAGGAACGCTTTTGGCATCGATAACTTCTTTTGGAGTTTCGGTGACATAGCACCTATCCAGCCAATTTGATCGTTTCCTTTCAATATTTTTGCTGTTTGCCCCATCTGAAGAGCTGGATGCTCAGCCGCCTCAAATTTGAAATCTTTTTTACTGAGATTTAAGAGCGCCTCGACATCAGACTTAGCATCGAAAAAGTCAACCTCTCGATCTCCCCCTGCCCATTGTGAGTTATGACGGTTGCCCGAGATAATGCCAGCAATTTTTTGAATCTGGCCTTCGACCTCAATCCCAGAGAAGCACAGACCCAGCTCGAAGAAGCGCAGATTGTGGTGCCCTCTTCTGATATTAGATTTTGCTGATTCAATGAGTCCTGGCCACAGGCTTGAGCGCATAATCGCCATGTCGTCAGAGATTGGGTTTTGTAGTAAGATTTTTTTAGAATCTGGGTCCACTAAATCGTGCATCTCGTTTGAGATAAAGCTATAAGTGATGACCTCTTGATAGCCTCTATTGACGAGAGCATTAGAGAGCTCATTAGAACTAATCTTAGCCTGAGCCGCATTCGATATATTGGCATCGATAGAGAGCCTTTGAACTGGAATCTTGTCATAACCATAAAGCCTAGCCAGCTCCTCAATGATGTCTGCTGGAATGCGAATATCAAAACGAAAGCTTGGCGGAGTAATGGTCCAAGAGTCATCCTTATTCTTTTTAAAATCAAAATCAAGAAACTTGAATTTTGACTCTACCCATGAAGGGTCGAGATCAAAGCCAAGAACTTTTGATATTTTTTCAATTGAAATATTTATGGGCTCTAATGTAGGAAGTGATTTTGAATCAACGGTCTCATTGATTTCTGATGCTGCTCCGCCGCATATTTCAAGGACAAGCTCTGTGGCTCTCTCCATAGCATAGCCAGCCATATTGAAGTCAACTCCCCTCTCAAAGCGAAGTGAAGCCTCAGTATGAAGACCATAAGACCTGGCAACTCCAGAGATTGCAACAGGCTCAAAGAACGCAGCCTCTAGTAAAATTTCAGTGGAGCTCTCTAGTGTTGAGCTTCCCATTCCGCCAATTACTCCAGCGATGGCTATGGCAGATTTTTCATCAGCAATGACAAGGGTATCTTCTGACAAGGTCACGCTTTGTCCATTGAGGAGCTCTAGATTCATCAGCGATGACAAGGGTATCTTCTGACAAGGTCACGCTTTGTCCATTGAGGAGCTCTAAATCCTCATTCTTATTTGCTGACCTCACATTAATACTGCCATTAATCTTGGATAAATCAAAGGCATGCATCGGCTGACCGAGCTCTAAAAGAACATAGTTAGTTATATCAACAATAGGGGAATGAAGCTGCTGATTAGCTCGAAGCAGTTTTCTTGCCATCCAATCTGGCGTTGAAGCAGTGTTGTCAACTCCCTCAATCACACGTGTTAAATACTTTGGACACTCTTTAGGATTACTAACCGATGACTTAAAGGACTTGTTCCCTTTTTGAGCCGCTTTATAATTGAGCTCAGGCAACGACAAGTCATAATTAACGCAGACCTCTCTCGCAACGCCAAGGACACTGAAACAGTCTCCTCTATTTGGAGTTATATCAAGCTCAATAATTTGCTCATCCAGGTCAAGAACAGATCTTACATTGTCACCAATTTTAGATTTTGAATCGAGCTCTATGATTCCTTCATGGCTATCCGATATACCCATTTCAGATTCCGAGCAGAGCATTCCGTTAGATTCAACGCCTCTTAGTTTGGCGCGTTTAATTTTGAGTTTATTGGGAAGGACAGATCCAACTGTTGCAACAGCGACCTTTAAATCTTTTCGGACATTTGGAGCGCCGCAAATAATTTGCAGGTTTTCGCCTGTTCCAATATCGACCTCGCAAAGACTCAGCTTATCTGCATTGGGATGTTTGCCGCAGCCAACAACATGACCAACCACTAAGCCCTCAAACGGCGGAGCTACGGGCGCTATTTGATCAACCTCTAGGCCAGCCATGGTTAGTTTCTCTGAGAGCTCTATATCGCTCACGTCTGGATTAACCCACTCCCTTAACCATCTAGTTGAAATATTCATAAATAATACCTTTGCACTAGAATTGATTTAAAAAACGAACGTCGTTTTCAAAAAATAGCCTGAGATCATTGACGCTATATCTAAGCATCGCGAGCCTCTCTACGCCCATTCCAAAGGCAAGTCCTGAGTACTCTTCGGGATCAATATCGACCGCTTTCAATACGTTTGGATGAACAACCCCGCACCCTAAAACTTCAAGCCAGCCGGATTTTTTACAAACGCGGCAACCCTCTCCTCCACAAATCACGCACTCAATATCTGCCTCAGCAGAAGGCTCTGTGAATGGGAAGTAGGATGGACGGAATCTCACCTTGAGGTCTTCCTTCTCAAAGTAGGCCCTTAAAAAGTCAATCAGAAGGCCTTTGAGCTGAGAAAATGATGCCTCTTTATCAACAATGAGGCCTTCAACTTGATGGAACATTGGGGTGTGCGTGACATCTGAGTCGCAGCGATAAACTTTACCAGGAACAATCACTCTCACCGGCGGCTTTTGCCTCTCCAGAGTTCGAATTTGAACGGGCGAAGTGTGTGTTCTTAAAACCGTATTAGAATCAAAATAGAACGTATCATGCATCGCTCTTGCAGGATGGTGCTCTGGGATATTGAGCGCGCTGAAGTTATGAAAGTCATCTTCAATTTCCGGGCCCAGCTCTATCTCAAAGCCGGCCTTAGTAAAAATATCTTGAATGTGGTTGAGCGTCTGAGTGATGGGATGAAGGCTTCCTTTTTCTGAGTTCCTGCTTGGCAGTGTGACATCAATTTTTTCATCCAGAAGTCTCTGATTGAGAAGCTCCTCTTCGAGCTCTTCTTTGCGAGATTCGATAAGCTTTTGGATTTGGACTTTGGCCTCATTGATAGCCTCGCCCATCTTTGGTCTCTCCTCTTTAGAGAGCTTTCCAAGGCCTTTGAGGAGGTCTGTTAGCTCACCCTTTTTCCCCAAGTATTGAACTCTTGATTCATCAAGAGCCTTTAAATCCATAGCACTGGCTATAGATTTGGTGGCGTTGGTGATAATTTTGTTAATCAAAATGCCTACTTGTATTATTTAAAAGACTGCAACCTATGTTACAGTCTTTTAGTAAGATTTTTCTACTGTGCTAATCCAGCTTTTGCTTGATCAGCAATTTTAGCAAAGGCGTCTTTGTCAAAGATGGCAATATCTGAGAGAACTTTACGATCAATCTCAACACCAGCCTTGTTTAAACCGTTGATAAATTGTGAGTAGCTTAAGCCATTATTTCTTGCCTCAGCGTTGATACGCACAATCCACAATCTACGGAACTGGCGACGACGTTGACGACGGTCACGGTATGCGTACTGTCCTGCCTTAATTATTTCTTGCCTCAGCGTTGATACGAACAATCCACAATCTTCTGAACTGACGACGACGTTGACGACGGTCACGGTATGCGTACTGTCCTGCCTTGATGACCGCTTGCTTAGCAACGCGATAAACTTTAGAGCGAGCACCATAGTAACCTTTGGCCTTCTTTAAAACTTTTTTGTGTTTGGCATGCGCCTGCACACCTCTTGAAACTCTTGCCATAGTAATACTCCTTTAACTGTAAGGTAACATTCTTTTAACCATTGGTACATCAACCTTCTCAATCGAATCAGGTGAACGTAGCGAGCGCTTTCTTGAAGTGCTCTTTTTGGTCAAAATATGTCTCAGATGAGAGTGTTTACTTTTGTAACCGCCACTGGCAGTCTTTTTGAAACGCTTTGCAGCGCCTCTATTGGTCTTTAACTTCGGCATCATTTACTCCTTGACCCTCTTCGGGTTCAACTTTTCGGGCTTTCGCCTTACTTTTCTTAGACTTGGGTGCTAGCATCATGCCAAGCTGGCGACCCTCCATTTTTGCCTTCTGCTCAACAGTGGCAAATTCTTCTGTTTCACTTTCAATTCTATCCAGCATCTCCATACCTAACTCGCGATGCTGAACCTCTCGACCACGAAACCAAATGACTACTTTGACCTTGTCGCCGTTCTCAATAAATTTAACCAAGTTTCTAAACTTGATTTGGTAATCCGCCTCCTCAGTTCCAGGACGATACTTGATCATCTTGACGTGAGTCTTTTTCTGTTTTTTCTTAGCGTCGCTCTTTTGTTTCTTCAGTTCATACTGAAACTTTCCAAAATCCATCACACGGCATACCGGGGGATCTGCATTGGGCGAAACTTCAACTAAGTCTAAACCTGCGTTTACTGCTAATTCAAGAGCATCATCATTACTTAGGATTCCTAACTGGTCACCTCTGTCATTTATCACTCGGACTTTGGGTGCACTAATATTTTGATTAATCCTAGTCTTTACCTTTGCTGGGCTTTTAATAATTACTCCTGATTTATTAATTCTGTCAACGCCTCTAGAGACATTGAACCCAAGTCCTCTCCGCCCCTTCGACGAACAGATACTTGATTGTTTTCTTGCTCTCTGTCGCCAACCACTAAAATGTATGGGTAGCGTTGCATTGAGTGCTCGCGTATTTTAAAGCCTATCTTCTCATTCCGCAAGTCCGAAATGACCCTAAGGCCCTGATTTTTTAGATTTATCTCAACATTTTTTGTATATTCCTCTTGTTTTTGAGAAATATTGATGATAACTGCTTGAATTGGTGCGAGCCACGAAGGGAATGCTCCTTCATAGTGCTCAATCAAAATTCCTGTAAAGCGCTCGATTGAGCCGACTATCACTCGGTGAAGCATGACTGGTATCTGCTTGGAGCCGTCTTCAGCGATGTAATGCGCATCAAGTCGATCCGGCATCGAGAAATCGGCCTGAATCGTACCGCACTGCCATTCACGGTCAAGACAATCCTTCAATACAAACTCAACTTTGGGTCCATAAAAGGCTCCCTCACCCTCTTGGAGCTCCCAGTCTATCCCTTTAGCATCAAGCGCCGTTGCAAGTGCCGCCTCAGCCTGATCCCAAACCTCATCGGAGCCAACCCTTTTTTCAGGTCGAGTCGAGAGTTTGATGTCAATATTTTCAAAACCAAAATGCTTGTAGACCTTAAACGTTAAATCGATGAAGGATGAGACTTCGCTCTGTATTTGATCAACCGTGCAAAAAATGTGTGCATCGTCCTGAACAAAGTTACGAACGCGCATGATGCCATGAAGAGTACCAGATGGCTCATTACGGTGGCAAGAGCCAAATTCAGCAAGCCTTAATGGAAGATCACGGTATGACTTTAGACCCTGATTAAAAATCTGGACATGTCCTGGACAGTTCATCGGTTTAACCGCGTAATCTCTGTTCTCAGAGTGAGTCGTAAACATAGCGTCACCAAACTTATCCCAGTGACCTGACTTTTCCCAAAGCGTTCTATCCATAACCTCAGGCGTGTGAACCTCTTGGTAGCCGTTGTCTTTGAAGACCTGACTCATATACTGCATAATGATTTGATAAAGCGTCCATCCCTTAGGATGCCAGAACACCATACCAGGCGCCTCTTCCTGAGTATGAAATAGGTTTTGGAGTTTTCCAATCTTTCTGTGATCTCTCTTTTCAGCCTCCTCGAGGCGGTGAAGGTGGGCTGCTAGGTCGTCTTTATTCTCCCAGGCAGTGCCGTAGACTCTTTGAAGCATCTCGTTATTCGAGTCGCCTCGCCAGTATGCCCCGGCCAACTTCATTAACTTAAAGGCTTTGAGCTTACTCGTTGATGGCACATGAGGACCTCTACAAAGATCCACAAAGTCTCCCTGCTTGTAAAGAGACAAAACTTCATTCGTTGGAATAGACTCAATAATCTCAGCCTTGTAGTGCTCACCCATGCCCTTAAAAAACTTGACCGCCTCTTCTCGCGTCATCTCCATTCTCTCAATTGGAAGATTTTGCTTAACAATGGCGTTCATCTTTTTCTCTATTTTTGCAAGGTCCTGCTCAGAGAAACCCTCCTTGTATGCAAAGTCGTAATAGAATCCGTTATCGATTACTGGGCCAATGGTGACCTGAGCTTTTGGATAGATTTGCTGAGTTGCTTGAGCTAAGAGATGCGCTGTTGAATGACGAATGACCTCAAGAGCCTTTTCATCTTTATTGGTAATGATAGCAACGTCAGAGTCGCCCTCTATCATAAAAGACGTATCAACGAGCTGTCCATCGACCTCGCCTGCGATTGCTGCCTTTGCAAGTCCTGAGCCAATCGACGAGGCAACTTCTGCTACAGTCAGGGACTGTTCGTATGATTTAACTGTGCCGTCAGGCAGTGTTACATTAGGCATATCTCATGAAAAAAACAAAAAATCCAATTTTACCTTGATAGACAGCATACCTTTACAAAAAATAAGACTTTAAATCACTTTAGGGTGAGAGCTTTAAAGTATATTAAGCCGATATGAAAATCACTCGTCAATCACCCGAATTTTTAATCCTCTTAATGACTATTGGCTCTGCAATCAGCTGGGCTGTTTGGCTGAATCTTCTGAACAACTTTGCGATTGAGGAGATTAACTTTACCGGCGCTGAAATGGGGATTCTTCAAAGCCTAAGGGAGGTTCCTGGCTTTCTAGCGTTCACTGTCATCTTTGTATTAGCCTTTGTCAAAGAGCAAAAGCTGGCCTACATCTCGCTTGCTATGTTGGGTACAGGGATTGTATTAACGGGCTTTGTTGAAACTAATCTTACCTTCTACCTGGCCACAATTGTCATGTCGATAGGCTTTCATTACTTTGAGACCATCAATGGGTCACTTACCCTTCAGTGGATTGATAAGGATAAAACGGCCGAGTTTTTAGGTCGGGTTATTGCAACCAGGTCCGCGGCATCAATTATCGCCTTTAGTTTTGTTTGGGTCCTCTATCAGCAGTTCGAGCTCAGCTATATGTGGCTCTATACTCTGGGCGGCGGCGTAGCCGTTGTGATTGTTTTTTATTGCTGGCAAAGCTTTCCGCTGTTCCCAGAAAAGGTCACCCAAACCAAAAAAATTATCTTAAGAAAGCGCTACTGGCTATATTACGCGCTTCAGTTTATGAGCGGCGCAAGAAGGCAAATATTTGTTGTGTTTGCAGGCTTCTTGATGGTTGAAAAGTTTGAGTTTACGGTAGCTGAGATTTCGATGCTTCTCATTGCAAACGCTGCAATCAATGTGGTCTTAGCTCCCAAAATTGGAAGGCTTATTCAAAGGTTTGGAGAGAGAAAATCTCTTATCTTTGAGTATATTGGACTGAGCCTTATTTTTGCGGGATATGCCTTTGTAGAAAGTAGTGAATTTGCGGTCTTTTTATATATCGCAGATCACCTCTTTTTCTCTATTGCTATTGCGCTGAAAACCTACTTCCAAAAAATTGCAGATCCAGCTGATATAGCATCAAGTTCAGGCGTGTCATTTACTATAAACCATATCGCTGCAGTCTTCATACCAGTGGCCTTTGGGCTAGTATGGTTATACTCTCCTTCACTCGTCTTCTTAGCAGGCTCTGGAATGGCAATTGTCTCACTCATTTTGGCTCTTAATATGCCATCAAAACCATCACTTGGTAATGAGGTTTTATTAGGTAAATTTTCTTAAATATTTTGACTAATATAGATCGTTTTGATATACTTTTTGTATGAACGAAAACTTTAGAATTTCTCAAAAAATTGGCCTAATGTTTTTGCCTGATTCACCAATTCCAAAAGATATAAAACAATGGGCGATTCAACAACTTCACTCTAAATCTCCAGCCCTTGGAGTTAAACGCATTAGGTCATATCACAAACCAGAAGTTGTAGAGTGGCCAAAGTCACTTCAACCCAGTCTTCAGAAGCGTGATGAAATGTTTTGGGCCTTCAAAGAAAATAAAGAAAAGTTTCGCAGGAATATGCCAGGATTTCAAACTGAAGCTGATAAAAGTAAAAATAGGCAGGAAAACCTCATGGAGGATTTGGATGCGCTGAAATTCGCGCATAGAAATGTTTATGGTGAGGATCAGTTGAGGCTTCGATTTAGTTCATTTTGGGCAAACCATTTCAGAACTGCCAATATCTTTGATAATGGTAACCACATTGGTCATGCGATTGAAGAGGCCATTCTTGGCAATATCAATAGTGATTTTTCAAATATGCTGTATAAAGTCACGACCCACCCATCAATGCTGATCT
>ERZ802819.986-NODE-986-length-18197-cov-39.416_pt1 | contig 18197 bp, 18 predicted proteins | sample MGYA00345647_ERZ802819 | MGnify/ENA primary metagenome ERZ802819 (study PRJEB30503, sample SAMEA104212355) | marine metagenome | biome: Westerlies Biome; feature: [SRF] surface water layer (ENVO:00010504) within the epipelagic zone...; material: water...
TATTGGCGGAGAGGAAGTCCTTCATACCCTTATCTTATAAGGTCTGATACTATACTATAAATTGTTATATTTCAGTATATTAATATATTTTTAGTCTAATAAGGTCTAGTAATATCCATTTAAATATACTACTTTAAGGTGGGTAGAGTGGTGGGTAGAGTATTACATGGCAGTTCTTAAGTCAGCTAAAAGTGTTGAGTCCATAAAAGAGATTGGATACCATAATTGCGGGCAAGGCTTGTACCTCCAGGTATCTAAGCAAGGCACAAAATCTTGGCTATATAGATATACAAGCCCATTAACCCGGACACGGCGAGAGATGGGTTTGGGGTCTTTTAAATTTGTAAGCTTGGCACAAGCCAGACAGTACGCGATAGAAGCCAAACGATTAGTGATAAATGGCAAAGACCCCATTGAAGAACGGAAGAAAGGTCAGGTCGAGGCTCAGTTAAAACAAGCTCGCAATTTAACTTTCAAAGAAATTGCAGAAGCGTGCATTGCCGCCAAAGCTCCTGAATGGAAGAATGCAAAACATGCTCAGCAATGGCATAACTCTCTAGAAACCTACGCTTTTCCAATCTTAGGCGAGTTACCTATCTCAGATATTAATACCGACCTCATACTTAGAGTCTTAGAGCCTATCTGGATAACAAAGGCAGAAACCGCAAGCCGTGTTCGTCAGCGCATTGAAACAATTTGGGACTATGGTAAGGCAAGAAACTATGTCGGTGGTGAGAACCCAGCGCGTCTACGTGGTCACCTAGATAAAATTCTATCGAAGACCGTCAAAGTGAAGCGGGTAAGGCACTTTCCTGCTCTACCCTACAACAACATTGGTATTTTCTTACAGGAGCTGCGGCAGCGAAATGGATATTCTGCCTTGGCTTTAGAATTTCTTATCTTGACTGCAGCTCGTACCAGTGAAGTTATCGATGCAAAGTGGTCTGAGATTAATCTTGAAAAGAAAGTTTGGACAGTGCCTGCTAGTCGCATGAAGGTAGGAAAAGAACATCGAGTTCCTTTATGCAAGCGAGCAATCGAAATCCTTTCAAATATTCCATCTAATAGAAATCTTGAAGAACATGTTTTTTCTGGGTGGAAACAAAACAAAGGTTTGAGCAACAATGCTTTACTAACCTTAGTTAAGAAGATGGATCGATCTAATATAACAGTTCATGGATTTCGAAGCACCTTCAGAGATTGGGCAGCTGAGGAAGCGCATACATTCTCAAACGAAACAATTGAGTTAGCACTAGCCCATACAATCAAGAACAAAGCCGAAGCCGCCTATAGACGCGGAGATCAGTTAGAAAGACGTAGAGAACTAATGGCTGCTTGGGATGATTATACAAATCAGCATACTCGGTCTAAGGATTAAGAAGATGAGCGCTAGAAAAGGTCAAACTCGTCTAAAAAAAATAGCCATTCAGATATCTCAAAACAAACAGCTGAGCCCAGAAGATAAAGAATTCTTGGTTAAAGCGTTGATTGAAATATCTAATGGTGGAGATGCAGAAACCGCTTTAGGTGTAAAATTTAAAAAAGGTGAAAGAAAAAGCAAATACGCAAAAGATACAAATTTGATTTTACAGTTAGCTTATGGATGGCTTGCAACAGCTATGGCACCAGAAAGTGAGGGTGGATTAGGAATGACCCTGCAAGATGCAACTACTCAGCTAACAGAAGAGTGGGGTAGGCTTCCCTCGGCACAAACTCTGCGACGTTATTGGAACAACGTAAAAAATACTCAAGAAAGAGATTTTGAAATAAAAACGGATTAAAATCCCGATTTAAGTCCTTCGACTAACTTCTTGGTTATTGTTATCAATTCAATCAAATCCATTAATTTATGATTGGAGTTGGTTAAAATGGCGACAGAAATTAAACGACAACGTATTCTGCGGATGCAAGATTTACCTGATAGAATTGGGTTTCGACCTTCCACTATTTACGAGCTGATTGCTAAAGGCAAATTCCCACGGCCTTTTAAGCTAATGCCCGGGGGAAGAGCAGCTGGATGGCTCGAAGCTACGATCGATGATTGGATCGCGTCACGAAATGACGACAGCCAGCACAACAACACAAAGTGAAACTCACGATGCGATGACCATGAGCTTAACTTAGCGTATAATCTAGGATTTACCGTTAATTTACAACTGATTTGGTCATGCGCAGCAAGCGTAAGGCAACAAAAATGACGATTAAAAAACTCCACGCCAATAAAGCGATTATATTACGTTTTATCTCAGCAATCACCTGCGATTGGCCGAACAGTTCTAAGGAGGTTGGGTTGTTTGAGATACGCTGTTTGGGTGATAAAAAAACACCTAAATCAAAAAGGTTTTCTTTAGATACGATTGATGAAGCCGTAGACTTTGCGATACTCATGAATGTCAAAGAGTATAATATCTATATGATGATTAACCCAATCAGAATGGATGCAAAAATCAAGGCTAGCAAAGCAGCCACTGATCCTGACATATTGCGGGCGCATTACAGTTTTGCAGACGCCGACGATCAAGCTGGTCTCACAGGTATTATTAAGCTCAGTGAGCTATGTGAGCCAGATATTGTCGTGACAACCGGCACCGTTCCTCACGAACGCCGTCATGCTTACTGGAGGCTTTCTGATGCGTGTACTGATTTGGAACTATGGCGCTCCACGCAGTTCAATATAGCAACCCAATTTGCAACCGACAGCAGGGTAATTAATCCGTCACGGATCATGCGCGTTGCGGGAACCGTCAGTTATCCAAATACGGACAAACAAAGGCGTGGCTATATCTCTGAGTTGGTCACCATGAAAGAGAAGGTAAACGGATGTCATTAAAACGAATTGAAGATTGGGATGATATTCTAGAGCCGCTGCAGTTGCCTTTAAATAAACCAGCTGAACCTTTTATAAAGCTCAACCGCGTCACCACATCGGAAGCGGCCTTAAACGGAGAAAACTGGCACGACAACATGCTAAAATTAGTGGCCAGTTGGGTGGCAAAAGGGAACACCGACGAGGAAATTGACGTGCTTGCAGGAAGATTGACACTGCCCGGTTATACTATTGAACAAACGTTAAAAGATGTTCGTCCCATGGTTGATAGTGCAAGGCAGAAAGGCTTCGCAATATCCGGAGAAATCCTGCAACAAAGTTCGTACATAGGCCATCACAACCAAATCTATTTAATGAAAGTTTCACGTACTGGACCAAAAGAAATCAGGCTCACTAATTTCCATGCCGAGATTATTTACGAAACCACAGTCACAAACGGTATCGATAACTCCAAAACATTTACAGTTGTGGGCGTTCTTCATAATGGAACGCCACTAAGTAAGTTTGATGTAGAGGCAAATGCATTTGATAAATTAGAATGGTTACCAACTAATTGGGGTGCAAAAGCGCAGGTTACAGTAGGCTCAATGTATAAAGCACATGTAGCTGCAGCAATTAAAGAAAGATCAAATCCGAAAGAACGGACTGTTTATAGCCATACTGGATGGATAGATAAAAACGGTAAGTTTTGCTACCTCACCAACCGTGGTGGCATAAGCGCTGCTGGCCTTAATGAAGAAATTGAAACTGAATTACAGGGCTCACTCTCGGACTATGACTTGCCTGCTCCTAATGAGAATGGTGCTGAAAAGCTTTTCGAAATCCTGCAACACTTTTTTAAACTCGTAGATGATGGAACTGGCTTGCTCCTCGTTGGTGCGGCCTTCCGCGCCACTCTTTCAGAGTTTAAAAAATGCACTGTAAGCGTCTTTCTGCAAGGCACAACGGGAACCTTCAAAACAGCTATTTCTGGATGCATACAGGCATTTTATGGAAAAGAGTTTAACGGATCACATCTTCCTGAAAACTGGAGTTCAACCAGTAATGCAATGGAAAAAAAAGCGTTCCTTTGCAAAGATGCGGTGTTCACGATTGATGACTTTGTAGCCCGTGGTACGCCTTCTGAGGTTTCTCGATCACACAAAGACGCGGAACGTGTTTTTCGCGCGCAAGGAAATCAATCTGGGCGAGACCGGTTAACATCTACAACGGAAGTTAGAGGGGCCTACATTCCGAGAGGATTGATTTTGGCAACAGGCGAAGACATTCCCAATGGGCACTCCCTACAAGCGCGTTGTGTGATTTTAAGTATCAAAAAAGGAGCCACAAAAACTGACACACTCACGGCTCTTCAGGAATTAGCAAAACAGGAAAGTCTCGCCCAATTAATGTCAAATTTTTTAAGTTGGGGCGCTGATCAGGCTGATCACAATAAAATCAAAAGCCTTATAACTGCAGCTCACGACGATTGTATTAAAGAGCTCCCCACTTCTGGCCATACAAGAATGCGAGATAATCTCGCCTCATTAACCTCCGGTATTTGGCTTTTACTGCAATTTGGCAAGGAACGCGGTGATATTTCAGATGAAGAAATACAGAAGTTCAAGGCGGCCACCTTGAATGCGGCGACCAAAGTCGCTGAATTCCAAATGAGCGTTGATCAAGAAGCCTCAGAAGCAGATCGTTTTATAGAATATCTACGCTCCTCTATCGCTATGGGTGCTGCTCATTTAGCGAATAAATATGGTACATGCCCTGATGCTCCCAGTACTTGGGGATGGAAAACAACTGGTACGCCAGACAATGAAGTAACTTATGGGCAAGGCACAAAAATTGGTTGGATTGTTGGAAAGGAAATATATCTTGATATGAAAGCGGCTTTGAGTGTGATCAAAACATTTTCTACGCGCCTCGGAAATCATTTGGGTAGTTCTGAACTCGCAATAAAAAAGGCTCTCTTTGAGGCTGGAATGTTAGAAAAAGAAGGTGAGGGCAGATACACAAAAAAAGTGAGTGTAGAGGGAAGGCGCGAAAATGTTACCTGCATTCAAGTTAGTCTCTTAATGGATATTGAAGAAATTGAGAGAGAGCCGTCCGAGGATGATGAACCTCTTGAAGAAAACTTACCATTCTGATGTCCCACTGTCCCGTTTGTCCCAGTATATAATAGGCCCCCCAAAAAATATTCATCTTTTTTACTTATCAATACATAACAACTTTATAAGAGGTATATAATAATATTGGGACAGTGGGACACTTCAACTTAACTATATGATTTATATGGGATATTAGCTGTCCCAGTTGCAATATCGTACTGGGACAATTGGGACACAATACCATATTTGGGAATGACCTATTGCGCGGAGATAAAATAGCCTCGTTCGCTAACCGCAGTTCTTTATTTGCGTTCCACAGCTCCTTACATAGGCCTTGACGTCTTTATAGTAGGGTTTTTCTTAGTTTAAGATTATTGTTCTCGGTAGGTAATAAGATATAGTGTTTTCACTCTCTTAGAGTTTGCCCCAATCTTTACGCCAGTTCTTCTCCAAATGACCGTAGTCAACAAACCAGGATTCTAACTCCTTAAGTTCATTTTGTATCTTGCGTCTTTTCTCAGATATTTGTTTGGCCTTTTCACGCTCAGCTTTTGTAAATCTTCCATGCTTAATTTTAGATTCGACGAGTCGTTTTAGACCGTCCTTGGTTCTAGGCCCTGTGCTAGCGCCGCCATGTAGTCTACATCGACCCACTGGTAATTTAGCGGGTCTTTGACATAGTGTACCTCTTCTGGTTTTTGCTTTGCACCTTTGACCTGGCCAATTAGGTCCAAAACGCCAGGGTATACCTTTTAAAAGGTTTCTTTTTGTTATCTTGTGAATATTACCTATCATGAGGTTTTATTATACCACAAATTAATACACTTATCAGCAGTGTGGTTACTTGAAACTAAAGGCCATGGTCAGTTGATCATGATCATAGGTTGCATTATTCTTTACCCATGGTCCTTGGATGGTTTTAAATTGATCATGGTTTGAAGACTCAAAAGTAGCTTCCTACTGAAACAAAACTATAATTCGCTCCAACGCCTCATGAACCAAGAACCCCGGACCAATGCCCATCTATGACCTTATTACTAAGGGTAGTGGAAAGTTGTTTTTAGAGAGACCCTAGTATCACAAGAAATGCTAACTCACCAACTTCTAAGATCGCAGAATGAAACTGCTATTCGTATCTATCAACCACAAAACGTTTTCCAAAAACATGGCCCAAGGTCCGCGGCACGTGGCGCCTGATCTGATTTGTGATATGATCAGATAGCACGCTATCAACAATGGTGGCGATCTTGTTTGCCATTTATCTGCCCGACTGCCAGCTTTGGCGCAGCAGATAAATGCCGATCATCATCATTGGCAGGGATAATATCTGCCCCATGCTTAGCCCACCTGCCAACAATCCGATATGGGCATCAGGCTGGCGCACAAGCTCGACAAGGAATCGCGCTGCACCGTAGCCAGACAAGAACACACCGCTGAGGCGTCCATGCGCGCCAAGCCATCCCCGCCGCCAGAAAACATACATCGCAATACCAAGCAAAACCCCCTCAAGACCAGCCTCATAAAGCTGGCTTGGGTGACGCGGTTGACCATCGCTATTGGGAAAAATCATGGCCCACGGCACATCGGTAACACGGCCATAAAGCTCGGCATTGATGAAGTTTGACAAGCGCCCCAGAAACAGGCCAATCGGCGTGACCATTGCCACCCTGTCGGCCACAGCTAAAAGCGGAATTTTATGGCGCCGTGACATGACATAAAGCGCGGCAGCAACGCCGATTAGTGCCCCATGAAATGACATGCCGCCCTGCCAGACGTAAAAGATCGCGATCGGATTGCTTAGGTAAAAACCCGCATTATAGAAAAAGACATAACCAAGACGTCCGCCAAGAATAATGCCGATCAGCAAATAATTAAGCAGCCGGTCAGTCTGATCAGCAGTCATCACCGCGGTTGCAAGGCGGGTTTCGCGGCGCAAAATATAAATGCCAATCAACAGACCGGCAATATAGGCAAGCGCGTACCAGCGAATACCAAAATCCCCGAACTGAACCGCAAAGACATTGAATTCGGGAAGCGTGATGGCACTAACGAGGTAATCAACGGGTACCGGCTGAATGATCATGTGATGTCTTTCGGTCTTTCCACTGCGCTGGATTGGCTTTGGTTATCTTGATTTGGGGTCGCCAAGATGATTTGTTCCTATCCTCGGCGGTTGCATCCTTACTCTAGCGGCATTATTTGTGATAAGGAAGATAAGGCACAAAAAAAGATCGCACAAATTAAAGATTGTGTAATTTACAGATTGTTTGGGCAAAGATGGTGGCTGGTACCATCCGGATTACCGCTTTTTTGGCAGGCAGGATCGTAACAGGAGATTTATGATGGCACCGCGTTCAAATTTCATCGCAGATATTGCACAAATGGCAAATGGTGCTGCATCGGCATTTGGCGGAATGCGCGAAGAGGTGGATAACCTTATTCGCCAGCGTATGGAACGCAGCCTGAATGCGCGCGGCCTTGTGACGCGTGAAGAGTATGATGCGCTGCGTACCCGCCATGAAGCGCAGGCGGCCCAAGCGTTCCTGGACACCGTGCAGGTGCTCGCGTGCGATGGCGTCCACTTGTTCACACGACTGTTCGGGCTGATCCGAAAACGACAGCAATTGGCGAATATCGTCCAGACTGAAACCCAGCTCCCGGCTGTGACGGATAAAGATCAGCCTCGAGGCCTGATCTTCTGAATAGATGCGCCGATTGCCGCTGGTGCGCCTCGTATCCGGCAACAGACCGATTTTCTCGTAGTGCCGAATGATCTGGACAGTGCAACCAGCTCTTTCTGCCAGTTCGCCAATTGAAATATCTCTTACGTTCATCAAATTTTCCTCTTGCTCCTACAACGATTGTAGATATTATTATCTCAGACTAGGGGCTTTCAAGGCGTCGTTCAATTGGATGACAAGCCTCGATAATGAATTACAGGAGCAAGGTATGAGTGCAAGTTGCTGCGGACAAGATGACCAATTCGACGGCGTTTCCGCCGCATTCAAGCGGGCATTGTGGATCGTCATCGCCATCAACGGCGCTATGTTCATCGTTGAGATGGCGGCGGGCGCTTTCGCGGGGTCGAAGGCGCTGCAGGCGGACGCCCTCGATTTCCTCGGCGATACGACCACTTACGCCATCAGCCTCTACGTCATCGGCATGGCCCTGCACGTCCGCGCGACGGCGGCACTCATCAAGGGGCTCAGCCTTGCGGCCATGGGGCTATGGGTATTTGGATCGACCGCTTATCAAGTTCTCGTCCTCGGCGTGCCGTCCGCGACAGTCATGGGCGGTGTCGGGTTGTTGGCGCTTTTGGCAAACCTTGCAAGCGTCGTCCTTCTCATGCGATTCAAGGACGGCGACGCGAACGTTCGCTCCGTCTGGCTCTGCAGCCGCAACGACGCCATCGGAAATGTGGCCGTCATCGGGGCGGCAGCCGGTGTCTATTTTACCGGGACTGCGTGGCCAGACCTTATTGTCGCCGCTCTCATGGCCGGCCTGTTCCTCTGGTCGGCCACGCAGATCGTGCGTCAGGCGTGGGGAGAAATGCAACATTGTGCCGTTCCCGCGACGGGCGATGGACTACGGTCAATGGGCAGACCACCCCCTGACCATTGACCATTGTTGATTAGGAAAAGGGTGCAGTAACCCTTTGAAGAAAGTTTGTCTTGTTTTGATCTGATGCTTTATGGTGGGTAGAATGGTGGGTAAAGATTTTATCTAATTAATAATATCAATTAAATCAATAACTTAATAGTATTTAATGGCGGAGAGGAAGGGATTCGAACCCTTGAGAGGCGTTAACCCCAACACGCTTTCCAGGCGTGCGCCTTAAACCGCTCGGCCACCCCTCCAAAAGATTAGAACTTTACATCAACATTTTTTAAGGAGCAAGTTAATATAAACTATTATTTTATTGAATTTGTAATTATAAGTCTTAATTATGCATCAAATAAATTTTTAGGATTTTAAAGTTGATAATAGGAAGAGTTTTCATACTTTTGGGGGTAAGTTCCTTTGTACTAACACTTGTAAGCAACTACTTTGATATACTTTTACAAATTGAAAATAAAAATGAAATTACTCAGTTAGGACAATTTTGGTTTTATTTTGCCCCAAATAGCCTGCAAGTAGCTGAAGCTATAGTTAGCAGATACGTTGATCCTTGTTCAGCTCTTGATGTACTAAATTGCTCAGGATTTATTTGGCATCCTTTTATATCGTCTATATTATTACTTCCAGCAGCGCCTGTTTTGGCCCTATTAAGTTTTGTATTCATTGCATTTGGAATAAAAAAATCAGTTAAAAGATAAGTAATCAAACTACTAATTCAAAAAGATTTTAATTAATTATCACCCATTTTAAGTGCTTCAAAAAACGCATTCTGTGGTATCTCAACGCTACCAAACTGCCTCATTCTTTTTTTACCAGCTTTTTGTTTTTCTAATAGTTTCTTTTTACGGCTAATATCGCCGCCATAACATTTTGCTGTAACATCTTTTCTCATAGCCGCGATCGTTTCCCTAGCAATTACCTTTCCTCCAATCGCCGCCTGTAAAGCAACTTTAAAAAGTTGCCTAGGTATTAAATCTTTTAGTCTTGTACATATAGCACGACCTCTACTTTCTGCCTGATCCCTATGACTTATCATAGCCAGCGCGTCAACAGGATCTCCATTTACTAATATCGACACACGAACAAGATTACCTTGCTTATAACTATCAATTTGGTAATCAAAACTTGCGTAGCCAGAAGTCATACTTTTCAACTTGTCATAAAAATCAAAAACAACTTCATTTAGAGGCAATTTATAAACGATCATAGCTCTAGTTCCTGCATATGTTAAATCTATTTGCTCTCCCCTTCTTTCAGTACAAAGTGTCAAGACTGAGCCAACATATTCATCTGGAACCATGATAGTAGCTTTAATCCAAGGCTCTTCTATGAAATTTATGTGGTTTATATCAGGTAAATCTGCGGGATTATGAAGCAATACGTCTGTATTATCATTTTTTTGGACTTTATAAACTACTGAAGGAGCAGTAGAAATTAATTCTAAGTCAAACTCCCTAGTCAATCTCTCTCTGATTATTTCCATGTGTAAAAGTCCTAGAAAGCCACATCTAAAACCAAATCCTAAAGCAGCTGAAGTCTCAGCTTCAAAGCTAAAAGATGCGTCATTTAAAGATAATTTACTTAATGCCTCTCTTAAATCAGAAAATTGAGCATTATCCATAGGGAAAAGACCACAAAAAACAACTGGTACTGAAGGTTTAAAACCAGGCAACATAGTTTCTACAGGATTGCGGTCATCTGTTATAGTATCTCCAACTTTACAATCAGCCACAGTTTTCACTGAGGCTGTTATAAAACCAATTTCACCTGGGCCAAGCATGTCTACATCCATTATTTTAGGAGTAAATATACCTAGTTTTTCAATTGTGTGAGATACTTTTGTTGACATAAAACGAATTTTTTGACCTTTTTTTAAAGTCCCATTTACCACCCTCACTAAGGTAAGAACACCTAAGTAAGGATCATACCAACTATCTATCAGAAGAGCTTGCAAAGAAGCGTTTGCATCTCCAACTGGTGGCTCTAAACGTTCTACCAAATATGATAAAACTTCTTTTATTCCTTGACCAGTTTTTGCAGAAACCTCTATTCCTTCTTCTCCAGGCAAACCAATGACATCTTCAATTTGTTTTCTTATTCTTTCAGGTTCCGAGGCAGGTAAATCTATTTTATTTAGCACAGTAACAATTTCATGATTAACTTCAATTGCCTGATAAACATTGGCAAGGGTCTGAGCCTCTACTCCTTGAGAAGAATCTACTACAAGCAATGAACCCTCACATGCTGACAAAGATCTAGAAACTTCGTAAGCAAAATCCACGTGACCTGGAGTATCCATTAAATTCAATGTGTAAGTTTTATTATCCGTATGCTTGTATAATAATCTAACAGTCTGTGCTTTTATGGTAATTCCTCTTTCCCTTTCAATTTCCATATTATCAAGAACCTGCTCCTTCATCTCCCTATCTGCCAAACCTCTACATTCTTGAATTAACCTATCAGCAAGTGTTGATTTACCGTGATCAATGTGAGCTATAATAGAAAAATTTCTTATTAGATTAATATCTGTCATTAAAATCCTATAATTTTAAATAAATTCCAACTTTTAGTATTTTACTGCAAGTTAGTTTTAAACATGCTATTTGGCAATATTAAAAAATGTTAAAATACTTGTTAGAACTTGACTAAATAATTATACAATTGATAAAGTATATCCACTATGACTAAAAATAATAATTCAAATCCTATAAAAGTTCTTAGTTTATTAAGAAACCCGTGCTCCAAGGAGTCCGGGTCAATTTTTGTTTATTAATAATAATTAAGTTTTGAACTTAAAATAAAGGTATAGAATTATGAATAAGAACTACAATAAGTATAGTCCATATCCTGCTGTAGAAATTTCAAATAGGCAATGGCCAAATAATTTAATAACTAAAGCTCCAACGTGGTGTTCCGTTGATTTAAGAGATGGTAATCAAGCTCTAGTTGAGCCTATGGATTCAATTAGAAAAATGCGTATGTTTAAGCAATTAGTTAACATGGGCTTTAAAGAAATTGAAATAGGCTTTCCATCTGCATCTGATACTGACTTTAATTTTGTTAGGGAATTAATTACAGAAGGACATATACCTAATGATGTAACCGTCCAAGTACTAACTCAATCCAGAGAAGCATTGATCATTAAAACTATAGAGAGCCTAAAAGGATGCGAAAATGCAATTATCCACCTTTATAACTCTACAAGCACCTTACAAAGAGAAGTCGTTTTCAAAGAGAGTATGGAAGGAGTTAAAAAAATAGCAACTGATGGAGCAAAAATAATTGCAGATCAATTGTATCAATTAAGTACCTCTAATATAAGATTACAGTATTCTCCTGAGAGTTTTACGGGAACAGAATTACCATACGCCCTAGATGTATGTGAAAATGTTTTAGATGTATGGGAAGCTAGTATTGAAAAACCAGTAATAATAAATCTTCCAGCAACTGTTGAAATGTCCACTCCAAATATCCACGCTGATCAAATAGAGTGGATGGGAAATAATTTTAACGAAAGAAATAGAGTTATTTTATCGCTTCACCCTCATAATGATAGAGGCACTGCTATAGCTGCTACTGAATTGGGATTAATGGCAGGAGCAGATAGAGTTGAAGGAACTTTATTTGGAAATGGTGAGCGTACAGGTAACGTAGACTTGGTGACGTTAGGGCTTAACCTTTTTACGCAAGGCGTAGATCCAAATTTAGATTTTAGCAAAATAAATGATTTAATAGATACAGCAGAGTTTTGTAACAGACTTCCAATTCATGAAAGACATCCATATGCTGGATCCCTTGTACACACAGCATTTTCAGGTAGTCATCAAGATGCAATAAGAAAAGGTATGGAGAGTATTGAAAAAACTAAAAGTGAAAAATGGGCTGTACCATACTTACCGATTGATCCTGCTGACATTGGTCGAACATATGAAGCCATAATACGAGTTAACAGCCAATCTGGGAAAGGTGGAACTGCTTGGTTGTTAGAAACAGATTATCAAATAAGATTGCCAAAAGGTGCAGAAATAGAACTTTCTTCAAAGGTTCAAAAGATTGCAGATGAAACAGGAAACGAAATTACAAGTGATATAATTTGGCAAACTTTTAATAAAAACTTCATTATAAAGAATCCTTTTGAACTGATTGATTTTAAAGTTGAAGGAGCTAATAGGGACACAAATTTAGAAATAATTAATGCTAAAGTTAATTATAAAAATCAAGTTATTGAGTTTTCTTCACAGGGGAATGGCCCTATTTCAGCGTTTGTTAACGGAATGCGTGAGAATTTTGACTTGCAATTTACATTAGAAGACTTTGGTCAAAATACTAGAAGCGCAACTTCAAAAGCTGAATCAGCTGCTTATGTCGAGCTAAAATTTAACAATGGTAAAAATTCTATTTTTGGATGTGGGATTGATACAAGCATAACCGTTGCGCCAATTCTTGCTGTTCTAAGCGCAATTAACAAAATTGCATCTTAACTGATTATGGAAAATAAGAATATTCATCTTAAAAACAGAAAAGTTTTAAAAATTTCAGGTGCCAATTGCATTGAATTCTTAAACAATATTTTGACATCTGACATCTCCAAGTTAAAACCAAAAGAAGCTTTACCAAGCGCATTGCTATCACCCCAAGGTAGAATATTATTTTATATGTTGGTAAGTTCAAATAATCTTAATAAATCTTTAAATGATAAATCAGTTTTTGTTGAATATGACATAGACCATCAAAATGAACTAATTAAAAAACTAAACATGTATAATTTAAGAAGAGAAGTTACGATAGAAAAAACTAGTTATGAAGTTTTGGTCACAACTAATAATGCAGATTATCCCCATACTCTGATTGATAAAAGATTTTTTAATGAAATACTTAGAAGAGTTTATATTGAGGACCAATCCGAAATTAAAAATAACGATGTGAATGATGATAAAAATATAAATTGGTATGATTTACTAAGATATAAAAACTGTATTTTAGAAGGTTCAAAAGAAATTGAAACAAATGTGTCTCTTCCTTTAGAAACTAATTTAGATTTATTAGGTGGAATTAGTTTTGAAAAAGGTTGCTTCATAGGTCAAGAAGTGAATGCAAGAATTAAATGGAAAGGGGTAGTAAAAAGAAAATATGTTCCAATTTCTATTCAAAGTAAAAAACTATCATATTTAAAGCTTAATAACCTTGATAAGAAAAAAATATTTTTAGAAAATAAAGAAATTGGTGAAATTATTTGCTTATTATATAATAAGGAAGATGATCTTTGGTACGGAATAGCTAAAATTACATTATCCAATCTATATAGTTTTGAATTAGACAAAAATTTAGAAGGTGATTTTTTAGATGCAAAAATTAAAATTAACTTTCCTAAATTTATGCTTCCTCTTCCAAAAAAAATCTAAACTTCTTCGATTGACAAACTAAATATTTCAACTTAATTATTGCTATGTTTCATGAAATTTATAAGTATAATGATGCAAAAATATAAATAGTGTTATTGTATATAATATTCTTGTTTCTATAAAACCTATAAACAGGATTAATCGGAGTTTTAAAAATGTCCTCACTACTTATGCCAAAAGCGACAGCAGTATGGTTAATTGATAATACAACATTAACCTTTGAACAAATCTCTGAATTTTGTAATCTTCATGTACTTGAAGTTCAAGCTATTGCAGATGGTGACGTAGGTCAGGGTATTTTAGGTTTTGATCCAATACTTAATGGACAACTTACACAAGAGGAAATTGATAATTGCTGTAAGGACTCAACACTATCTCTAAAAAAATCATCTTCTTCATTACCAGAAACTAAAAACAAAAATAAAGGACCTAAATATATTCCTTTAGCAAGGAGAGGTGATAAACCTGACGCCATTGCTTGGATTGTTAAAAATCATCCTGAAGTTAAAAATAATCAAATTTCAAAATTAATTGGTACAACAAAAGATACTATTGAAAAAATTCGAACTAGAAGCCATTGGAATATTTCTAATATTACAGCAAAACACCCTGTTTTATTAAGTTTATGCTCTCAAGATGATCTTGAGAATGCCATTGTTAAAGCTGGTGGATCAATTGAAACTAATAGTGATGAGAGTTAATCTACTCAAAACCAAATTTTATTTATAAGAAAAATAGAAAAACTAATATTAACCTATTAAGAGGCTTAATATGAAAGAAATCAAAGAAAAACCTTTAGTTGCTTTGATAATGGGTAGTCAAAGCGACTGGGAAACCATGAAATTCTCAGAAGACATTTTAATCGAATTACAAATTCCATTTATTACAAAAATTATATCCGCTCATAGGACACCTAATAGAATGATTGATTTTGCAAAACAAGCTGAAAATAATTCTATCCAAGTTATAATTGCTGGTGCTGGTGGTGCTGCCCATTTACCTGGAATGATTGCTTCTCATTCAAATTTACCTGTTATAGGTGTTCCTATTCAAAGCTCAGCTTTAAACGGAATGGATAGTCTTCTTTCAATAGTTCAAATGCCAGGTGGTGTTCCCGTAGCCACTATGTCTATCGGAAAAGCTGGTGCTATTAATGCTTCTATTTACGCAGCTAAAATTCTAAGCTTATCTAATAATAATATTAACTCTCTGTTAAAAAAATGGCTTTCTAATCAAACAAATAAGGTGCCGGAAACACCCAAAAAAAATGAGTTATAAAGTTAATTTTCCAATATTACCTAGCAATGAAAATATAATAGGTATTCTTGGGGGAGGACAATTAGGTAAAATGATTGCTTTATCTGCATCAAGAGCAGGATACAAAACTCATTTATATTGTCCCAAAGGTGATAATCCTGCTGAATCAGTTGCTAATAGAATTACTCATGGCGAGTGGAACGACTTTGATAAACTAGTAGAGTTTTCAAATAATGTTGTATGTGCAACTTCTGAGTTTGAAAATATTCCCTCTAAGTCACTCGAATTATTAGCTGACAAAACTGAAGTAATTCCTAGTAGTATTGTATTTAGATGTGCACAGGTTCGTTCAAAAGAAAAAGAAATGGCCATTAAATCTGGTTTCAAAACACCTCAATGGTATTTGATTAAGAATTCTGATGATTTAATAACCGCCTCTAAATCTTTAGGTAGTAAAGGTATCTTAAAAACTAATTCCTTAGGTTATGACGGTAAAGGGCAAATAAGGATTAACAAGAATACTAATTTGTTTGAAGTTTGGGAGCAGATAGGATCAGTTGAGTGTGTTTTAGAAGAAGAACTAGAATTCAAAAGAGAACTTTCTATAATGTATTTTAAAAGCTTTGATAATAGTGATGGTTTTTTTCCTATATCAGAAAATTACCATCAACAAGGTATTTTAAATAAGACTATTGCTCCAATAATTATAGATAATAATGTTGAAATTGATCTAAGATTAAAAACAAAAGAGTTATCTCTTAATCTAAACTTTTATGGGATATTGGCTATTGAACTTTTCGAGCTTTTAGATGGCAGTATTCTTTTCAATGAAATAGCACCAAGACCTCACAACTCATTTCACTGGACTATGGATGGGTGCGATAATAGTCAATTTGATATTTTGATTAGAACAATATGTGGTTTACCCGTAAAAGACGTTAAATGTAGTGGAAAATGGGAAATGACAAATATAATTGGAGAAGAAATTAATAATATAGGAGATATAATCAATAACCAGGATTATATGTTACATTTATACAGCAAACAACAAACCAAACCAGGTAGAAAAATGGGACATTATAATACTAAAATTATTTAATATTCTTTGTCACAAAATCAAAAGGTACATCCTGATAAACTTCATTTATAAAATTAGTGAATAATAAGAATGCATAAGGTCGCCACCTGTTTATTGGATCCTTAGTAGCATCATTATTAGGAAAATAATTTTCTGGAATTTCAGTCTCTATATTTTCAGATTTATCCCTTAAAAACTCTTCTTTAAGCGTAATAGCGTCATATTCAAGATGGTTTAGAATAAATAAATCTTTTGTTTTGGGACATCTGACCATGCCTATTCCTGATCTTTTAGAAAAAGCTAAAATTTCTAGGCCAGAGATAACTATTTCATTTTCTTTATTTTCAGTATAACGTGAGACTGGCATTGGAAATCTATTTATAAAACCTTGCATAAGCCTATATTGCTTTTCCTGATTTAAATTATGATCAAATACTCCGAATAATTTTTCTTTCATTGAGTATTTTTCGATATTATGAAGTACTTTTAATAAAGCTTGAGCACCCCAACATATACCAATTTTTCTAAAAACATTTGTTGAAGACCATAAAATAATTTCTTTTAATTCTTGCCAATACTTTACATCTTCAAAAGGGACAGTCTCAACTGGTGCTCCAGTGATTATTAAAACATCATAAAAATTATCTTTAATATCATCTAACGTCTTATAAAATTCAATCAAATGTTCTTTTTTTGTATTTTTAGGAACATAAGTCTCTGTGGTCATTAGAGTGAGTTCAATTTGTAATGGAGATGCACCTAGAAGTCTTGCAAATTGAACTTCAGTTTGAAGTTTTTTGGGCATTAAGTTTAATAATAAAAATCTTAAAGGTCTGATATCTTGCTTTTCAGCACTACTACTATTTATTACATCAACAACTTCATCTAGGAGTAACTCTCTTGCTGGTAAATTATCATGTATTTTAATAGGCATTTTATTTTAATTTAAAATTATTAGATTTAACTAAAACTTGAATTTTTTATTTGGTTTAATTTCTTTAAAACATCAAAGACAGATTTAATTTTCAAAGTATTTTTGGTTTTATTGATATTAGTAGAGACTTTTTTTATTAAATTAAAAGGTTTTTTTAAGTTAGGTATTTTACTTATGTCATTTAATCTTCTATCTAAAAAAAACGATGTCTCCTCCTGATCACTAGAAGTATCATTTAACCAAAAAAGTAAAGTAGATGAGTATACAGCTGCTAATGAAACCCTTTTTGTATAAAAAGAAAAATCAGTGGATTTATCACCAATTATTCTCCAGATGCTGTTACAAGTTCTATAAAGAAGATTAATTGATTTTTTTGAATTTTTAGGTAGTGCTGTAATTGGTAATGATGATCTAACTGCCTCTTTATATTTTTGGCAAAGAGACAATCTCATCAAAATAATTATTTTTACTTTTTCTGGAACTCTTTCAGGTTTAGGATCTGTTACTTCATAGGTGTTTTTTACTTCCAAATCTATCATTTCTGAAAAAGTATCTATAAAATCAATTGAACCATTTTTGAATAAATCTTTAAAAATATCCATACGAGTATCAATATTTTCCTTTGGTTCAAATCCTATATCGATAGCTCCTTGTTCTAAAGCTTCTAAACTCCATCCATCAAAGGGGACATGTGGGAGCATTGCTCTAACTAAATCAAATTTAACTTGAATATGATCCGTTTGTTTTTTTACCATGCACGTTACACCTAATTTGAAAATATATAATTAATTTATCTCATATTTAAAACAAATTGAATATAAATATAATGATTAATAATATTTAAAATACTTGCCATAACCTTATATAGTATGGTATTCCGCTATTTCTTATTTAAAATAATTGAAAGTTTATTATATGTATGTATCTGTTCGTGACAATAATGTTGACCAAGCTCTTAGAGTATTAAAAAAGAAAATGCAAAGAG
>ERZ802819.987-NODE-987-length-18195-cov-11.6431_pt1 | contig 18195 bp, 16 predicted proteins | sample MGYA00345647_ERZ802819 | MGnify/ENA primary metagenome ERZ802819 (study PRJEB30503, sample SAMEA104212355) | marine metagenome | biome: Westerlies Biome; feature: [SRF] surface water layer (ENVO:00010504) within the epipelagic zone...; material: water...
TGTTTAAGTACTCTTCTATACTGAACGTCCATTTTTTTAATGCCTTTTTATCGTCTAAACCCTTAAGTTGAGTTGTATGCTTAACTCCTTCAAGCAACTCTATAGGATATATATGAGTTAACCCCCTCAGAGTGCTTTGTATCTTTTCGTGTTGCGAAATAAATTTACCAAGAGCCTGGCCTGTTATTGATTCTCCTTTCTTATTTAATACAAGCTTTGCGTCATCTAAGATTTCAGCAACTAGAAGCTCTCTTAGCTCCGAATCATCCTTGACATAAGTTTCTTGTTTGCCTTTTTTAAGTTTATAGAGAGGTGGCTGGGCTATATAAATATAGCCTTTTTCTATAAGTTCAGGCATTTGGCGATAAAATAGAGTTAATATTAAGGTCCTGATATGTGAGCCATCTACATCAGCATCAGTCATAATTATTATTCTATGGTATCTCAATTTCTCTTCTTGCCAATCTTCTCCTTTTATCCCGCAACCTAAGGCAGAAATCAAAATAATAATTTCTTCTGAAGATAGAACCTTATCTAGTCTTGCTTTTTCTACATTGAGAATTTTTCCTTTTAAAGGAAGAATAGCTTGAAAATGTCTATCACGTCCTTGCTTTGCAGAACCTCCCGCTGATTCTCCCTCAACCAAATAGATCTCGCTTTTTGCAGGGTCTTTTTCTTGGCAATCAGAAAGCTTTCCAGGAAGACCGCCACCTTCAAATACGCCTTTACGTCGTGTAAGTTCTCTTGCTTTTCTGGCAGCTTCTCTAGCTCTTGCCGCTTCTATTATTTTTGTAGCAATTAGCTTTGCCTCTGCAGGATTTTCCAATAGATATTCAGTTAGGGCTTTATATGTTTCTTGCTCAACTACTGGTCTTACTTCTGAAGAAACTAATTTATCTTTAGTTTGTGAGGAAAACTTTGGATCAGGGACTTTAACAGAGACGACTGCAACCAAACCCTCTCTGGCATCATCACCTGACGTAGATACCTTCTCTTTGTTCATACCCTCCTTTTCCATGTAGTTATTCAGTGTCCTTGTTAAGGCTGTCCTGAATCCTACTAAGTGGGTCCCACCGTCTCTTTGTTTAATGTTATTTGTATAACATTGAATGTTTTCTTGGTAGCCATCATTCCACTGAAGGGATACTTCGATAGTTATCCCGTCTGATGCTTCTTTCACGAAATGAAATACAGAATTGACTGTTGTTCTTTTTGTATTCAAAAATGATACAAATTCGGCTAATCCGCCTTTGTGAAAAAATTCCTTTTTCTTGGAGTTTCTCTCGTCAATTAAGATAATTTTAAGTCCTGCATTGAGGTAGGATAGTTCTCTGAGTTTCGTTTCTAAAACATCATACTGAAAAATAATATCTGAAAAAGTAGTAGGTGATGGCACGAACATAACTTCTGTTCCTGTTTTATCAGTTTTTCCTGTTACCTTTAGTTTTCCTTTTGGAGCACCATCTGCATATTCTTGCTCATGTACTTTGCCATTTCTATAGATAGTAAGTTTCAAGTCTTCAGATAAAGCATTAACAACCGAGACACCTACCCCATGTAAACCACCTGAAACTTTATAGGAATTATCATCAAACTTTCCACCAGCATGTAGCTTTGTCATGATTACCTCTGCTGCAGACATGCCTTCCTCGTGCATGTCAGTTGGAATGCCCCTTCCATTATCCGAGACCGAGACACAATCATCTGACAATATTTTTACGGTTATTTCATCACAATGACCAGCCAGTGCCTCGTCAATTGAATTATCAACGATCTCATAAACCATATGATGCAAACCCGTTCCATCATCGGTGTCTCCAATATACATTCCTGGCCTTTTTTTGACGGCCTCCAATCCCTTCAGAACTGTTATGCTGGAAGAATCATAAGACTCAGCTTCAGTTTTTTTTGTGGCTTTTTTTTGTGGTTTTGTAGTGGCTTTAGGTGATTTTGATGCGGAAGGTTTTTTCTTGGTTGGCATATATGTATTTTAATACATAATTAGATATTAATCTGTGTAAAGTTTGTCATTTTTTTTAAGGATTTATGCATCTCTTCGCCCTCAATCCCTGTTAAAATTACTTGATTCTCTGATTCAAGTATCTTCATTACTATAGATGTGAGATTGTTCAAATCTAGTTCAGATCCTAGATCATCTATCATAAGAAGAATTTCAGTATCTACTAAGTCTTCCAAAAGACTTTTACTTGATAAAAAAACTAACAAAATCAATATCTTAATTTGACCTCGGGAAAGATTCGAGGAAGCTTTTTTATTTTCTACAGTAAATGTAAAGTCCATTCTGTGAGGGCCTTTTGACGTGTAACCCAAAGCCATATCTCTATCGAGACTTTCCAATAAAGACTCCTCTAATTTTTTTGAACGCTCCCATCCTTTAGAGAAAGTTAAACTTAATTTATCAAGGTAATCAAAAGAGCCATTAGCAATATTTTTTTCCATTGACTCTAAGGTATGTTCTTTAAAAACCTTAAAAAAATTGTATTGCTCCAGGCTGAGTTTTAAGCCTAATACTGCCAACTCCTTACTCCATAAGGCGACTTCAGAACTTGAAAGCTTATTCTTTAACGATCTATTCCTTTGTTTAAGTACTTTTTGATAGGCATTATTCAATTGTTTAATCTCAGGTTTCACGTGGAACATAAGATCATTAAAAAATTCCCTTCTAATATCTGGCTCACCGTCTATCATTTTAAGATTTTTAGCGAGGACAACTTGCAAAAAATATAGCTCTTCTTTTTTTACAGGCAGTTCGTCAAGCATTCGTTTTGAAAAAAGCCTTTTATTATGACTATTTTCAATAAAGAGACTAAGATTTTTGCCTTTAATAATACCTTTTGCGGATACATTATAAAATTCTTTATCAGAATGAATGCATTCTTTGGTTTCCTTTGCCCTGAAAGAATTTCCAGTTAACAGTACATTTAATGACTCTAAAACCGTTGTTTTGCCTGAACCATTTTCACCTAATATAAGATTTATGCCATCGGAGAACGTGAAGATTTTATCTTGAAAAAGCCTAAAGTTCTTTAGGTGAAGCCTCTGAAGAGGCATTACAGCCTCATTGGCATAATGACATAAACGTCATCTTCAGAATTTTGTTCCTTGATAATACAACTAGAATCTTCGCCGTAGAATTCAAAGGAAACGGTTTCACTTTCTATAGAGTTAAGAACATCTAAGAGATATCCTATATTAAATCCAACTTCAAGTTCAGAACCTTTATAAATGACATCCACTTCTTCTTCAGCTGATTCTTGTTCCGGATTGTTAGCTGTAAGTTTAAGCTTATTCTCAGATAACTGAAATCTAACCCCTCTATACTTTTCATTTGACAAAACAGAAGCTCTAGAAAGTGCTGATTGAAGAATCTCTTTGCTAATTTCTAAGGGTAAAGGCTCCCCTGTTGGAAAAACTTTATTATAGTCTGGATACTTTCCATCTATTAATTTACTCGAAAAACTAAGGTTTTCAGACCGAACATCAACATAAGAAGCACCAATAAGAAGCTCTACAGTCCCCTCATTCGGAGAAAGAAGTTTTGAAAGTTCAAGAACTGCTTTTCTAGGGAGAATATTTCTTACATCTAAATCTGCCGCGTTAGTTGTTGCTGAAGAAAAGGCCAATCTGTGTCCATCGGTTGCAACTCCATTTATCTTATTGCCTTCTATCTCTAAAAGCATCCCATTTAAATAATATCTTACGTCCTGTGAAGCCATAGAAAATGATGTTTTAGATAATAGTCTCTTTAAAACACCGGACTCGACAGTAATTGGGGTTTGCTCCTCATTAATTTCTATTTCAGGAAAATCATCAGGAGAAATTGTTGCAAAATCGGCATGGAAATTACTAGAGCTTACGGTCAATTTACCATTTGATAGAGAAAAGTTAACATTTTCTCCCTCTGGCAATGACCTGCATAATTCAGACATCTTCCTGGCAGAAACTGTAGTTTCGCCCTCCTCTTGAATTTCAATTAAATCTGAATACGTTTTTATTTGTATTTCTAGATCAGTTGCAGTTACTTCTAATTTTCCATTAACTGTTTTTAGCCTTAAATTTGCTAAAATAGGTATTGTCTGGCGCCTTTCAGCTACTGCTGCAGCGTTTTGAAGAGAGTCAACTATTTGTGCCTTTTCTGTGATGAATTTCATTCTTATATTATATAGTTAATACTCTTAAAAGCTTTCTATAATCTTCTTCTATATCGAGGTTAAAAGATCTAAGTTCATTTATTTTTTTACAGGCATGTATGACTGTTGTGTGGTCTCTTCCGCCAAAAGACTCCCCTATTTCTGGCAAGCTGTAGTTTGTCAGCTCTTTAGCCAAAAACATCGCCATCTGTCTTGGTCTGGCAACGGACCTACTACGTCTTTTAGAGAGAATATCACTCATTTTTATGTTGTAATACTCAGCTGTAGTTTTTTGTATATTTTCTACACTTACTTGTCTTGCTTGAATAGCCAAAAGATCTTTTAAAGAATCTTTGATTAAGTCAATAGTTATTGCTCTTCCGGTAAAATTCGAGTTCGCGATTACCCTTTTTAAAGCCCCTTCAAGCTCTCTTACATTCGATCTTACTTTTTGTGCTATAAAAAATGCAGATTCTTCACTAAGCTCATGATCCATGGTCATGGCCTTGCTTAAGAGTATTGCAACTCTTGTTTCTAATTCAGGTGGCTCTATTACAACTGGCAACCCCCAACCTAGTCTTGACTTCAATCTATCCTCTAATCCATCAATTTCTTTAGGATACTTATCGCAAGTTAGAATCATCTGACTTCCTTTTTCCAGTAAGGAGTTGAAAGTATGAAATAGTTCTTCTTGTGATTGCTCCTTTTTAGCAAAAAACTGAATATCATCAATTAATAGCGCATCCAAAGATCTATAGTGTTGTTTAAATTCATTAATTGCTCCTAATTGAAGTGATTTTACCATATCACTCACAAACTTCTCTGAATGAACATAGGCTATTTTCTTGTTAGGATCTTGTTTCAAAATCTCATTTCCAACAGCGTGCATCAAATGGGTTTTGCCTAGCCCAACCCCTCCGTATATAAAAAGAGGGTTATAAGAATTTTTAAGACCATCGCCTATTTGTCTAGAAGCGGCCAATGCAATATGGTTAGACTTGCCCTCTACGAATGTTTCAAAGGTGAAGTTATCTATTAGATTATTTTTTTTTGGCACCTCTGCGGACTGAGCTATTCGGGTTGTTATTGCGGGTGCGTTGGTGTCGCTTACTGAGTCTTCATTAGGAAGCTTATCATGGTAGTCAACAAATATTTCAAAGTTGAGATTAAGGTCTCTCTTACTTGTAATAGCGCTTAATCTCTCTTTAATAGTTATGCCGTAATTGTCTTCAACCCAATCAGATATAAACTTGTTTGGAGCTAAAACACTGTAGGAAAGCGGGTTTGAGCCATTATTTTGTTCTAGAGTTAGTGGCGCGATCCATGTAGAATACTCTTCAATAGGCAGGTCTCTTTCTAAAGTTTTCTTACATTCTCCCCAAAAGTGCAATTCGGTCATGAGATTGATTATATATAGATTAACAAAGTTATCCACAGTATAAACACAGATATTTATTGTGGATAACTTGTTGATATATTGTTTTAATTATTTTGCTTGTCTTAGATCAACAAAGACTCTATCATTCGCACCCCAAATTACCTTTTAAGCACAATGAAAAGAACATATCAACCGAGTAAAATCAAACGAGCTAGAACACATGGTTTCCGTTCGAGAAACTCTACACTCGGAGGTAAAAAGGTGCTAAGTAATAGAAGGAAAAAGGGGAGGCTTTCCCTTACTGTCTAAATGAGCCCTAAGCGCTCCATATCATCTAAAGAAGGTTTTAGTGATATTTTCGATAGTCCTGATCAAAAACATTCCACCAACAACATATTGATTCTTTCAAAGGATAAGGGCTTGGGTTTTTCAAGAATAGGGGTGGCTATTAGGAAGAAAGATAATAAGCTTGCTGTAGACAGAAATAATATAAAGAGAAAAATAAAAGGAAGTTTTCTTGCAAAGGTTTTAGAATTACCCCACAAAGATTTTGTTGTGTATGTAAAAAAAAATTTAAAGGGAAAAGAAGTGGAGCTAAAAAAAGATTTAGATAAAATCTGGGCAAAGTTTAAAAGCAATAATGATTAACAAAACGCTTATAAAGATTATTAAATTTTACCAAAGGTTTTTGAGCCCCATGTTGGGACAAAACTGTAGGTTTCATCCAACTTGCTCTCAGTATGCGCTTGAAGCTTTGAGGGTTCATGGGACTTATCAAGGATCAATTCTGGCCATGAAAAGAATCATTAGATGTAACCCTTGGGGCGGTAGTGGAATAGACAATGTACCTGGAGAATCAACACATGGACGTGATTAAAACATCCTTAATAATAGGAATCGGTCTTACTCTTTATTACCTTCTTTTACAGTGGCCGGTAGATAATGAGGTCAATGATAGATATTCTCAAGAACAAATAGAAATAGATAGTTTTAATGATAGTGAGCGCTCACTTTCAGAGCCCCTCGCTCCTCTGTCTCAAGCAAGTCAAGGGCAGGTTGAAGTTGCCAGTGACGAGCTTGATTATTTTGAAATACAAAACAATGATTTATCTTTGATGGTTGAATCGAGAACAGGGAGGTTTGAGGTTTCAAGTCTAAAAAACATAACAGAAGAAAAGGGTTCTGAGGAGAGGTTCGGTATATTTGGAAGAACTTTTGATACGAGCTCTGGAAGAGAAAATGTGTATTTTGCAAACAGTGGTTTTTACACTCGAACTCAGGGTTATTTAAATCCAGAATTTGAAAAAATAACAGAGCAATCAGGTCCGGGAAATTCAAGGTTATATATTCTTGAAGGTGCTTCTAGTGGATTAAGTTTTTCAAGAAAAATAGAAATCGAAGATAGGGGCTATTCGATAAAAATTGAAGATACAGTGAAGTCTGTTTTAGGTGAAGATATTGCGATAACCCCCTATGTAGTTATTGAAAGAGATGACTCGGCGGTAGAAGAGGGCGGGTTGATGTACACCTATCTTGGTCCAGTATTTTCATCAACAAAAGATACCTATGAAAAGTATGATTTTGATGACATAAAAGAATCTTCATATCAAAATAAGTCTGTAGGGGGTTGGGTAGCTTTAATACAACATTACTTTTTGTCCGCGTGGATCCCAGATCAAAATGAAGAGTATCTCTACCAGGGGAGGTATGGAGATAATTCTGGAAGGTACTCTTTGGGATATACCTCTAGGGACTCGGTTCTTTCTTATGGTGAGACGGCCTCTACAAAAAATACTCTTTATGTGGGCCCTAAACTACCCAAGCAGCTTGTTGAAATAGAAGAAAACCTTGATCTAACTGTAGATTATGGGTTTTTATGGTGGCTAGGTAAGCCCATGTATTGGTTTTTGGACCTAGGACACAGTATTTTTAACAACTGGGGTCTTGCAATCATCTTTCTAACTGTTGCGTTGAAGGTTTTAACTTGGCCTCTTTCAGCAAAAGCCTATGTATCAATGGGTAAGATGAGGGAATTGGCACCCAAAATGCAGCTTTTGCAGGAGAAACACGGAGATAATAGACAGGCAATGAGCCAAGAATTGATGGAAGTGTATAAAAAAGAAGGTGTGAACCCTCTGGGGGGCTGCTTGCCGATGTTAGCTCAAATGCCCTTTTTCCTAGCCTTTTATTGGGTTTTACTAGAAACCGTAGAACTAAGACATTCTCCTTTCTTTTTATGGATAGATGACTTATCGGCCATGGATCCTTACTTTATTCTTCCTATTCTTAATGGGGCCGGCATGTACCTTTCCCAAAAACTGACACCTACTCCACCTAATGCAGACCCAATGCAAGCTCAAATGATGAAATTCTTCCCTCTTATTTTTGCCGTTATTTTTGCCTGGTTTCCTTCGGGATTGGTTTTATATTGGCTTGTGAATATGATTATTCAAATTTTTCAACAGTGGTGGTACTCGAGGGGCACTAAGTTTGGAACTGGGTCGGTGGGTACTGGCGGTTAAATTTTATCGGTTTTGAGCACAAATAGGACAATTATTGCTCCTGCGACGGTTCCGGGGAGAGGGGGTGTTTCAATAATTAGAATGTCTGGAGGGCTTTCTAAGAGCATAGCCGAAGGTATGTGCGGGGAACTAGCAGAAGCCTGGCGCTTTAAGCGTTGTTCTATAAAGTCACGTAACGGATCTAAAATAGATGATGGTATGGTTGTTTTTTTTAAATCTCCAAACTCTTATACCGGAGACGATGTGGTTGAGTTCCATTGTCATGGAAATCCTACTATTGTGAATTTAGTATTAGAAGAGGCTGTTAATCGCGGGGCAGTAGTCGCAGAACCTGGAGAGTTTACAAAAACAGCATTTTTAAACGAAAAAATTGATCTGGTTCAGGCTGAATCTGTGGCTGATTTAATCAACGCTCAAAGTGAAATGGCCGTTGTGGCAGCTAACTCGTCATTATCGGGGCAGTTTTCTGAGCAAATAAACCGGTTGCTTGATGGTATTGTTAAGGCAAGAGTTGTTGTTGAGGCAAGTATAGATTTTCCGGAAGACGAGATAGATAGTTCAATTCTTGAGTCTATAAAAGAAGAGCTACAGGGCTTTCTGGCTGAGACAAATGAATTGCTGTCTTGTGTAAAAGAAGGGGTGAAGCTAAGAGATGGTTATTCAGTTGCCATTGTGGGGCCACCGAATGCTGGAAAGTCTTCTTTGTTAAACCTCTTGGCTCGCGAAGATCTGGCAATTACTTCTGAAGTTCCTGGAACCACCCGAGATTTAGTAAAAACATCTGTGAATATTGGTGGCGCACTCATAGAGTTTGTTGATACAGCGGGGGTAAGGTCTGATCCTGATGGACCTATTGAAGAAGAGGGTATACAGAGATCAAAAGAAGTTATTAAAAAGTCCAACTTAAGTCTTTTGGTACAAGACGCAACAGACATTAAAGAGTTTGATTTGGGGCTGGGTGATTCTTTTACCGTGTTGAATAAGTCTGACCTGCTTGAAGGTGGGTTTTCTAATTCAGATAACACTTTCTACTTGTCATGCTCTACCAGTCAAGGGGTTGAGGAATTACTAGGAGCTTTGATTGTAAGATTGGGGATAGGTGGAGGAGAAGAAACTGTGTTTCTGTCCAGACAAAGACATGAGATTTCTTTAAGAAGTGGAGGTCGTTTTTTGGAAGAAGCCTTAATGTCTTTGAGTGAAGGGCAAGTACTAGAGTTGGTCGCGGAAAGTTTAAGATCCGCCCATGCCGCTCTAGGTGACATCCTTAGACCCATGAGTGCGGACGACCTTCTGGGTGAAATTTTTTCAGAGTTTTGTATAGGTAAATAACTGTTGAAACGTTGTTGAGAAATATTTTTAATCTATGTCTGTCTTTTTTTATTAACCAAACATACAACTTAATAGAGAGGATATGTGTTGGATTTCTACAGCTTTCTTTTCCAGTGTGTCTCAATGAAATTAAGGGACTATGGTAGTTTTCCACAGGCATCAAGGTCCCTAATAATAAACAAATAAGTTAAAATATATTAATCAAATAAAACAAACTTAATTTTTTTAAACTGTGGATAAGTATGATGTGATAGTGATTGGTGGAGGCCACGCAGGTGTTGAGGCAGCTGAAGCGTCCTCCAGGTTTGGTGTAAAAACCCTACTTATTACGCACGATAAATCAAAGATAGGTGAAATGTCATGCAACCCTGCAATTGGAGGTATAGGCAAAAGTCACCTTGCTAAGGAAGTTGACGCTCTTGGGGGTTTGATGGCTCGTGCGACTGACAAGGCGGGCATTCACTACCGCGTTCTTAATTCTACAAAAGGGCAAGCCGTAAGGGCCACTAGGGTGCAAACCGACAGGGAGCTTTACAAATCTGCCATACAAAACTTTCTATCATCTTCTGTCAATCTCACAATTACAGAAGACTCAGTCGTCGACTTGGATATTGAAAATTCAACCATTAAGTCTGTAACAACCGAAAAGGGGGAGAAAATATTCTCCAATTCAGTAATTTTAACAACAGGTACCTTTCTTGGAGGAGTAATGCACACCGGTCTAAAGCAATCTTCGGGTGGCCGAATAGGAGACCCCTCCAGTGACAAACTAGCTCAAAAACTTAGAGGCCTTAACTTAAAAGTTGGCAGATTAAAAACAGGCACACCCCCCAGACTGAATAAACACACCATAGACTGGTCTCTTCTTTCGCCACAACCAGGCGACACTCCAACACCCTTACTTTCTTATACTTCCCAGGCCAGTGAAAGGCCCGAGCAGTTAAACTGCTATATGACACGCACCAACAAAACAACACACCAAGTAATATTAAATCATCTTGATGAATCGCCCATGTATTCGGGCGTGATCGAGGGTGTAGGACCAAGGTATTGCCCCTCTATTGAAGACAAAGTTATGAGGTTTTCAGAAAGAGACTCTCATCAAATATTCGCTGAACCGGAAGGACTCAATTCAGACCTAATTTATCCGAATGGCATTTCAACAAGCCTACCTCTAAAGGCCCAAAAAGAGCTTATTGAATCTATCAAAGGCTTCGAAAACGCAAAAATAGTAAGACCAGGATATGCAATAGAATATGATTTCTTTGACCCCACTGGCTTAAAGCACTCCCTGGAAACAAAAACAATTTCAGGACTATTTTTTGCGGGCCAAATCAACGGAACAACAGGATACGAAGAAGCTGCAGCTCAGGGCATAATGGCAGGAATTAACGCGTCGCTTAAGGCAACCAACCAAGAGACATTTGAACTGCAAAGAGACGAGGCTTATATAGGGGTATTGATAGATGATTTGGTTAGCCTTGGCACAAAAGAACCTTACAGAATGTTTACCAGCAGAGCGGAATATAGGTTGATACTTAGAGAAGACAATGCGGACATGCGCTTAACAGAAAAAGGCAGAAAGCTTGGAATAGTATCCGATTTATTGTGGCAAAAATATAAGTACAAAAAAGAAACCACAACCCATGAAATCCTAAGACTAAAGACAGACAAACTTAAACCAAACACACCCGAAGCCACGAAAATAAAAGAACAAACAGGCGAGGACATTTCAAACAACACAAGCCTCTTCGAAATGTTAAAACGCCCCAAGGTACTTCATTCACACCTGCCCCAGGGAAAAACAATACTTGCCTCAAATGCTGTTGACGAAATAGAAGCTTCTGTTAAATATGAGGGCTACATCAAAAGACAACAAATTGACATAGAGAGACTGCAAAGAAACGAAAACACACCAATCCCAGAACATATTGATTACAAGAAAGTGGTTGGTCTATCCAATGAAGTAAAACAAAAATTATCGGAAGCAAGACCGGTGAGTTTGGCCCGAGCTTCAAGACTGCCAGGCGTTACACCCGCAGCAATCTCTTTACTAATGATCTACCTAAAAAAGGAAAGACAGGCCGTTGGGTAAAGACCAAACAAACCTGCTGGCAGAATATAAAGCCTATCTGGTTACCTGGAACAAAACCCACAATCTAATATCCAAAAAGCAAGCCCAAAAAATCGACGATCACATAGCAGATTCTTTGATCATTTCCCCTTTCTTAAATAAAAACATAATTGATCTTGGAAGCGGAGGTGGGCTTCCTGGCATACCACTTGCCATTATCAACCCTGATAAAGAATTTTATTTGATAGAAAGCAACACCAAGAAATCATCATTTTTATTACACACCACTTCTCGCTTGAGCTTAGAAAACACAAGCGTCATAAACCAAAGGATTGAAAAAGTAGAAACAAAAACCTTTCCCGAATCATTCGACATAGTCTGCAGGGCGGTTGGATCTACAGAATTTATCATTAGCTTAACAGCGCCCTTACTCCAAAAAACAGGAGTAGAGCTCAAGCTCATGAAGACTCTAGAGCAGTTTGATCAGGAAAGAATACCGCCCGGTTACCTTTTAAAAAAAATTGATAAATTTCCTTCAAAAGCGAAAGACAAGACGCGTATCTTGGTTACAATAGAAGCAGAACAAAATAATGGTTAATACATTAGTTATAGCAAATCAGAAAGGCGGTGTTGGAAAAACAACTACTGCTGTAAATCTGGCAGCTTCTCTGAGCGCAATGAAAAGAGCCGTCCTGTTGGTAGACCTTGATCCACAGGCAAATGCTACCACCGGATCTGGTATAAAAAAGTGTGACCAAACCAAAGGGTCAGCGGCAGCTTTAATGGGAACGCAAGGGGAGGTGGTTTTTGGAACAGAGCTGGGTTATGACATTATGCCATCTGGTCCGGAGCTGATAGCCGCAGAATCTTTTTTAAGAGGAGGCGGGGACCAGGAAAGAGCCCTTTTAAATTATTTAACCGATATTAATGAAAAGTACGACTATATAATAATCGACTGCCCACCTTCTTTGAACTTGTTAACCCTCAACGGATTAAGGGCTGCCAAAGATTTACTGGTTCCGATGCAGTGTGAATATTTTGCCCTTGAGGGTCTAGCAGGGCTTTTAGAGACCGTAGGACAATTGAATGATAGCACCGGTCATAATCTACAACTGAAAGCAGTTGTTAGGACCATGTTCGACCCTCGTAACAAACTCGGCCAACAAGTAACAGGAGAGTTGCAGAAACATTTTTCTAGTGAACTTTACTCAACAGTCATTCCTAGAAATATAAAATTAGCAGAAGCCCCTAGTTTTGGTAAGTCTGTTCTGTCTTATGAGCCGAACGCTAAAGGCTCTTTGGCTTATCTTGCCTTGGCCGGTGAATTGATTGGCAAGATGGAAGAGCAGTATAGCGATAACGTCCATGAACAAAGACAAATCTAGCCTAGGCACCGGACTTGACTCTCTTTTGGGAGACAGACCCAAGCCCGAAGGGGTTTCGGTTACCCAGATTCCCTTAGATGACCTGGCTCCGGGTCAGTATCAACCCAGAACAAAAATGCACAAGTCTACTCTTGAGGAGCTGTCGCAAAGCATAAAAGAACAAGGAATTCTTCAACCTTTGGTTGTAAGAAGGCTGGCTTCAGGAAGGTTTGAGATAGTGGTTGGTGAAAGAAGGTGGAGAGCGGCGCAACTCGCAGGTATTAGCACCGTTCCGGCTATTATAAGAGACCTAAATAACGACGAAACAGCTAAAATAGCTTTAATAGAAAACCTTCAAAGAGAGGACCTCAACGCGCTTGATCAAGCAAAGGGTCTGTTCAGGCTTCAAAGAGAGTTTAATCTTACACAAGAAGAGCTTGGTGCGGCAGTAGGAAAATCTAGATCAACTGTTACCAATCTCTTGAGGCTTTTGTCGCTCAGTTCCGAGGTTCAATCCTTACTGGAAGAAGGGAAAATCGAAATGGGTCACGCGAGATCCCTTTTGACCTTAAGTGAAGAAGTCCAGCTTCAGTGTGCACAGAGAGTTATTTCAGAATCGCTTTCAGTAAGAGAGTGTGAAACCATGGTGAGTGGCTTGTCGGGAGTTGAAAAGAAGGATACCAAGCCGCAAACCCAAAGAGATCCAAACACAGTTTCCCTTGAAAAAGAACTATCAGAAATTCTCGGTTCACCCGTAGAAATAAAACACAACAAAAAGGGTACGGGCAAGCTAATAGTAAGCTACAAGAACCTTGATGCTCTAGAGGGTGTACTAAATAAACTAAAATCTTAAAAAAGTAACAAATTCTTCTTTCACTAAAGTCCTTCCGTTACTATAATTGCCGCGCCCAATAAAATCCTGATGGCCAGTAAAGAACTAAACTCAACAGATTATATAGAACACCACCTTACCAACTTAACGTATGGTAAGTGCCCTGATGGCACCTGGAGCTTTGCTGAAGTTCACGGAAAGAGCCAAGTTGCCGGGACAGAAGCTAGCTGTAACATCAGTGAAATGGGTTTTTGGGCATTTCAAGTGGACACTCTTTTCATGTCGGTTCTTTTGGGCATGGGAATGATATTTTTTATGCGAAGGGTAGCAAAAAACGCCAGCTCTTCTAAGCCCAGCAGAGTACAAAACGCAGTAGAATATTTAGTAACCTTAGTAAGGGATCAGGTACAGGACAATTTTACTGCCGACAAAAATCCTTTAATGGGGCCCTTGGCCCTAACGATATTTGTGTGGGTATTTCTAATGAATTTAATGGACCTAATTCCGATTGATCTTGTCCCTTGGATTGTAAATGGATTTGCTGCACCTAATGCAGAAGGCGGAGCAATACATTATTTTAAAGTACTACCGGTGGCTGATATCAACGCCCCAATGGGAATGGCTCTGGGAGTTTTGATACTTATCCACTACTACAGCATCAAGAACAAAGGCCTCGGAGGCTTTTTAGCAGAATTAACATTCCAACCTTACGGAAAATGGATGGCCCCTATCAATGTCATATTTGAGATCCCCGGTTTTTATGCAAAGCAATTAGCCCTTGGACTAAGGCTATACGGAAACCTTTTTGCTGGTGAGATGATATTTATACTCATAGCGTTATTTTTTGGAGGCTTCTTTAGCTCAGTGACAGGAGTCTTGGCAGGAGTGGCTGGCCTGGCCTTAAATTTTATTTGGGCAGTTTTTCACATCCTTGTCGTCATATTACAAGCATTTTTGTTTATGGTTTTAACGCTCGTTTACCTTCAACAGGCACACGAGCATCATTAATTTTTATCTAAGGAGAATAAAATGGAAGAAGCAGAAGCTATAAGAAGGGTCGCAGGAGCCCTACTAACAGGAGGAGGCGCTATAGGCGTTGGAATCGGTGTTGGTCTAATCACTGCAAAATACCTTGAAGGAATTGCTAGACAGCCTGAACTTCAACCATACCTATTTACTCAATTATTAATTGGTATGGGATTAGTAGATGCGATACCCATCGTTTCATTGGCTATCGGTCTTTTATTCCTATTTACATAAACAATTAAGTTCGGAGTTTTTGAATGAATTTTAACGCCACATTATTCGGCCAGCTTTTGGCCTTCGTGTTTTTTGTGTGGTTTACCATGCAGTATGTATGGCCATATATCCTTGAGGCTCTTGAAGAGAGAGAAAAAGAAATTTCTGACGGGTTAGAGGCGGCAAGCAGAGGTAAGCGAGAGCTAGATGAGGCCCACCTACAAAAAGCAGAGATTTTAGAGGAAGCAAAAAAAGAAGCTGCCGACCTAGTAAATCAGGCCAATGCTAGAGCAAATCAACTTGTTGAAGATGCTAAATCAACTGCGCATGAGGAAGCTGAAAGAATAAAGGTTTCCGCTCAAAGTGATCTCGATCAGGCGGCTAAGAGAACCAAAGAAGAACTCAGATCGGAAGTTGCGGCTTTAGCTGTAGCCGGAGCAGAGAAAATACTTGGTTCAGAGATAGACAAAGACAAGAACTCACAGATTATTGATCAAATAGCTCAGGAGTTATAATTTTGAACTTTGAAACCATAGCAAGACCCTACGCACAAGCAATATACGATCACTCAGAGGGGTGGGAAGTTGATCTTGAGCAATTAGAGCTTGCGCTGAATACTCCTGAAGTACAGATGCTTATCGATTCTCCTAAGCTGGCCTATAAAGAAAAAACAGAAGTATTTTTGTCTTTGTTTGAAGGTCAAATCGAGAGTAAAACAAGCAATTTAGTTAAGGTTTTGGGGGAATCAAAAAGAATATCCTTGATTCCTCATATAAGCAAAGAATACAGAAAGCTACTTTCTGGTACGAAAAGTTCAAGCGAAGTTGTAATAACTTCCGCTTTTGAACTATCAGCAGAACAGGTAGAAAAGGTTACTGATTCGCTCAAGGGTCGATATGGAGACTCTTTAACGGTAGAACAGGTTATCGACAACAGTCTAATAGGTGGTTTTTCGATCAAATGCGGTGATGAGGTTACTGATTACAGCATTAAAGGAAAACTTGAAAAATTAAGAAACCAAATCAAATAATACAATGGAAGAATTAAACCCATCAGAAATTAGTCAGGTCATCAAACAGAAGATTGATGCGCTTGATACTGCCTCCACTCCAAGCAATGAAGGCACAATCGTTTTCTTGGCTGACGGTATTGCAAGAATACACGGCCTAGGTGAAGTTATGAATGGAGAGCTTATAGAATTTGAGCATGGAGTTATGGGAATGGCCCTTAACCTCGAAGTTGATTCTGTCGGTGCTGTTATTTTGGGAGACTACAAACTTCTTGCAGAAGGCGGATCAGCTAAATGTACCGGTAGAATTTTAGAGGTACCAGTAGGTGAAGCCCTTATGGGAAGGGTTGTAGACTCTTTAGGAGAACCAATAGATGGTAAGGGCGAAGTCCAAACTGACATGACTGCCCCCGTCGAAAAGGTTGCTCCGGGTGTGATCTCTAGAAAATCAGTTGACCAGCCTGTTCAGCTTGGAATAAAGGCTGTTGATAGCATGGTCCCCATTGGTAGAGGTCAGCGTGAGTTGATTATTGGTGATAGACAAACTGGTAAGACGGCAATTGCTATCGATGCAATCATTAATCAAAAAGATACTGGCGTAAAATGTATCTATGTAGCTATTGGCCAAAAACAATCCTCAATTGCACAAGTTGTCAGAACGCTTGAGCAGTACGGAGCAATGGAAAACACCATTGTTGTTGTGGCCGGTGCAGCAGACCCAGCTCCTATGCAGTACATTGCACCTTTTGCTGCTTGCTCTATGGGTGAGTATTTCAGAGACAAAGGTGAAGATGCCTTAATAATTTATGATGATCTGTCTAAACAAGCTGTTGCTTATAGACAAATGTCATTGCTGCTTAGAAGACCTCCAGGAAGGGAAGCTTATCCGGGTGATGTTTTCTATTTACACTCAAGACTTCTAGAAAGAGCAGCACGAGTAAACGAAGAATATGTAGAAAAACATACTAACGGTGAAGTTAAAGGTAAAACAGGATCTTTAACAGCTCTTCCAATAATTGAAACACAAGCCGGTGACGTATCTGCATTTGTGCCGACTAATGTAATTTCTATTACTGATGGTCAAATTTTCTTAGAGTCTTCTTTGTTTAGTTCGGGATTAAAACCAGCTATGGATCCAGGTATTTCTGTATCTAGGGTTGGCGGTGCGGCCCAGGTACCCATCATTAAAAAACTTGGTGGTGGTATTAAAACTGCCCTAGCTCAGTACAGAGAGCTAGAAGCGTTTGCTCAGTTTGCCTCAGATCTAGACGAGGCTTCCAAAGAGCAGCTCGAGCACGGAGTGAGGGTCACTGAACTCACAAAACAAGACCAATTTTCACCTATGTCTGTAGCCGAAATGGGCTTGATGCTATTCACGGCAAATGAAGGCTACCTGATGAAGGTAGAGGTTGAAAAAATTAGAGACTTTGAAAAAAGTTTACTGGCGTACATGAACTCTGAACATAAAGAGCTTATGGACAAAGTGTCCGAGACTGGAGAGTACGGTGATGATATCCAAAGTGCCTTTAAAGAAGCTTTAGATAAGTTTATGGAGACTCAAACCTGGTAATTTTTTATGGCTAACAGCAAGGAAATAAAAGTACAAATCGCCAGCATAGGTAATACCCAAAAGATTACCAGTGCTATGGAGAAAGTTGCCGTTAGTAAAATGAAAAAAACTCAAGACAAGATGTTGAAAGGCAGGCCTTATAGAGATCGTATGTTGAGTGTTATCAGTCACCTTGCCAAAGGGCAACCCGAATACAAGCCTAAGTACATGGAAGAACGAGAGGTTAAGAAGATCGCAATAATAGTGATTAGTTCAGACAAAGGTCTCTGTGGTGGTCTTAATGCTAACTTATTAAGAGACGTTACTCGCTTTGCCTCAGAGCAGGCATCTTCTGGTAAAGAAATTAGTTATTCTCTTATTGGAACAAAAGCGCAATCTTTTTTCAGATCTTTTGGAGGAAATGTAATCTCAGTTACAGAAAAGCTTGGAGATGACCCATCTATAGAACAGCTCGTTGGGTCTATGAAAATCCTTTTAGATGCTTTCTCTGAAGGAGATATCGACAAGGTTTATCTTGCCAGTAATAGCTTCGTCAATACTATGACCCAACAACCAGAAATTAATCAGCTTTTACCTCTTAGCAAGATAGATGACGAAGGTGAAGAAGACTCGGGTAAAGATGCACCGAGATGGGACTATATATATGAACCCGATGATTCAAGGGTTTTACTGGATGGTTTAATGGAGAGATATATCGAATCTCTTCTCTATCAGTCTGTGATAGAAA
>ERZ802819.988-NODE-988-length-18191-cov-22.1992_pt1 | contig 18191 bp, 18 predicted proteins | sample MGYA00345647_ERZ802819 | MGnify/ENA primary metagenome ERZ802819 (study PRJEB30503, sample SAMEA104212355) | marine metagenome | biome: Westerlies Biome; feature: [SRF] surface water layer (ENVO:00010504) within the epipelagic zone...; material: water...
CAATAGATTCATGCGGATAGAAGAGGTGCCTTGGCGGGGGTGATGTCAGTATCATTTTGCGCAGAATTTCAGCCATCAGGAAAACTGCGCCGCGCTTCAAATTCATTGGGTGTGTCTTGGCGTGACAAGCTTTGTGCGATGCCTAGAAAATAACCCGCATCCATGGTCGAAAAAAGCGGTGTGTCTTCGACAAAAAACATGTCTGGTTGTGACTGCCAATAGCTAAATTGCTGGCTGCGCACATGGAAATTGGCAAAGGCAGCTGCCATGGATAACAGCAGAATCAGCGCCACATAAACGCGTCCTGATGGCAAGACCAGCCAGGGGCGATCGACAAGCGCGCGGTGGCGTGACTGGATTTGATCAATGCGCTGGCTAAACGAGGCGAGAAAATGTGTCATGCTAATCCTGCGTCACTCTGCTTTTATCAATAGTGATCGGTTTGTTTATTTCCGGATAAATCTTAGATTCCAGGCGAGGGAAATACGCTCTTCTTCAGCTTCATTTGGATAAACAAAATGTAATAATGTTGACGGAAATACCAGCATCGACCCGACTGGCGGCCGCATTTTTACGCTGGGGGCAAAAGCCTGCCCGCCGATTTCACTATAAATATGATGGTCAAAACGGCTGTTAATCAGCTCAATCATACCGCTTGGGTCGGTGGTTTTTTCCGGTTGTTTGATGTAATATACCCCGGATACATGGTATTTTCCATGATGGTGTACCGTGTTATAACCGCCCTGCCGGTTGATATTGACCCATGCATTCGCCTCGAAGCGAAAATTCTGGATGTCCAGCTTCGGGTTAATCTGCAACGCATATTGTGCAGCGATTTGCGGGATTATTTTTGAAATCTCAGAAAATCCGGGATCAGAGCGCATCATCAGCCCATCGGGTGAATGCCAGCTATCCCCATGATTGGATATGTTTGCGCCTTTTTGTTCTTTGCGCCAGGCGCGTGACTCGGAAATGAGTTTTTTGTTCAAACTGGCACTGTTATCAATTTCAAACATAGATAATGGTGCTGAAAAAAGCGGATCCGTTTTTTTAATCTTAAAAGAACTCATTTTATTTTTTGTTTCCCGTGCATCAGTTTGGTAGGCCATTTTAAGGCACATCATTCAACACGGTAATAAACCATATCTGTTGTATTGATATGCCTATCAGGAAAATAGCGCGTCAGGAAAATAGCCTAACAGGAAAATATTAAGAAAAAAAACGCCGTTTGGATAGTGTCAATCATCCGCGATAAGTGATCCGGCAGCGCCGACCGTTTGCCCTTTGATGACCGCATCATCGGCGTTAAACGAATACGGAACCGTCCATCAATTTGCGTGCGGTTCGTATGATGCCTGACTTTTGAATCGTGCCATCAGCTTGCATTTCCAGTCTTACATTTATCGTTCCGCTGGGATGTTCAATTATATAATTGCTGTCGTCAGGCAAACGTGCAACTGGCGCGGCGACTGTGTGTGGTATAACACAGGCTGTGGCGACGCTTATGGCGGCGAATACGCCAATTGATGCATGAACATGATGTGGGATAAATGATCTTGTGTTGATCACAGCATTTCCATTTGCTGCGGTTATAAGAGTCATTTTTGGCACCGATTTTTTGCTGACATCACCAAGGCCCATAAGCCTGCCAGCCTGCAAGCGGATCGATTCAATTGCGTCTTTGAGCGTCTGATCAGCCGCCAAAGTTTCGCGCGGTTCATTGCCCGTCACACCGAAATCGGCAGCTCGCATGATGACGCATGGCATGCCATTGTCAATTAAGGTGCATTCAATCCCGTTCAGGGTGTCGGTCGCATGGCCTGTCGGCAGCAATGATCCGCAAATCGAGCCGGCAAGATTGCTAAAGAAAAGCGGTATGGCTGCGGCTGTTCCGGGTACGCCGTCAAGCGACTCATCTCCCGCAAAAGCGACTTTTCGATTTGGCGTGGAAATTTCTGCCTCGGCATACTCGCCGGTATTCAGCATGCGGATGCGAACCGTGGTAACCGGGTCTTCAGCTTTGATTAGACCACGCTCAATAGCAAATGGGCCAACGCCAGCTAATATATTGCCGCAACCCTGGCTGTCACTGACCTCGGCTTTGTCGACAGCTACCTGAAGAAACAGATAATCAATGTCGGCTTCCGGATCATCCGAAGCAGAAATGATGGCTATTTTTGAGGTCAACGGGTCAGCGCCGCCCAAGCCATCAATTTGCCGCCTATCCGGCGATCCCATGATGCGCAATAACAGCCGGTCCCGGACAGCCGCATCAGATGAGATATCAGTTTGCAGCAAATATAGTGCTTTCGATGTTCCCCCACGCATCCACATCGCCGGAATGCTGTCACCCATGCCTGTTCTCTTTGCGGTTATGCCACTGGTGCTGGATCATCCTATAACTCGTCAACGGTTCGTGGATACACTGATTGAAAGGCTTCGGCATAGCGCGCTTCGCGGCCATTGGCCTGTCCGCCAGAATTGCGGCGAAAATGATTGCCCCGGTTTTCTGCGAGGTTTTTATAATATTGCCACAAATGATGCTGGCCTTCCATGGTTTCAAGAGCGGCCTGTTTTTGCTCCCATACGTCACTGATGTCTAACAGCACATCTGGTTTCCATCCCATTTGCTCAGTCTGGTGGGGTTCAAACAGATAAAGCTGTGGCGCGCCTAAAACCTGGCTGCCTGGATTATGACCCCAGGCCTGGGCAATCATTCTGCATTCCAAGACAACCGACGTGGTATTCATATGATCGACATTGTATGGATCATAGGATGAATGGCTCATGATGAATTCTGGATTCACCGATCGCATCAGGTCTGCAAGGCGAAATTTTGCCGCTTGATCGACAACCAGCGGATAGTCGCCAAGATCAAAGAACTGGATATCATGCGCCTGCAAAATGGCTGCTGCGTTCTCGGCTTCACTTCGGCGGATTGACTTCACCTGGTCAAGCGATTTGCCTTGTTTCCACAATTTAGCACTTTCGCCGCGCTCTCCATAAGACAGACATACAATTGTGACGTCATAGCCCCGCTTTTTGTGGAGTGCGATAGCACCACCACAACGCCAGACAAAATCGGCTGCATGAGCAGAAATAACTAAAGCTGTTTTCTGTGACATCTGAATCCAAAGCCCAAATTAAAGAATGGCGGGTTTTATGTTGTGATATATTGGCATGGCAGCCGAATGGGCCTGTTATTTCCCGGTAAAATTTGGTTTGCGTTTTTCCATAAATGCCTGCCGGCCCTCGATATAGTCATCTGACGCAAAACATGCCGCGACCATATCATCACATTTTTTTAACCCATCACTGTCTGGCTGTGTCTTCATCGCCTGTGTCGAGATATATTTCATCGCTGCCACTGTTAGTGGCGCATTCTGCGCAATCATCTCGGCGACTTCCATGACCCGTGATTCAAGCTGATCTTCGGCGACGACGTCCTGAACAAACCCCAGTCTGAGGGCGGTAGGGGCGTCAATGCGTTTTGCGGTGAACATCAGCATCCGTGCCTCGGCCGGGCCAATCGCATTGATCAGCCTTTTCACCGCATCAAAAGGATATCCCAAAGCCAGCTTTGCGGCAGGCATGGCGAATTGTGATTTGTCAGATACGATTCTGAAATCTGTGCATGCGGCTAAATTCAAGCCACCGCCAATGCAATAGCCATTGATCATAGCGATCGTTGGTTTGGCGAAGTTTTCGATGATGTTATAGACGATTTTGATGCGCGCATTGTAATGGTCAACAGCGTCTTTAGATCCCCGCTCGCTGTCGAATTTTGATATATCCGCGCCAGAAACGAACGACTTGCCGCCGGCGCCTGACAAAATCACCACACGCACATTTTCGTCTTTTGAAAATGCCAGCAATGCCTCTTCGACCGCATCCCACATTTCAAGCGATACCGCGTTATGGCGTTCTGGATTGTTGAAAATAACATGGCCAATTTTATTGGTGATATGCGCCAGAACTTTATCTGTGGACAATGTGATTTCTCTAACTTCAGACAAAACGATACCTCTCTTTATTATTAGATGTTTGGCTGGACATAACAGCCCATGCCTAATGTGTTTTCATAATGGGTGGCGACGCAATTTGATCCGATATATGTACGTCCCATAGGGCTGGTTGAGATGATGCATGAAATTCATCAAATGACGCCTGCATGTCGTCCAGGCTGGTAAATTGTTTGGCGGCAATGCCGAAGCCATTGGCGATTGCGGCAAAATCTGATTTGCCAAACACAGACCCGGCAAGCGGTGCGTTGTCTTTGCGTAATTTATGTATTTCTGATCCGTAGGCACCATCATTCATCACAATAATAAGTATATTTAAATTGTGACGTTGGATAGTCTCCAATTCCTGTGCATGCATGAGCAAAGACCCATCACCATCAATCAGCACAATTTTACGATTCGGAAATGCCGTTGCCACACCAATGGCAAATGATGTCCCATTGCCGATTGCGCCAAATTCTCTGATAACCGTGAAATGATCATGTGGATGTGCATTCATTTGCGCCGAATAATAAGCACAATGCCCGGACGTATTCACAATATGACATGTTTTGGGGATGATCCCGTCAAGCTGTTTGATCACAGCCATAGGGTGAAGCTGGCCATCCGGCGTGTCATTATCATCTGGTAAAATTAACGCATCAGCTGCTGTGTGAAGCATCTCTGGCGTACGCCAGCCGGTTTGTTTTTTCACCGCAGCGGCAAGCGCCTCAGCCCCATATTTCGCATCTGCCGGAATCAGCAGATCTGCCGCATGGCGCCCTTGAACCGTTGCTTGTGGGCTGACATCAAGATGCATCACCTTGGCGTTCGGGGTTAATTGGCCGCCATCAAAACTATGCGACGCCAGCCGCGCGCCGATGCCGATGACCAGATCAGATTGTGCAAAAATAGCTTTTGACTTTTGCGTTGCATAACCGCCAGCAACACCAAGATTGTAGGGTTGATCGTGAAACAGCCCCTTTGCCGGCAAGGTTGTTGCCAGCATCGCACCAGATTGTTCGGCAAGCGCCACACAGGCTGGCTTTGCCTGCGCGGCAACCGCCCCAAGCCCAGCCAAAATAACCGGACGCTTGGCTTCGGCGATCTGCTGCGCTGCGGTCTCGATGATATCTGCTGTGAGATCAATGTTTTTGGCTGTTTTGGCAATAATTTTGCGGGCGGCCAGTTTCGGCGTGTCTGTATGCGGCATTTTTTGCAGATCAAATGGCATGCCCAACACAATTGGCATTTTGTTGTGATGCGCCTTGGTGAAGGCATCATTGATCTGCTCGCCTAATGTATTGAGATCATGCAAGGCATGATATTCGGCGCCGCATGCCGCAACAAATGGGGCCTGATCGATCATTTGATTATACCAAGCCTTGCCAATTGGCGCCTCGCCGGCAAATATGATCATTGGAATATGCGCCCGCACGGCAATCGGCAGAATCGTCATAATCTGCGTCAGCCCGGGCCCACAAGTGACACTCGCACAGCCGATCTTGCCAAGCGCGCGGGCATAGGCAGCGGCTCCGGCAACGGCGGCATGCTCATGCCGCGTATAAACAAATGTGACGCCACGCTCATGCATGGCCCCGGCCCAATGCATGTTGGCATCGCCAAGCAGGGCAAAACATCTGTCGATTCCATGCTGGCAAAAAATGTCAGCAACTGATTCATAATATTTGTTCATATCGTCTTATACTTAAACAGCATTTTTGCCACCGCCGCGCCGGCCAGAACGGTCAATACTATACGGCACAGATGGTGCAAAGCCACAACAACAGGATTAAAATTCAAGGATAAAGCGATTAGACTCATTTCAGCCAAACCGCCAGCCGCAAAACTAACAAACAAAGCGCCGAAATCAGCTGGTACTAAATCCAGCAAAGCAAAAGCAATCAAGGCGCCGACACCTAACATATAGATGCCGACAAAAACCCCAACCTTTAACCCGTTCATCAGGGTTTTAATGGTTATCCCGGAAAATTGCGCGCCAAGTGCGGTGCCAATGAAATATTGTGCCACATCCAGCAACCAGTCGGGTACAGACAGATCGACTGTGCCGGTTACCGATAAGATAAGCGCAATAAATAACGGGCCCATCATATGCGCTGCAGGAAGCCTGCTGACCCGCCCGATGCCCAGCCCCACCGCAGCAATGATAAAAAACAATGCCAGATCACGGAAATCGCTGGCGCTGGTTGTCATTGATACACCCGCAGCCGTGCCAACAGCCTGTCCATCAATCGCCAGAAATAACATCGGGATGCACGCGACAACCAGAATAATTCTGATGAAATGCTGGGTTGTGACAATTTTCAGATCTGCACCCATCTGCTCGGCCAAAGCGATAGAATCGACGATACCGCCTGGCAATGTTGCAAAATATGCATCCTGTTTTTTGTAATTACCAAGTTTCCGCATGATGGCGTAACTGCCGCCATGTGCGAGTATGATATAGGGAATAAGTGCCAGGCCGGAGAGCCAGAATTCAGGCAGAAGTTTTAAAACCTCTGGTGAAAAACGCGAACCAATAATCGCGCCGATGACAGCCATGAAACTTAGCCTGACCCAACGCGACATGACCGGTGATTTGCGACCGCCTCTTTCGTAAAACAGAACGAAGGCGGCGGCGCCAAAAATACCACCAAGCATAAAGGGCATTGGCAGGCCAAGCCAGAGCGCTACCCAACCGCCAAACAGACCGGATCCAAAAATAAGCAGATATCTGGCATCCATATTCGCGCGCTTTATGAGCCGGCTTTACTTTTCGCACGTTGCGAAGAGATTGCCCGAAACACAACAACAGCTGTTCCAATTATCAGGAAGATCGGTGCGTAGGAAAATTTGTTCTGATACTCAAAGCTCAGGAAAAGCATCAACCCATTATCCGAAATGATCATTGATTGACGGAACGCTTCTTCCATACTTGCTGTCAGAACAAAGGCAATGATGAAGGCCGCCGCAGAAAAATTCGTACGGCGCATGCCATAACCAATGACACCAAACAGCAGCGCAAACCCAACATCCCAAATTGACGCACGCGATGAATAGCTCGCGGCAATCGAAATCATAAATATGAATGGATAGAGATACTGCGTCGGCAATTTTGAGATTAACCGACCAATGAATGGCGCCAGAAAATAGCCAATAAGCGCATAACAAGCAATGCCGACCAAGCCCGCAGCAAACATGCCAAAAATAAATTCACGCGGACTGATTAACTGTCCGCCCATGAACAATGGCGGCTCTGTGGCAAAAATCTGTGGTCCAACCTGCAAACCATTAACCAAAAACATACCGATCAGAACAGCGGCGATGGTTGAACCAGGTATGCCCAGCGTCAGCAAGGGGATCATTGATGGCCCGGATACCGCATTATTTGCCGATTCTGGAGCCGCGATGCCTTCAACCACACCGGTGCCCCATTTGTCTTTATTTTTGGCTTTGCGCTTTTCTTCGCCATACGCAACAAAACAGGCGACGGAAGAGCCAAGACCCGGCATCATACCAATCAATGAGCCAATGATTGACGAACGAAACATTAGCGGCAGACAGCGTTTAAATTCTGCCCAGGTAAAATACTGCGCTGTTGGATCATCAATGCCGTCGGCGCTCATGTCGATCATTTTCACTTTTGCCGATTTTTCAGCCTGAATGATCACCTCGGAAATGACAAACACACCAATAAGTAGGGGAACAAGAGCCATTCCAGACTCCAACTCGTCAATGCCCATTGTCATTTTAAATTGACCGGTGATTGTGTCTTCGCCAATAAGGGCGATGGATGCACCAAAAAGCGTGGATATAATGCCTTTGATGATGCTGTCACTGACCACCGAGCCAATGATGATAAACGCCATAAGGTAGATCGCAAAATTTTCTGGCGGGCCAAATTTTCGGGTAAATGTAGCGATGAATACAGCGCCAAAAATCAGCACGATTTCGCCAAAATAATCGCCAAATGCAGAGGAAATAGTTGCGGTTTTAAGCGCCTTTCCCGCACGGCCAGATTGCGTCATCGGATAGCCGTCCTGCATCGTCGCGGCAGACGCGGCGGTGCCGGGCGTGTTGAACAGAATAGCGGCGATTGACCCACCATATCGCCCTGACTTGCCAATCACATAAAGGAAAGCTAATCCGGCCAAACCACCAATCTCATCATTATAGGCAATCAGAATTGGCAACATCATGGCGATGGCGGCGGCGGCGGTCAGGCCGGGTAATGCACCAAATACGATGCCAACAAATGAAGCGAGCAGGACAAACCAGATAGCATACTGATCATTAAGCAGAGTTTCAAAGCCGCCGAGTATATCTGTAAAAATCATCTGAACTTATTCCCCACTGATGATGTTGGTGTATGGGCGCAGATCTAACAGCGCGCCGCTTGGATCATTCAGTCGCATGATCCCCATGAAAAGCCACTGGAATACGAATGCCATTAGAAGCGTTGAAACCAAGATTTTCACTTTGTCTCTTACACCAAAGGACAAAAGCATCAGGGTATATCCCAATATGATTGCTAAAAAATATCCAAATAAATAAAAGGTCAGAATAAATGCCGCGCCTGAACCAATGACCCATGATATGCGCTTCAAATCGCTCTCTAAAAAGCCATAACCAGCCTGCACCGCGCCAACCTTGCCGCGGAAAGCTCTATAGGCAAGCCAGACTCCACCAAAAACAGTTGAGATAGAAAGCGCGAATGGCATCGCGTCCGGGCCAAACATTTCTTTTGAGGAGCCGATTGTCGATGCCTGATAAATAAAGAACAGCCCAACCAGTATCACAGTGGCACTGACGCCGTACTCTACTTTGGTTTTGTAATTTTCATGCAGCATCATATGTCTCTGTCAAATTTTTTTGGAAATGGATCCAGATAAAACTTGGGGCAAGTAAATACGCACTTGCCCCACGCTTGTTTGTTTCTGATTTTCGTAAGTCTTATGAGTCTTTAAGGATCTGGGCTACAACGGGTTCCATTGTCTTATACATGGCGTTCTGTCCCGCTATACCTGCTGCTGCATCCAGATAGAATGTCCCAAGGTTGTTCTTCTTCATGAACTTCTGAAAGCCTTTGAGGCCGGCAATATGTTCGATTGCAGCTGCCCATTTTGTTTTGACGTCGTCTGAAACACCCTTTGGCGCAAACACACAATAGAGACCAGTAAAATCAGCCCCATCCATGCCCTGCTCTTTAAAGGTTGGCAGATCTTTCATTGTTGGATCTCTCTCAGCGCCTGCTGTTGCCAGCGGACGGAGTGTGTCCTCAAATCCGGCAATGGTGTTGTTGCCGCCAAATACTGACTCAACAGATTGTGAGACAAGCGCCGCACGGGCTTTTGAACCACCTTTGAAAGGCACTTTTTTATGTGGGATGCCGTAGGTATCAAAGAACAGATGGCCAATCCCGGAGTGCATTGTTGTTGCACCTGAAGTGCCCCATGTGTGGACGCCGCCTGAAGCTTTTGTGTGGGCAACAAATTCGGCCACATTCTTCGCCGGGTGCGATGTATGAACTTGCAGCGATGTTACCAGCTGTGACATGCATCCAAGGTTATCCCAGTCATTTCTGACACTATATGGTGCGTCTGCGCCTTTGGCCAACTCACCGACAATAAATGTGCCGATGTTGATGATGTAAAGAGTGTGCCCATCGGCCTTTTCGCTAAGCACGGCTTTTGCCGCTTTTTGACCTGACGCGCCGGGCAAATTCACAATGTAACCCGGTGTGCCACCCAGACTTGGTGCTTCGTGCATATAAGATGCAAAGCCTCGTGCTGTGGTATCAGTACCACCACCAGCAGAAAAACCGACCATTATTTTTATGGGCTTTTCCGGATAAGCGGCGAGTGCTGAACCTGCGCTCAAGGCTGCAGCAGCGGCGACGCCGATAGCGAACTTTTTGGTTAGTTTCATGGTATTCCTCCGCGTGTTATTTTTTACAAACGTCGCTGAAAAGCAGCGCTTTTAGTACAAGCATGCAACCTTGTTGGACGGACGATGATATGTCAACCATGAATTGTGTTCATTTACACCAGGTTTTCAGTGATCTTAATATATGCCAAAAACGGGTGACAAAACAGGCTCACCAACGATTGCTCAGTACGCGTAAGTAGGCCCAATACCAAAAGGCAATCATCACATGGGTAATCGCTAGATGGGCAATCGTAACATGGCCTGGCTTACCAAGCAAAAAAGCTAAATGGCTTTTGATGCACGCAGCTTGTCTATATCGCTGTCGCTGTAACCAAGCGATTTCAGGATGTTATCAGCATCGCCACCAGCCAATGGCGGTGGTGCTGCGATCTGGCTGGGTGTGCGACTCATGCTGATCGGCTGCCCGACAAGCTGGGTGTCGCCCCGCTCATGGCTGGTCACTGGCTGCACCAAACCCAAATGCTGGATTTGCGGGCTTTCAAAAACCTGACCAATATCATTAATGTCACCAGCCGGCACACCCGCCTGATTTAATGTTGAAACCCAATAGGCCGAAGTTTGTGTCTTAGTAATTTTTTCAATCTCAGCATTCAGAATGTCACGATTCTTTGACCGCGCTTCATTTACCGAGAAACGTTCATCATCGCACCATTCAGGTTTCTCCAGCGTTTCAGCAAGCCGTTGCCAGATGAGTTCACCCGCAACAGCCATGTTGATATATCCGTCGCTTGTCGTAAAAACCCCGGTGGGAATCGATGTTGGATGATTATTTCCAGCCTGTTTCGGCACATCACCATCCATCAGATATCGTGCGGCCTGAAAATCCAGCATAAAGGCCTGTGCTTGCAGCAAAGAGGTTTGCACCCATTGCCCCTTGCCGGATTTCACCCGTTCCAGCAAAGCGATGAACACGGCTTGCGCTGCAAACAGACCGGCGCATAAATCAGCGATTGGGATGCCAACGCGCATCGGGCCTTGTCCGGGTTCACCGGTAATCGACATTAACCCCCCCATGCCTTGCGCGATCTGGTCAAAACCGGGTCTGTCGGCCAGCGGCCCATCCTGTCCAAAACCGGAAATAGATGCATAGACAAGCCCTGGATTGTGCTTTGCCAGACTGTCATAATCAATGCCGAGCCGGTGTTTGACGTCGGGCCGGAAATTCTCAACGATCACGTCAGCTTTTTGCGCCAGCTCCATGAATATTTTTTTGCCTTCGGCAGATTTAAGATTGAGCGTAAGGCTGCGTTTATTGCGGTGCAGATTCTGAAAATCCGGCCCAGCCCGGGGCCCGCCCATCTGTGACTTGTCACTTGGTGCCTCAATCTTGATGACATCTGCACCCCAATCTGCAAGTTGACGCACACAAGTTGGCCCGGATCTAACTCTGGTGAGATCAAGAACCAGATAGTCACTCAGCGCGGTGCTTGCCGGCGGGGTGCGTTCACCACATCGGCCAAGGTTATTATCGCTATCGTTTCGAGGGCTCATTGAATTCTCCTGAAATAGATCATGGCCGGAAATAGATTATGGCTGGAATGGGCCTCGGCGGCCATTGCCATTAGGAAATTGAACGCCAACCTACCATATCAATAAATGGTGATGAAAGAGGTTTAGAAATTAAAATTTGTCGTTGAGGATCGCAAGGATTGTTGCTTTGTTGAAAAAATTGTTGTGCGATGTGATGCCGGCTCGGGGCGAATGGGCATGCAGCGAATAAGGGTGAAAAATGCAAACAGCGATTCCATTTCTTTTCATGCGAGGCGGCTCGTCACGGGGCCCCTTTTTTCAACTCAAAGACGTACCCGCAGACCGCGATAAATTGAGTGAGGTTCTGATCGCGGCTGTTGGCTCGGGTCACCCCTTGAATATTGATGGTATTGGTGGTGGCAATTCGGTAACGACAAAGGTGGCGATTGTCTCGCCCTCGTCCGACGACTGGGCCGATATTGATTATCTTTTTGCACAGGTCAGTGTGTCTGATCATCTTGTTGATTACAAACCGACCTGCGGCAATATGTTAACAGCCGTCGGGCCGGCAGCGATCGAAATGGGTCTGGTTGCTGTGTCTGCTCCCTATACCGAGATTAAAATACGCGCGGTCAATACCGGCGCGCATGTTGTGGTGAAGGTGCGAACCGACAATGATCAGGTCATTTATGAGGGTGATTCGCAGATCGATGGTGTGCCGGGCACCGCCGCACCCGTTGAGATGTGTTTTCTGAATGTTGCCGGATCGTCCACCGGATCATTTCTGCCAACCGGCAATCTGATCGACAGCATTGACGGAATTGAGGTGACTTGTATGGATGTCGCCATGCCAATGGTCATCGCGCGGGCTGAGGATTTTGGCTTGAGCGGTCACGAGACAGCCGAGCAACTCGATACGGATCGGGCGTTTTTTGAACGGATGGAGCAGATCCGGCTCGCGGCAGCGGTGCAGATGGGCATGGGCGATTGTGCGCAATCTGTAACGCCAAAATTTGCATTGGTGGCTGCAGATGAGCGCGTCAACCACATGACCGTACGTTATTTTATGCCGTGGAAAACGCACCCCACGCTGGCTGTTACCGGCAGCCAGTGTCTTGCCAGCTGTGCATTGACACCGGGCACCGTGGCCTATCCATTGATGCAGTCGTCAGGCGCGACGCCGATCCATGTGATTTTGAACCACCCAATGGGAAGCATGGAGGTGATCACCGATTATCAGATACGCGACAATGAATTTATCCATCACTCAGCCGGGCTTGTCCGCACCGCAAGAAAACTGGCCGCAGGACAGGTCTTTATACCCGGAAAAATCTGGGACGGAGATGCCGGGTGAAACTTGCCATAATAGATGATTGGTCGGACGCGCTTCGGACATTGCCCTGTTTTGCCAAGCTGGATGGCTTGGATGTCGCGGTGTTTAACGACCATGTAGATGACCCAGCGGCACGCGCAGACCAGCTGGCCGCATTTGACGCGGTGGTTTTGATCCGCGAACGGTCGCGCATTACCCGCCGATTTCTCGAGCGCCTGCCAAATTTAAAACTGATCTCACAATTTGGCAAATATCCGCATATTGATATTGATGCTTGTTCGGATCACGGCGTTTTGGTGTGTTCCGGCAAACGGTCGCATGCACCATCGCATGCCGCCGCCGAACATAGTTGGGCGCTGATCATGAGCGCCATGAAAAATATACCGGGCCAGATGCAAAATCTGCAAAATGGCAAGTGGCAACAAGGCGTTGGAAAGGGTTTGTTTGGCCGGCGTCTCGGGCTTTATGGTTATGGGCGTATTGCCAAACGAGTGGCCGAATATGCCGAAGCCTTTGGTATGCAGGTTGAATGGTGGGGGTCGGCTGATGGCCGCGCACGTGCGCAAGCTGATGGCCGCAGAATCGCCAAAGACCGCGCGGGGTTTTTTGCCGAAAATGATATTGTGTCGCTGCATGTCAGGTTAACGCCTGAAACCCGCGGCATCATCACCGCGGCTGATCTTGCACAGATGAAACAGGATGCTTTGTTGGTCAATACGTCACGCAGTGCATTGCTTGGCCCGGACGTTCTGTTACAGGCACTTGATGCTGGCCGACCCGGCGCAGCGGCAATTGATGTGTTTGACGAGGAACCTATTTTCTGGCGTGATGACAAACTGGCGTGCCACCGGCGGGTTATCGCAACACCCCATATTGGTTTTGTTACCGAAGAGGAATTGGAGATGCAGTTTTCCGAAGTGTTTGATCAAGTGGTCGCATGGTATAAAGGGGCGCCGATCAATATGGTGAACCCGGCGGTCTGGCAGCCCGTATCTGATGACGCGTAGCGTGCCCGAAGCTATGCCCGATACTATGCCTGATTCAATGAAAGTGATTATTGCATCACCGGTTGGCGGGCCTGAAACCCTGCAGCTGGCGACCCGTCCTTTGCCGCAGATGAAGTCAGAAGAGGTGCTGATAAAAGTCAGCGCCGCCGGGGTCAATGGTGCGGATATGAAAGAGCGGCAGGGCAAATATCCGGTGCCGCCGGGTGCGCCGGATATCATGGGTCTTGAGGTATCTGGGGAAATTGTCGCTGTTGGCCGGGGCTGTCGCAGATTCGCCGTTGGTGACCATGTGTGTGCGTTGCTGATTGGCGGCGGATATGCCGAATATGCTGTGGCTCCCGAGGGGCAATGCATGGCTGTTCCGAAAAATGTCTCGCTGATTGAATCGGCGGGTATTCCTGAAATTTTTTGCACGGTTTGGGCCAATATGATCGATCGTTGCGCGCTACAGGCTGGCGAGACGGTTCTTATTCAGGGCGGCACCAGCGGTATCGGATATGCCGGGATAAAACTGGCAAAAGCGTTTCAGGCCACGGTGTTTGCAACCGCACGAACCGAAGAAAAATGCGCGGCAATGCGCCGATTTGGCGCTGACCATGTGATCAATTACCGTGAACAAATATTTGATGATGTCTGCCGCACCGAAACGGATGGGCGTGGGATTGATGTGATTGTTGATATCGTTGGCGGGGACTATTTGCCAAAAGAGGTGGCGCTGTTGGCGCATGGCGGCCGGCTGGTCATTATCAATCTGCCAGCTGGCAAAATAGCAGAGGTGGATTTCGGGCATGTTCACGCCAAACATCTGACAATCACCGGTTCACGAATGCGCCCGCGATCAATTGCCGATAAATCAAAAATATGCCGGGCATTGGAACAGCATGTGTGGCCGCTTTTTGAAACGGGCGAGATATGCACTGAAACCTGTGCTGTATTTCCGTTTTCGCAAGCCGCTGAGGCGCATCGCCTGATGGAATCAAGCAATCACATTGGCAAGATTATTTTGACGCCATAGCGCCTTCAATTTTATCATCAAACGAAAGAGACAGGGTTATGACACGGCTGAAACCACTGGATACCGGTCTGATGACAGACCGGCAAAAACAGGTTTACGATGCCATTGTATCCGGCCCGCGCGGTAAGGTAAGGGGGCCGTTGGCGGTCTGGTTGCATCGCCCGGAACTTGCCAGCAAGGCACAAGAGCTTGGTCAATATTGCCGCTATGATTCGGCATTGCCGCCGCGCCTGTCAGAGCTGGCTATCCTGACGACAGCGCGTATCTGGGATGCTGCATTTGAATGGCAGGCGCATGTGCCGCATGCGCTTGCCGGTGGCATTACGCCCGCGGTCATTGCATCTTTGGAAAGTGATGAAACGCCGCAATTCGACAAGGCGGACGAAGCCGTCGTATATGCGTTTGCGCGCGAGCTCAATATGACGCGGGCAGTGACCGATGAAACATTTGATCGCACGATTGCATGTCTTGGCGCTGACGCAACCGTTGATCTGGTCGGGGTGCTTGGATATTACGCGCTGATTTCGATGACCATCAAAGCCTTTGATTTGCCCGGTTTGCATGATGGCTCAGAATGAAAAAAATACCGGGCGCCGCCCGCTTGTAACTGAATCCCACACTGTTCCATTGTGGGATTACACAATCGCGGTTTATCGCAAATCAGGCGTCGCCGCGGCATGTCTGGAATTGCAACATAGCGCTCACATTGATGTGCCGTTGTTTTTCTGTGCTGGCTACGCATCACTGACAGGCAGGCGTTTCGACAAAACCGCGCTGGCGTGGTTATGCGATATCTGCACCCCATGGCAAAAAGATATTGTTCAACCGCTGCGACTGATACGAACGCAATTGAAACAGGGCCATGAAATGATCAGCCGCACCACAACCGAGGCTTTCCGCACCGAGATTAAATCAATGGAACTTGGTGCTGAACGGATTCAAATTGATCTGATGCAGGATTTGGTCACAGAATTACCCATGCAGAAAGCCGCCTGCAACATTGAACAGCTTGCCTCAGTCCTGACGATGGTTGTCGAGCATTACAGTCAGGTGGCGGCAGATGCCCCAACATCATCAAAAATCAGTTTTTTGGCAGATCAGATGTATCATTATTAGATTGTTTTGAGGATTTGCCAGTCCAGCGTTTCACCAGATCAAGGTCAAAATCGAATAAATCAAGGGCCCGACCAACCGATTGCGTGACAATATCGTCAATCGTTTCTGGCCGGGTGTAAAAGCCGGGCACGGGCGGCATAATGATGGCGCCATTCTGCGTGGCCTCGGCCATTAAGCGGATATGGCCTGCATGCAATGGCGTTTCACGTAACATCAAAACAACGCGTCGCCGTTCTTTGAGGCAGACGTCAGCGGCGCGCGCTGTGAGCTCTCCATTAAAGCAGTTGGCGATACCGCTTAAGGTTTTTATCGAGCAGGGCGCAACCAACATGCCCTCGGTCTTGAAGGAACCAGATGAAATCGATGCGCCAATATCATCGTTGCTATGAACATAATCAGCCAGGCTGCGCAGCTGTTCTCCGTTCAGATCAACCTCAGACAGAGCGGTACGATAAGCCGAGCGTGTGATGATAGCGTGGGTTTCAACATCGTCAATTTCAGCAAGGATTTGTAACGCGCGAATGCCATAAATGACACCAGACGCGCCCGTTATAGCAATGATGATTCGCCGCATATTATGGCCTTTCTTGTTTGTAAGTTAATGACGATAGATGGATTGAAAAGCCGCAGGCTAAGTTGTTTCATCACCAGAGGCTTTCGAACCATCCGGATCGACCTTGGTCTCTGGCTTTAACCCCTCGACCGCAAGCTTGGCTGAGATACGCCCGTTTTCCAAATATTCTCCAGCCGCGGCGCGCTGGCCAGCGGCGTCCCATATTTCGTGCCAGGCGCCCAAAGAATAGCCATGCCAGGGGCTTTTGACGTTGAGTTTTGGCAGTCCAAGCTCTTGCCAGATTTCCATCGCCCGCTGCATATGTTGTTTCGCTGGCAGCGCCAATGGCGGCATTTGTGATTTCATTGTCGCGTCGATTAACAAAGATGAATCTTCTTCACCGCTATGCTCGCGTTTCGGCCCATGGCCCTGCCCCCGAAAATCAACGGTTTTTATGTCTTTAACGGGGTTGGAACGATACGAGATCGCCCATAAAAGCGCATCAGCATTATCCACATCAATATCTTCATTCACCGCGATACATATTTTGCTGCAATCCCCTTTAAAAAAGGCGGCATTATAGAGCGAACGCCAAATTTCTGTGTGCGGCATATTTTCTTCACAAGTCACCACAGTGACGCGCAGTAACCCGGTAAGTGGCTCGTGCAAAGATACCTTTTTGACGCCTTTAATGTTGCATTCATCTCTTAGATGTTTGAGGAATAGTGGCTCATAGGCAACCCGCTTTATCATGCTTGACTCGCTTGGGGCGACCTGGCTGATATATGACGGCACGATGGCATTTTTTCGCCGTGTAATTGCGGTTATACGCATTGGCATATTGTATTCTTCGAGCGCGATATGCCCATGTGACTCGCCAAAAGGCCCCTCGGGTTCAACTTTTGTTGTGTCAATAAACCCCTCAATAATAATTTCAGCCTCTGCGGGAATGGTCAGATCGACTGTTTTGGCTTTTGTTACATGAATCGGTGCATTGGCAAGGCCGCCGGCAACGGTAAATTCATCAACGCCCAATGGCAGTTTTTGCGGGCCCATGAAGGCGACGATCGGCGGACAGCCCAGAACAATGGCAACAGGCATTTCTTTGATGCCAAGCTCCTGATGTTTCTGATAATGCTGGAAACCACCGGCACCACCAACACGTGTTGCCATGCGCACAACAAGCCGGTCGGGCGCTTTTAGCGCGCATCTGTATGTTCCCATATTTTGAACTGAAGTGTCTGGATCTTTTGTGATGACATTACCAGCGCTCAAGGTCGGCGCGCTGTCAAAGCCGGGGGTCGATACAGGGATTGGCAGCGCGTCAAGACCGCCGCCTTCTTTGGTCAGACTTTCCCCAGTCTCGACAATTTCATGGCACAGGGCGTTGTCGATGAATTTTGGCGGGATCGGGTTGCTGATCGCCTGTTCCCATTTCTGCTGGACGTCATCAATGGGGCAACACATGCCCACACTGTATATTTCACGATTAGCTGCCAGCCCGCCAACCAGAACGGGTGTCTCATATTTGCGGCCTCGGCCATCATGAATATTGGTAAAGAGAAATGCCTTGCGTTCAGACTCTTTCATGCCACCTTGAAATTGCCAGCGGACCAGCGGATGCATCTCACTGTCTTTATCAATCGGTATATCGACTTCTATAAGCAAATCACGTTCACGCAAGATTGCAATATGTTGGTGGAGGTCGTGGTAGGGGCGGGTCATCGGTATCTCCGGTGATTTGATC
>ERZ802819.994-NODE-994-length-18115-cov-9.49557_pt1 | contig 18115 bp, 23 predicted proteins | sample MGYA00345647_ERZ802819 | MGnify/ENA primary metagenome ERZ802819 (study PRJEB30503, sample SAMEA104212355) | marine metagenome | biome: Westerlies Biome; feature: [SRF] surface water layer (ENVO:00010504) within the epipelagic zone...; material: water...
AATAAAATAGAATAACTGAAAAAAGAAAATACAGAAAAATCAAAAAAAGAGATCAAAGTTTTACAGAGAAATGATACGTATGGAGACTTACAGTTTGACTCTCTTTATATTGCAGTGGAGAGCTTTCAGCAATTATCTCTTCTAAGTTCAACGCTGCCATACTATGATGTAGACCCAAAAAAAATTCAATATTTTGGAACTTCACTTTGGAACAAAGATGCAATAATAAAAGAGCCTGGATTAAATAATTCTATTTTTGTCTCATTAGAAAAAGATAAGACAAAAATATTCAATGACCTTTATCAAACTTTATATAATGAAATTCCTCATCCAATTGCAATATATGGATTCGATGCGGTTGGAATTATTTCAAGTTTAAACAATCAGAATCTTAAAATAAATAATGAAAATATTTTAAGTGAAATGGGCTTTAGTGGACTAACTGGAATGTTCAAGTTTAAAGAGGGCGGAATAGTAGAGAGAAAGCTAGCACTATACAGAATTAAAAATGAAAAAATTATAAAGATTAAAAATTAAATTTTAGAAATAAAATTTTGTAATTTTTTAAAAGCTTTCTGCCTATGGCTAATTCTTTCTTTGAATGAGTACTTCATTTCTCCAAAAGTTTTTTTATATCCTTTTGGAATAAATATTGGATCATATCCAAAACCATTCTCTCCTTTTGGTGGAAACTGTAACGTCCCAAAGACTTTTCCTTCAAATGACTTTATTGTTCCATCAGGCAATGCAATGCTTAACGCACAACAAAAGAAGGCTTTAAATACTTTTTGTTTATTTCTATATTTTTCAAATAATTTTTTTTCAATTTTTTTTGCAGCTAAATCAAAATTTTTTTCTTTACCAGCCCACCTAGCTGAGTAAATGCCAGGATCATTATTTAATGCAGGAATACATAGGCCACTATCATCTGAAATAGATGGTAATCCAGTAATTTTTAGAGCACTTACAGCTTTGATAACTGAGTTTTCTATAAAAGTTTTACCATTCTCTTTTGGCTCAATATGTGAAAATTTTTTAAGCGAAAAAATTTTGAATTTATATTTTTTTAAAAGACCTCTTATTTCATCAACTTTTCCATCATTATGAGAGGCTATTACAATTTCTTTCATATTTGATTACTTAGAAAGTATTTCTTTTTGTATCTCTATTAACTGCTTTATACCAACTTTTGCTATAGTTAACATTTGCTGAAAATTATCTTCACTACATAACTTTTCTTCAGAAGTCATCTGTATCTCAACTAATTTTTCATTTTCTGTAATCACAAAATTTGCATCTACTTCAGCGCCTAGATCTTCACTATAATCAAGATCAAGATAAGTTTCATTTTCAATTACACCACAACTAATAGCTGCTAAGCTTTCAGTTATTGGATCAGATTTAATCTTTTTTTGTTCAATTAATTTATTAATACACAGTTTTAGAGCTACAAATGCACCTGTTATAGCAGCAGTTCGTGTTCCACCATCGGCTTGCAAAACGTCACAATCAATAATGACTTGATAATTTTTTAACTTATATAGATCCGTAACTGATCTTAATGATCGACCAATCAGCCTCTGAATTTCTTGAGTTCTACCTGATTGTTTTCCAAGCTTTGATTCTCTATTCATTCTATCAAGTGTCGATCTTGGCAACATTCCATATTCAGCAGTGATCCACCCTCTATCTTGTCCTTTCAACCAACGTGGTATATTTTCATCTACTGAAGCGTTACAAAGAACGTGAGTTTCTCCGCACTTAATCAAACATGATCCTTCAGCATTTGGTGAAAAATTAGGAATTATCTCTATTTTCCTTAACTCGTTTATTTTTCTATTTTTTCTCATTCATTTATTAAAAACATTTTTTTCACCTATTGACGAAAATTATATAGATCATTACATGTTAATTGAATTAAAAAATATATTTTCTCCCTATGACAAAAAAAGATAAAAAAAACAAAAAAGATAAAAAAAATTTAGATGTAGAAATGACTGATCTTGATCAAGAAAAAATGATCAATGACAACGACAGCAATAATAAAGATGAAAATCTAAGTGAAGAAAAATCTATTGAAGAAAAACTTGCCGAAGCTCAAGAACAAGTCCTCAGAACCCTTGCGGACAGTGAAAACTTAAGAAGAAGATTAGAAAGAGAAAAAGAAGACCTAGGTAATTATATAGTTTCTAATTTTGCCAAAGAAATACTCGCTGTTGTTGATAATCTGCAAAGAGCCATCAAGTCAATTGAAGATAAAAAAGAAGATAAAAACGCTCTATCCACTTTTGTAGAAGGAATTGAACTTACAGAAAAACAATTAATCAGCTCATTAGAAAAATTTAAGATTAATAAGATTAATACTATAAATGAGCCATTTGACCCAAATTTACATCAGGCAATGTTTGAAGTTGAAGGTAAGGATTCCGAATCTGGAAAAATTTCAGAAGTAATACAAGATGGGTATACAATTGGAGACAGACTTTTAAGACCTGCAATGGTAGGAGTTTTCAAATCAAAAAAAAGCTAATTTTTTCAATAATATAGTTGTTTTTATTATATCAAATTTTCTTTTAATTTTGTGTCTTATGGGGGTTGTAGTGCAGATATGTACTACCTATATATAAGTCAAACAATATTAAGGATCAAATATGAGTAAGGTTATTGGGATAGATTTAGGTACAACAAATTGTTGTATTTCAATTATGGATGGAAAGAATTCTAAAGTAATTGAAAACTCTGAAGGTGCAAGAACAACACCATCAATCGTAGGGTTTGACGAAAACTCAGAAAAAATGGTTGGTCAACCTGCAAAAAGACAGGGTGTTACAAATCCTGAAAATACTCTATTTGCCATAAAAAGACTTATAGGTAGATCTTTCAATGATCCAACAGTCCAAAAAGATGCTGAAATGGTTCCGTTTAAAATTATTAAGGCTGAAAGTGGTGATGCTTGGGTAGAGGCGAATAACGAAAAGTATTCTCCATCTCAAATTTCAGCATTCATACTTCAAAAACTAAAAGAAGATGCTGAAAGATATCTTGGTGAAAAAGTTGATAAGGCTGTAATTACTGTTCCAGCCTATTTTAATGATGCTCAAAGACAAGCAACTAAAGATGCTGGTAAAATTGCTGGACTTGAAGTTGAGAGAATTGTTAATGAGCCTACTGCAGCTGCTCTTGCATATGGTCTCGATAAAAAAGATGGTAAAACTATTGCTGTATATGACTTAGGTGGGGGTACTTTTGATGTTTCCATTCTTGAAATAGGTGATGGTGTTTTTGAAGTTAAATCTACTAACGGCGATACTTTCCTAGGAGGCGAAGATTTTGATGCTAGAATATTAGAATACCTTGCTTCAGAATTTAAAAAAGAAAATAGTATCGATTTAACTCAGGATAAACTTGCTTTACAAAGACTTAAAGAAGGAGCTGAGAAAGCCAAAATTGAATTGTCTTCAACTCCACAGACAGAAATTAATTTACCTTTTATTACCGCCGATCAATCAGGTCCGAAACATTTAAATATTAAGGTTACAAGATCAAAGTTAGAAACTTTAGTAGATGACCTAGTTCAAAAAACTATTGGCCCATGTGAAGCTGCATTGAAAGATGCTGGCATGAGTGCAGGTGAAATTGATGAAATTGTTCTTGTTGGTGGTATGACAAGAATGCCTAAAGTCATTGAGACTGTTAAAAACTTTTTTGGAAAAGAACCTAACAAAGGTGTTAACCCCGATGAAGTGGTTGCTATGGGAGCAGCAATTCAAGCTGGGATTCTTCAAGGAGATGTAAAGGATGTCTTACTATTAGATGTTACCCCTTTATCATTGGGAATTGAAACACTAGGTGGCGTTTCAACAAAACTAATTGATAAAAATACAACTATACCCACAAAGAAGAGTCAAACTTTCTCAACTGCTGAAGATAATCAATCTGCTGTTACTATTAGAGTTGTACAAGGTGAACGGGAAATGGCTGCTGATAATAAACAGCTTGGAAACTTTAATTTAGAAGGAATACCATCTGCTCCAAGAGGGGTTCCACAGATTGAAGTAACTTTTGATATTGATGCAAATGGAATTGTAAATGTTTCTGCAAAAGATAAGGGAACAGGTAAAGAGCAAAAAATTACTATTCAAGCTTCTGGAGGCCTTTCAGATGAAGAAATCGAGAAAATGGTTAAAGACGCTGAAGCCAACGCAGAGTCTGATAAACAAAAACGTGAAGCTATCGATACTAAAAATCAAGCAGATTCAATGATACATTCTGCTGAAAAAAATATGAAAGAGTTTGGGGATAAAGTGTCGGCTGATGAGAAAACGGCTATTGAGAATGATATCAAGTCACTGAAAGAAGCAATGGAAAGTGACGATTTAGAAAAAATAAAATCTGGATTAGAAGCCTTAACACAATCATCTATGAAACTTGGGGAGGCAATGTATAAAGCTCAACAAGCTGAGGGATCACAGGAAGGTGGCAGTGATCAAGCTGCCGCAGATTCAGATGGTAAAAATGAAAAAGTTGTTGATGCAGAGTTTGAGGAAGTAAAAGAAGACGATACCAAACAAGCCTAGAAACTGATAGCAAATGTCCAAAAGAGATTACTATGAAGTTCTTGGCGTAAATAAATCAGCGGATGAATCAGAAATAAAAAAAGCTTATAGAAAGCTTGCAATGAAATACCACCCTGACAGAAATCAAGGTGACTCTGATGCTGAAGCAAAATTCAAAGAAGCTAGCGAAGCCTATTCAATTCTTTATGATAAAGAAAAGAGATCTGCATATGATCAATTTGGTCATTCAGCAGTTGATGGCAGCTCTCAAGGTGGAGGATTTGATTTCTCTTCATCTCAGTTCTCAGATATTTTTGAGGACTTTTTTGGAGACTCATCTTTTTTTGGTGGTGGTGGAAGGAGACGTAAATCCAATAATCGTGGATCAGATTTAAGATATGATATCTCAATAAATTTAGAAGAAGCTTACCTTGGTAAAAAATTCAAAGTAAAAATACCCACACAAGTAAAATGTGATGATTGTTCCGGCTCAGGAGCTACTAAAGGTAGTAGCCCAGTAACATGCAATGTTTGTGGTGGTGCAGGACAAGTACGATCTCAACAAGGCTTCTTCTCGATACAGCAGACATGTCCTCAATGTCAAGGATCTGGTTCAATGATTTCTGACCCATGTAAGAGTTGTCGAGGTGCTGGGCGTATGGAAAAAACAAAAAGTCTTATGGTCACTATTCCTAAAGGAGTTGATGATGGATCGAGGATTCGTCTTTCTGGGGAAGGGGAAGCAGGACCAAATGGAGGCCAGCAAGGTGATCTCTATATTTTTGTAAATGTTAATGAGCATGAAATTTTTTCAAGAGAAGAGAATCATCTTTTTGCAGAAATTCCTATTTCAATGATTGATGCAACTATTGGTGGAAGCATTGAATTACCAACAATAGATGGAGGGAAAGCAAGGCTGAAGATCCCTGAAGGAACTCAAACTGGTGATCAATTTAGACTCAAATCAAAAGGAATGCCTAATGTTAGAAATGGTGGTGTTGGGGATTTATATATACAAGCAAAGGTTGAAACGCCTATTAATTTGTCAAAGAAGCAAATAGAAATATTAAGATCTTTTAAAGAAATTGAAGATGATAAGGACAGCCCTCTTAAAAGTGCTTTTTTTAAGAAAGCAAAAAAATTTTGGAGCAATAAATAAAATTTAATTATGAATAAAATCTCAGATCAAGAAATACTAGAGCTTTATAATAAGAATGAAAGCTTTACATCATTGTATGACATGAAATGTATTGCACTTAATACTGAAGAAGGTACTGCTGAATTTCTATTTGATATTGATAAGAAGTTTTGTAATCCAACTGGTGACGTACAAGGAGGATTATTATCAGGAATGATTGATGATACAATGGCACTAGCCTTCATAATGAAAACTCATTTTACAAAACGGCCACCAACAATAGAAATGAAAACAAATTTCTTATATCCAACAAGACCTGGAAAAGCTCAAGGATATGGAAAAATTGTTAAAGCTGGTAAGAATTTAGTTTTTTTAGAAGGAAAATTAGTTCAAAATGGTAAGACAGTTGTTACAGCTTCATCGACAGGTGTAATAGTTGATATGCCTGGATCAAGAACAAATCAACTAACAGCAAAAAAATAAAAGGGGACCACATGATTAATAAACAATGGATACTAAAAAGTTTTCCTAGAGGCGATATTGCAGATACTGATCTTGTTCTAGAAGAATCTAATTTACGTGAAATAGGCGAACAAGAAATTTTGATAAGAAACATTTATCTATCTCTAGACCCAGCAAATAGAGGATGGATGAGTGGTCAAGCTTCATATGTAGATGCTATGAAAATAGGTGATGTCATGAGAGGTGGCACAATTGGAATTATTGAAAAATCAAATAATGAAAAATTTCAAGTTGGTGACTATGTAAATTCGATGGGAGGATGGCAAAATTACAGTATTTCTTCAGGTAAAGGCGTCCAAAAAATACCCCAAAACACTGGTTTTGAACTGAGCGCATTTATGAGCGTAATGGGCATGACTCGAATGACAGCCTACTTTGGCCTCTTAGATATTACTAATCCTCAAGAAGGTGAGACTCTTGTAGTGTCTGCCGCAGCTGGTGCAGTTGGATCAATAGTTTGTCAAATTGGTAAAATAAAAGGATGTAGAGTCATTGGTATTTCTGGATCAGATGAAAAATGTGATTGGCTTAAAAATGAATTAAATATTGATGGTACGATTAATTACAAAACAGAAGATGTAAGAGCCAGACTAAAAGAATTATGTCCAGATGGGATAGATATATATTTTGAAAATGTTGGTGGCAAAATTACTGAGGCTGTTCTTACCAGAATGAATATAAAGAGTCGAATATCACTTTGCGGATTGATTTCAGGATATAATTCTGAGTCTCTTGTTCCTGGTCCTGCTTGGGGACATTTATTGATAAAACGAATTAAACTTCAAGGGTTTATTATTTTTGATTATCAGAAAAGAGCTATGGAAGCTTTTCAAGATCTAGGAAAATGGATTGCTGAAGGAAAGATTAAATATAAAAATGATATAGTTCCAGGATTAGAAAATGCTTCAAGTGCAATTAAAAAGTTATTCGCAGGTGAAAACCATGGAAAGCTTATAGTTCAAATTTCTGAAGAGTAAATTCATGCTTAGAAAATCTTTTAGGAAATTTTTTCTTAAGCGATTTGAATATTCAGAAGCTGGTCAAGATATTTTTGCTCTTAATTTGATTGGTAAGAATGGTACTTATTTAGAAGTTGGTGGATTTAAACCAAAACTTGACTCAAATACTTATATACTTGAATCACAAAATAACTGGAGAGGTATCACTATTGAGTTTAAAAAAGAACTTCAACCATTATGGAATTCTTGTAAGGAAAGAAAGAATAAAATTTATTTTGAGGATGCTCTAAAATTTAATTATAAGATTGCGCTTCAAGAAAATAACTTGCCATTGCATTTAAATTATCTTTCCTGTGATATTGATCCCAGAGATAAAACATTTGAAGCTCTTAAAAAAATTTTAAAAGAGGGTTTAAGTTTCGATTTTATATCTTTTGAACATGATGATTATACAAGTGATGAGAGTTACCACAAATTAGCATCAGAATATTTGATACCCAAAGGATACAAAATAGCTGTAAATAATATCTACCCTAAAAATAAAAAAAATAAAATTTTTGAAACTTGGTTTGTTAACTCAAAAATTAATTTTGAACCAATAGAATTTTCTGAATGGAAGAATAATAACCTTTAATTAAAATCTTGCGCCGTATTGTTGAATGATTTTTGATGCAAGTTGTATTCCTCTTTTGCCACATTCTTGAATTTCATGATCTTTGATTAAATATTCTAAAAAACCTGCAGCAAATATATCTCCCGCACCTGTGGTATCGACTAAATTATCAATTTTTTCAGAACTTATTTCATATTTATTATTTTGAGAAATAATTAAAGCTCCTTGTTCACCTTTTGTAATAGCTAATATTTTATCTTCTTTCATTAATGTATTTAAGTCTTCATCTATATTTGAACCTCCTGTAAGTGCTTTGATTTCTTCTTCATTAGCAAAAACGATATCGCAATCATTCTTGATAATTTCTAAGAAACTTTCTCTAAATCTCTCTATACAAAAAACATCTGAAACACTAAAGGCTATCTTGGTTCCATTTTCTTTTGCTATAGAAATTGATTTTCTTATAGCACTTTGAGCATCATCTAAATCCCAAAGATATCCCTCTAAATAAAGAATATTTGAATTCTTGATAAGATCTTCATTGATATCCTTCTCATTTAACTTCTGAGAAATTCCTAAATAGGTACTCATAGTCCGTTGAGCATCTTTTGAAACCATTACAATGCATCGACCTGTCTTTTCAGTGTCACTAAATTGAGATGATCCAAATTGAACACCCTCTTTATTAAGACCATTTATAAATGCTGAACCAAGATCATCATCTGCGACCTTTCCTATAAATGCAGAATTAATCTCATTTTGAGACATACAAACAATAGAATTCGCAACTGAACCACCAGAAACTGTTGTTTCTATTTTAAATTTTTTTTCAAGATTTTGAATTCCATCTAGATCTACCAAAGACATCATTCCTTTTCTCAGATCATTTTCTAAGAGAAAATCATCTTCAACTTGAACAATAATATCTACAATTGAATTTCCAATACCAGTGATACCAAATTCTTTATTTACCATTTTTCTACCCAAGGCCTTAAATCTAATTCATGTGTCCATGCATTTCTAGGTTGATTGTGAATCCACAGATAGTTTGAGGCTATATCATCTGGGTTCATTAGACCATCAATATCTTTTTTTTGTTTTACAAATTCTGGGAACAATTCATTAACCCATGGAGTGTCAATTGCTCCATCAATAATAATATGGGCAACATGAATCCCTTTAGGCCCTAATTCACGTGCCATACTTTGAGCAAGAGCTCTTTTTGCATTTTTGGCACCTGCAAAAGCAGAAAAGCCATCGCCTCCTCTTATGCTTGCAGTTGCTCCCGTAAATATAATTGTTCCTCTTTTTCTTTTAATCATATTTTTAGCAACCTCTCGCCCCATTAAAAATGCACCAAATGCTGCCATTTCCCATACTTTAAAATATTTTTTCGAGGAGGTTTCAGTTAAATTATACTTGATATTAGCTCCAATGTTATAGACCGCTACTTCGATTTCACCAATCTCTCGTTCAACTCTTTCAATAAAGTTTTGCACTTCATCTTCTTTTCTAGCATCAAGACTAAATGAAAAACATTTTCCTCCTTTTGAATTAATTTCCTCTTCTAAGGGCTTAAGTTTTTCTCCTTCACGTCTAACAGGTACAACTGTAAAATTATCATCAGCAAAAACTTTTGTTATTGATGATCCAAGGCTAGTACCTGCACCTATTATTAAAGCAACTTTAGAATTCATAACAAAGCTTATCAGTTACTAATTTTCATATAAAGTATATTAATTAGATTGTTTAAGCTTTTAGAGTTTTAATAGCTTTTTTTCTTCTTGGAAAACATGAATAGCAAATTTCACATTCAAGCCCAAAACAACTTCTAGCTTTACAATACTCTCTACCATAATAAATTATTTGAAGATGAAGTTTATTCCATGCTGACTCTGGAAATAATCTCTTCAGGTCTTTTTCTGTTTGTCTTACATTTTTGCCACTAGTTAACTTCCATCTTTGTGCAAGACGATGTATATGAGTATCAACAGGAAAAGCTGGATATCCAAAGCCTTGAGACATAACTACGCTTGCAGTTTTGTGACCCACTCCTGGTAATTTTTCTAAATCTTCATAATTTTGAGGTATTTTGCCTCTGAATTCTTCAATAAGAATTCTAGATAGATTATAAATTGCTTTTGATTTTTGAGGAGCAAGGCCACAAGGTCTTACAATATTATATATTTCTCTTTCAGATAAACTGATCATTTTATGGGGGTTATTAGCTTTAGAAAAAAGTTTTGGAGTAACAGTATTTACTCTTTCGTCGGTACATTGCGCACTCAGTAAAACTGCTATTAAAAGTTCAAAATTATTTTTATGTTTTAAGGGTATTGGTATTTTAGGATATAATTTATTAAGAGCCTTCATGATTACTTTGACTCTCTCGTTTTTATTCATTCTTAATTATATTTAGAGGTTCAAAACATCTGCCATCGAATAAAGTCCAGGTTCTTTATCTTTGCCCCATTTCACCGCCTGTAGAGCACCTGATGCAAAAATATTTCTATTTAAAGCTGTATGACTTAACTTAATCGTTTCATCGTTACTTGAAAAAACTACATCATGATTACCAACAACATTTCCTTTTCTAAATGATGAAAAGACAATTTTATCTTTTTTAATTTTTCCTTGAGTATTTATTTTAGATTTTTGTTTTATTTTTTCTAATTTTTTGTTTTTACCACTAGCTATAGCCTGACCTAACATCAAAGCTGTTCCAGATGGGGCATCAATTTTATGTTTATGGTGGACTTCATTTATCTGAATTTGAAATTCTTCAGATAATGACTTACTCACTTCAGAAACGAGTTTTTCTAAGATATTTACTCCAATACTCATGTTTCCAGATTTTATAATTGTCGCATGCTGAGCTGCGTAACTTATTTTTTTAATTTCTGAGTCAGAAAATCCGGTTGTTCCTATAACATGTATTATTCTTGCTTGGGCGGCATATTTTGAATGTACTACTGTTGCTTTAGGTAATGAAAAATCAATTACCGCATCAGTCTTTGCAAAAAGAGGGATGAAGTCGTCTGTAATGATGACACCTGTTTTTTTTGATTTAATAATATCACCAATATCAAATCCTATTTTTTTGTGGTTTGGTCTTTCTGTAGCACCAAATAAAGAAAGTTTTTTATCTGCTAAAATTTGCTGAACAAGCATTTGTCCCATGCGACCAGTCGCACCAGTAACGACAACTTTGATTCTTTTTGTTCTATTTTTCATTTAACTAATAAAGGTCCTAGTGGTTTTCCAGCTACTAGATGGAAATGTAAATGGGGAACTTCTTGATGAGAATCTTTTCCTGCATTAGTTATCAATCTATATCCGTTTCCTCCAGCATCCTCGCTTACTCCTAATTTATCTGCAACTATAGAGATAGACTTGTTTAAATCTAAAATCTCATCATTATTAGCATTCTTACTAAAATCGTTAATATCTTTATATTTTCCTCTTGGAATAATCAAAACATGTGATGGAGCTTGAGGTCTAATATCCTCAAATATAATAGTGAATTCACTTTCATAGATTTTATCACATGGTATTTCACCACTTATAATTTTTGCAAAAATATTTTGATCGTCATAACTCATTATTTTCTAATCCCTGTCTTACCTTCTCTACTCGATAATTCATCATAAATTTGATCAGGAGAGATTTCAAATTTTTTCCAAAGTACTAGCAGGTGATAAATTAAGTCAGCTGACTCATAAATAATTTGATTAATATCATTGTTCTCAGCGGCGTCTACAGTTTCAAGAGCTTCTTCTTTTAATTTAGCAATACATTTCTCTTGGCCTTCAGAAAGTAGCTGGGCGGTATAAGAATTATTGGGATCATCATTAGAGCGATTAATAATAGTCTCAAATAATCTTACTAATACTTGAACTTTCTCACTCATATCTATGTACCTTCAACGATTGCAAAAATTCTATCTTTTTCATCTCCCAAGATTTTTTTTGCATACTGATATTCTTCACTCTCATAAGCTTGCTTTGCAATTTCATAAGTATCAAATTCAACTACCACATTTCTTTCAAATATTGATCCTTCTTTGTCTAAACTTTGACCACCTCTAACCAGGTATTTTCCACCATATTTCTCAACAGCTTTTGAAGCGAAAGAAGCATAATCTTTTTGTTTCTCAGCATTGACTGTGTTTGCTTTTACAATCCAATAACCTTTCATAATTAAATCCTAACTGGTATTTTCTTATCAGCAAGATATCTTTTTACATCTTGAATTCTATATTCACCAAAATGAAAAATCGATGCTGCTAATAGAGCACTCGCTCCACCTTCTACTACGCCCTCGTACATATGCTCTAATGTACCTACACCTCCTGACGCAATTACTGGAATACTTATTTTAGTTGTGATCTTATTTAGAAGTTCATTATCAAAACCAGATTTAGTCCCATCCTTATCCATAGAAGTAAGCAAAATTTCACCAGCACCTAATTCAGCTACTTCCATACAATAATCAATTGCATCAATATTAGTTTCGTTTCGGCCACCATGAGTAAAAACCTTCCATCGATTGTTCTTATCTTTTTTTGCATCAACGGCTATGACTATTGTTGATGAGCCAAATTTGTTAGCAGCACTACTGACAAAAGATCTATTATTCACAGCCGTTGTATTAATAGATATTTTATCTGCACCTGAGTGAAGAAGAGTTGATATATCATCCAAGGTTCGTACCCCTCCCCCAACTGTAAGAGGTATAAAGCAGTTTTCAGCCGTTTTTTTGACTACATCAAATAGTGTAGATCTATTATCACTTGATGCAGTAATGTCTAGAAAACACAACTCATCTGCACCTTCTTCATTATAAATTATAGCTTGTTCAACAGGATCACCTGCATCTATTAAATTTATAAAATTAACACCTTTAACAACTCTTCCGTTGTTTACATCTAGACATGGTATAATTCTTTTCTTTAACATTTTAACTTAATAATTTTAATGCATCTTCAACTTCAAGATTTTTATCATAAATAGCTTTACCTACAATTACACCTTTCACAAATTCATAATTTTGTTTTTTGAGCTCTTCAATATCTGAAAGAGATGAAACACCACCAGAAGCAACAAGAGGAATAGATGTGTGTTTCATTACTTGAAGAAGCATCTCATGATTAATACCCTTCTTCATGCCATCACGCTCTATATCTGTACAAATAATAGAATTTATTTTCATATTATTTAATGAAGTCAGAAAAGAAATTAAATCTATTTCATGAACTTCACTCCAGCCCTGAGTTGCTATCTGATTATTTTTTATATCTAAAGCTATTGAAATTGATTTTGGATATAAATTTACTGTTTCATCAAAAAACTCTCTATCTTTAAAAACAGCAGTACCAAGAATAAGATTAGATACCCCAAGATCAATTAATAATTTTACTTTTTCCATCGTTCTAATGCCTCCACCAATTTGAATATTAAGGCTTGTTTCATTAGCGATTTGTTCGATAAATTTAAGATTTTCTGACACTCCACGTAAAGCACCATCTAAATCTACACAGTGCAACCACTCAACACCAAGATCTTCAAATATTTTTGCTTGATCGATCGGAGAAGAATTGTAAACAGTTGATTTATTGAAGTCTCCTTGAGTCAATCTAACACATTTACCATCTTTTAAATCTATTGCTGGAAATAAAATCATTATGGTCTCCAGTTTAAAAAATTCTTAATCACCTTCATACCATTTGAGTGACTCTTTTCTGGGTGAAATTGAGTTCCAAAAATATTATCTTTAATAACTGCGGCAGTTAATTCGTTTGGATATTTGGTCGTTGCAAGCAAATTATCTTTATTTTGTAATTTAAAATAATAACTGTGTACAAAGTAAAAATCACTTTTTTGAGAACAGTCAGAAAATAAAGGATGTTCGATAAATTCAATTTCATTCCATCCCATATGTGGTATTGGAAAATTTTTATTGGAGTCTAATTTGACTACCTCACCTGGAATCCATTTTAAACCCTCATTAATTTCAAATTCTGATGACTGATCTGCCAGTAATTGCATTCCAACACAGATTCCCATAAATGGAATTTTCTTATTAATTACAACATCTTCCAATGATGTTAATAGTCCATCATAACTCATTAGTGCATTCTTACATTCCCCAAATGCTCCAACACCTGGTAAGACAATTTTATCAGATTGACTAATCTCATTTGCACTACTTGACACTAAAATTTCATATGGGTTCCCCAGGCTCTGATTTACAGACTCAAAAGATTTATGAACTGAATGTAGGTTTCCTGAACCGTAGTTAATTATTACTAATTTCATCATATCGATTTTAAAAAAGACATTACTTCTAAAACATGGTCTCTAACCTTAACTTTTCTCCACTCTTTTAAAACTTTCATATTTTTTCCTAAAACAAAAGTTGATCTTTCAATTCCAAAGAATGTTCGACCATACATACTCTTTTTCACCCATACACCAAACTTTTCACATATATCGTTATTTTCATCTGATAACAAATCTAGTGAAATATTAAATTTATCCGAAAAATTTTTTTGTCGTTTGATAGAATCTTTAGAGATACCATAAACACAAGCATTTAATTTTTTAATCTTTTTTAAATTTGACTCAAATTCAACTGCTTCCTTTGTACAACCAGGAGTATTTGCTTTGGGATAAAAAAATAATATAGATACTTTTTTATTTGGAAATTTAACTATTTCACCGTTTTGATTTATTAATTTAAAAGGTGAAAGCTTGATACTTTCTTTGACCATTCCTAGAGTTGACCTTTAGTTGAAGGAACAGCATTAGATTGTCTATCATCAATAGAAACAGCCTTTCTTAAACTTCTAGCCAGAGCTTTAAAACAAGACTCAATAATATGATGGTTATTTACTCCATATAAATTTTCAACATGCAAGGTAGTACCACTTGCTTGTGAAAATGCTTGAAACCATTCTTTAAATAATTCTGTATCAAAATCACCTTGTGATGATGTTATTTTTGCAGCAGAAAATTGAACATTCCATATTAAATAAGGACGATTTGATAAATCTAGAGATACTCTAGACAATGTTTCATCCATTGGAATATAAAAATGTGCATATCGAGATATTCCCTTTCGATCAGAAAGAGCTTTGGCAATACATTCACCAATGGCGATTCCTGTATCTTCAGTTGTATGATGATAATCAATATGCGTGTCACCCTTAGCAATAACTTTCATATCTATCAGCGAGTGCTTTGCTAATTGCTCTAGCATATGGTCAAGAAAACCAATACCAGTGCTTATCTCATATTGACCTTGACCGTCGAGATTAATATCCACCGAAATTGATGTTTCTTTTGTGGTTCTATTTATTGATGCTTTTCTCATAATCAAACAGGTGATTTCTAACAATAAATAACTGAATTTGCTATATAAAATATATTTAATTACTGTGATAAGGCTCTTGAACTAATTTTTTTAATAGCCACATTATAAACATATGGAAAATCAACAAGATGCATCGTGGCATGGGACAACAATAATTTCTGTAAGGAAAGGTAATCAAGTTGTTATTGCTGGTGATGGCCAAGTAAGTCTAGGTAATACGGTAATTAAATCAACTGCTCAAAAAGTAAGAAAATTAGCAAATAGTAATGTGATTGCTGGATTTGCAGGTGCAACAGCAGATGCATTTACATTATTTGAGCGACTTGAAGAGAAATTAGAGAAACACCCTAATCAATTAACTCGAGCTTGCGTCGAACTGGCTAAAGATTGGAGAACAGATAAATACCTTAGAAGACTAGAAGCTCTTCTTACTGTTGCGGATTCCAATACTTCTCTTTTGATTACTGGGATGGGAGATGTTTTAGAACCTGAGGGAAATATAATTGGAATTGGTAGTGGAGGAAATTATGCATTAGCTGCAGCAAGAGCATTGTCAGATACCGAATTAACTGCTGAAGATATTGCAAGAAAATCAATAAAGATTGCCTCTGACATTTGTGTATTTACTAATAATAATTTGACAGTAGAGAAAATAGAATTTTAAAGTGCAATCGTTTTCACCTAGAGAAATAGTTTCAGAACTAGATAGATATATCATCGGACAAGATGAAGCAAAAAAATCTGTCGCTATCGCACTTCGAAATAGATGGCGTCGTCAACAATTAGATGATGATATGAAAGATGAAGTATTACCAAAAAATATTTTAATGATTGGACCAACTGGTATTGGAAAAACTGAAATATCAAGAAGGTTATCAAAACTTGCACAAGCTCCTTTTTTGAAAGTTGAAGCTACTAAATTTACAGAAGTTGGTTATGTCGGAAGAGATGTTGAACAGATTGTTCGGGATCTAATAGAAATTGCTATAACAATGGTAAGAGAAATAAAACGCAAAGAAGTTAATGCTCAAGCAAAACTATTAGCTGAAGAGAGAGTTCTTGATTGTTTAGTGGGACCTGCTGCTGGATCTTCGACAAGGGATAACTTCAGAAAAAAATTACGTAATAATGAGTTAGATGAAAAAGTAATTGAAATTGATGTTCAAGACACTGGATCAATGCCTACAATAGATCTTCAAGGTGGAGGTGGAGGTGGAATTGGTATGATCAATTTAAATGATATGCTTGGCAAAGCTATGGGATCTAAAACTAAAAAGAAAAAAATAACAGTGGCGGACTCATACGAAATTCTGGTTAATGAAGAATCAGATAAACTAATCGATAGTGATCAAATAATAAGTGAAGCAAAAAAAGCAGTTGAAGAAAATGGAATAGTTTTTTTAGATGAAATTGATAAAGTATGTGCACGATCAGAAAGAGTAGGGGCAGATGTGTCACGAGAAGGAGTACAAAGAGATTTACTTCCTTTGATTGAGGGAACTGTAGTAAATACGAAACATGGAACAATTAAAACAGACCATATTTTGTTTATTGCATCAGGCGCCTTTCAATTGGCAAAACCATCTGATTTATTACCAGAACTTCAGGGCAGACTTCCAATTAGAGTTAGTCTCAAACCTTTGGAAAAAGAGGATTTTAAGCGTATTTTAACTGAACCAGAATACAGTCTAATCAAACAATATCAGGCCTTACTTGGCACAGAGGACGTCAATCTTGAATTCAGTGAAAGTGGGATAGAGTCAATTGCAAGTCTAGCAGTACATATTAATTCTACGATTGAGAATATAGGTGCTAGAAGATTACACACTATATTAGAAAGAGTTTTAGAAGATATAAGCTTTTCAGCACCTGATAAAGGAGGTGAGAAATTAATAATTGACTCTGAATACGTAAATAGTCATGTTGATGAATTATCAAAAAACACCGACTTATCAAAATTCATTTTATAAATAATGTCACTAAAAAAACTGACACACATGTTCATTCGTTAAAAGTTCGGTACTCTGAAATAGATAGCCAATCAATAGTTTATAACTCTCACTACTTAACTTATTACGATATATCCTTAGCAGACTTATTAGATCAAGCTTTTAATCAAGAAGAATATATAAAAGAAACTCAAAATGAATTTCATACTGTAAACGTTAATATGTCATATAAAGCGCCAGCAAAATTAAATGATACGCTTGAAATTTACTCTGCAATAAAGAGAATTGGAAATTCAAGCATTACATTTACTCAAGAAATTTATAAAAAAGATTCAGATGATTTATTAAACACAGTTGAAATAATTTGGGTAAATACACACCAGCCAACTCACAAATCAGTTCAGATACCTGATGATATAAGAAAAAAGTTAGAAAAATTTTTAATTAGTCAGACGTAGCTGATAGCAGCCAGTTATCACTTTTAATTTTTTTATTTTTTGTGAAAGTCCAAACATCTGTAATTTTTTGAACCTGGTTCATACTTCCAGAAATAATTTCATCTTTATTATTTCGTATACAAGTAATCATCTCTGAAATAAATCTTACAGTTACTTCCATAGGATCATTTTTGAGATCCTTATGCACGATTTCTGATGACTCAATACCAATAAAACTAAATTCTACGGTATGATTATCTTGCTGTCTTTGGTCAATGACCTCTGAAAAATTTGAAAGGACTGATTTTTCAAGAAATGGGGTAAGTGCTTTTTTATTTCCATTTTCAAAGTTTGTTACGATTAATTCATAAGCTTTATTTGCACCATTGAGAAAGTCTTTTGAATCAAACCAACTATCTCCACTGGAAGTGTTTCTATCAACTGGTGGAATTTTAAGGGACGGCTCTACTTTAGACTCAGTGTTGGTTGCTTCGTAATTGAATGAAGAGGTATCAGTTTTTTCATTACCAGTTCTTCGGCCTAAAACGCTCCTGAGCCTCAAAGGCA
>ERZ802819.1006-NODE-1006-length-18014-cov-23.4718_pt1 | contig 18014 bp, 15 predicted proteins | sample MGYA00345647_ERZ802819 | MGnify/ENA primary metagenome ERZ802819 (study PRJEB30503, sample SAMEA104212355) | marine metagenome | biome: Westerlies Biome; feature: [SRF] surface water layer (ENVO:00010504) within the epipelagic zone...; material: water...
GAAAGATTGAGATACCAGCCGAAATTGGCGAGGTCATGCCCGATACGCCTGCTGCCATTGCCGGTTTGCAGGAAGGCGACATCGTCACCGAAATTGAAGGCGTCAGCATCCGCAACTTCGCTGATATGCGTGGTCTTGTCGCAGAAAGTCCCGGGCGTGCCTTGGCGTTTGTTGTGTCGCGTGACGACATGCTGATTGATCTGACAGTGACGCCGGAGCCACGGTATTTTGAAGAACTGGACCTGAATATCGGGTTTCTGGGGGTGCGGTCGACCACCAACATTACACATCAGCGTCTGTTGCCTGGCAGCGCCGTTGTGGCGGGCACATCGGATGCTTTTTACAATGGTGTCATGATTCTTCGCGGACTTGCCCGACTTGGCAAGGGCCAGATGCAGGCTGCCGAGGTGCAGGGACCGATTGGAATTGCCAAGATTTCAGGGTCAGCCCTGCAACAGGGGATTGTGCCCTTCATCCTGCTGACGGCCCTGATTTCAATCAATCTGGGTTTGATCAATCTGTTGCCGGTTCCGGCGCTGGACGGGGGTCATCTGGCCTTTTTCTTCTATGAGGCTGTGGCTGGCAAACCACTTCCACTGGCGGCACAGGCAGTGCTTATGCGGTTCGGGATGAGTCTGCTGCTGACATTGATGGTTGTGGTCATGTTCTTTGATCTGAGCCGATTGATCGGTTGATGGTGCCACTGACTGGCACCACCGAAATGTCTGCTTTTATAAACGCGGCCCAGTGGGTATAGTTTCCGCAGAATTCAAAGAGGGGCTGCCATATGCACAAGCTGGCACTGATTTTCGCGGTACTCATTTTTTCTATTGCCGGGTCTGTGTTGCCGGCAACGGCACAATCAAGTGACCAACTTGTTGAGGTCGAGGAAATTGTCATTGATGGCAATCGCCGGGTGGCGGCGTCAACCATCTTGTCCTATCTGCCCGTTCGGGTTGGTGACCGGGTAACGCAAAGCGCGTTGAGCATCGCCTTGCAGCGGCTCTTTGAAACCCAGCTTTTCAAAGACATAGATGTGTTTCTTGATGGCGGAATTCTCAATGTCACAGTTCTTGAAAACCCCATCATCAACCGGGTCAATATTGAAGGTAACGATGTTTTGAAGGATGAGCGCCTTCTTGAGGTGCTGGATATCCAGCCACGGCGCGTATACACGCGTGAGCTTGCCCTTGAAGGCAGTCAGCGCTTGCTGGAGGTCTATCAGGCAAGCGGGCGTTACGCAGCAGTGGTGGAACCGCAAATTATTGAACTCAGCGATAACCGTGTTGATCTGGCTTTTGTGGTCAGCGAAGGGCCTCTGATCAAGATCAATTCGATTTCTTTTTCTGGCAACAGGCGGTTTTCCGATCGTGTGCTGACACGCAGTATTTCAAGCAGCGAAAGCAAGTGGTGGGCTATTTTCGCATCGAGCGACAAGTATGACGAGAGCCGCCTTGACTATGATGTGAGGCTGCTTCGCCAGTTTTACCTGTCACGCGGTTATGCCGATATCGAGGTCAGCCGCGTCAAGGGTGGCTTGTTGCCTGATCGTACCGGATTTGCGGTTACGTTCCTGCTGAATGAAGGTGTTCGCTACCGCGTTGACGAGATCGAGATCACCAGTGAAATTGAAAATGTCGATCTGGAAGCGATGCAATCTGTTTTCGATTTCGGGGGTGACCAGTGGTATGACGTACGGGCGCTGGAACAGGGATTGCTGGATATAACCAATCAGCTTGGCGCTCTTGGCTATGCCTTTGTCAACATTGATACCGAAATACAGACCGATCCGGAAAGTGAAACTCTGGATGTGGCCTTGCGCATCGGCAAAGCCCAAAAGAACTTTATTGAGCGTGTCGAGATCGTCAACAATGCCCGCACGCTGGACACGGTTGTTCGCCGCGAGATGGAGCTGGTGGAAGGTGATCCATACAACCAGTTAAAGCTGGACCGGTCGATCCGCAACATCCGCAACCTCGGATTTTTCTCTGATGTATCGGTGCGCAACTATGTTGGCAGCAGTGATGATCAGACAATCACTGAAATCGCGGTTGAGGAACAATCAACAGGTGAGTTGTCAATTGGTCTCGGTTACTCTTCAATCGACAAATCAAGTATCCTGTTCGGTATTGATGAGCGCAACTTCCTTGGTACCGGCCGCGCTGTCAGCCTGTCGCTCGATCTGGCGAAGACACGCACCAATATCTCGCTTGGCATCACGGAACCTTATCTGTTTGGACGCAATCTTACCGGCCGGGCGACACTCTTCAACGACAAGACAAAGCTGAACAAAACGACTGCGACCAGAACAGGCTTTGATCTTGGAATCGGTTTCAGTGCGGCCAATGATTACTATCACAATGTGAGCTATGAACTGTCACAGGCCAAAACCACATCTACCGCGACCAACGCAACTTCCGTCACTGGTGAAAATGGAAAGTCGATCCTCACATCGGCCGTGGGCTATACCCTCAGCAGAGACAAGCGTGATAACCGCTTTGATCCTACCGAAGGAACGCTCTTTCGTATTTTCCAGCAGCTAGGCGGGCTGGGTGGTGATGCTAAATATTACAAGGCCACCATTGATGGTGCCTATTATAAGCCGTTTAATTTCAACACCTTTGTCTTTGGTGCGAAGGCACGTTATGGCACTGTTGTCGGGTTGAGCGGTGAGAAGGTCACGCAGTCAAACCGCTTTTTCCTTGGCGGTAACAGTGTGCGCGGATTTGATGGCAGCGGGATTGGCCCGCGTGATACCGGTTCGAATGCGGCCGTTGGTGGTAATAATGTGATGACCGCCGGTGTGGAGGTCATTTCGAATTTGGGCCTGAGCAAGGATCTTGGAATGCGGTGGACGGTGTTCTCTGATGTTGGTTCGGTATGGGACACAGACTTTCCGACCGGCGTAACAGGTGCCAATGACAACAGTTTGAGATCATCTCTTGGTGTTGGTATTTTGTGGGACACATTCATTGGTCCGATGTCATTCTATTGGGCGAATGCGACCAGCAAGAAGTCATATGACCAGACAAGCACATTCCAGTTCGCAATCGGCACCCGGTTATAGGAGGCTGCACGTGGCATTTCGGTCAGGTTTTGCCACTTTTTGTCTCTATCTACTGATGTTGGTCAGCAGCCCCGCCGGGGCGCAATCCATTACGTCAGAGCAGGCTGCAGATGCCAGTCCCCTGAATACAGAAGAGGGGTTGTCTGCGCAATACGCTGTTGCGCGGATCGGATTGGTTGATCTGGAAGGCGTCTTGCGCTCATCGAGCGGGACATCGCGGGTGCGGGCATTGCTGGACGAGCAACGTCTGTTGTTTCAGGCTGAATTTTCAGAGCGTGAAGCTGTTCTGCAATCAACTGAACGTGAATTGCTGGAAATTCGCAGCACGCTGAGCGAGGAAGAGTTCGCGCGCCGTCTGTCAACTTTCGAAGATGAAGTCGCCCAGATTCAGCGCGAGATCCAGTATCGGCGTGAAGCCCTCGATCTCGCCTTTCAGGATGCCCAGGCAAAACTGCGCAGTCTGGCGCTGGACATCATTACCGAGATCGCGCGCGAACAGCGACTCGATCTGATCATCAAACAGGATTCAGCTGTGGTGTTCCGGCCCGGCCTTAACATATCTGAAGAATTGCTGCGCCGCCTTGATGAAAGAACAAAGGATGCGCGGATCGAAATAGAAGTTGATCGCGACATCTCGGATAATGCTGGTGCCGATCAATGAGCATTGACACCCGCTTTTTTACCATAGTGCCACAAACGGCAGCTGCGCTAGCTGACATCATTGGCGCAGAACTTCGTGGGCTTCCTGATGCGCTGGTTGAAGGTGCTGCTTCGTTTGGTAATGCCAAGGCCGGAGACATCACATTCCTTCGCGGTGAGGCCGATGGCGCAAGGCCGGAGGCAGGTACAATTGTGGTAACGCAGCAGGCGCAGGCAGATAAACTTGGCTCAGCTGTCATGGCGCTGGTAGTGGATAATCCGCGCCTGGCGTTTGCACGGGCGCTGACCCGTCTTGTGCCCGACACATCACCCGGCAGTGTCGCACCGGCTGATACTGTGTCAGGCATGAACAAGAATTGTGATATTGGCCCGGGCGTGATGCTTGGCGCGGATGTTACCGTTGGCGATGGTACAACGATCGGGGCCGGGGTCATTATCCACAAGGGTGTTCGCATCGGCCAAAACTGTCATATCGATGCAAATGCTGTGTTATCTCATTGCTGCATCGGTGATGATGTCACGGTCCAGCCCGGTGCAGTGATCGGCAGTGCCGGTTTCGGTTTTGAGATTACTGATGACGGACCCGTGCCACTGCCGCATGTTGGCGGTGTAGAAATCGGTAGTTCCGTTCTGATCGGTGCTGGCTGTTGCATTGATCGTGGGACGTTGGGCCCGACCCGGATCGGCGATCAGGCCATGCTCGATAACCTTGTCCATGTGGCGCATAATTGTGAGATCGGTGCGCGCGCTGTTCTGACTGCCCAGATCGGCCTTGCCGGCGGGGCCGTGATTGGCGAAGGCGCGATGATCGGCGGGCAGGCGGGTATTGGCCCGTCAACGCGCGTTGGCAAGGGTGCTGTTGTCATGGCGCAGAGCGGTGTTACCAAGGATGTTGAGGATGGCGCGACTGTGGCTGGATTTCCCGCATCGGATGCGCGTGAAATGTGGCGTGAACGTGCGGCGTTGAGACGACTTCTTGCAAAGTCTGGACGAAAGGACAACTAGGTCATGACAGACACCGGTATCGACTTGAACATTGACGAGATCCAGAAGCGCATTCCGCATCGCCCGCCAATGCTGCTGATTGACAGGATTATCTCCTTGATACCGGACCAGAGTGCGGTCGGCATCAGGATGGTAAGTGTGACCGATCCGGTATTTGCCGGCCATTTTCCAGATTATCCGATCATGCCGGGTGTGCTGATTGTTGAGGCGATGGCGCAGACGGCAGGCTGTCTGGCCAGTGTCAGCATTGGCGAAGACTCAGACGGCAAGCTGGTGTTTTTCACCACCATCGACAAGGTGAAGTTTCGCAAACCGGTGCGCCCGGGCGATGAATTACGTCTGCATATAGAAAAAGTCAGCTCAAAGGGGCCATTGTGGAAATTCCGCGGCACAGCGATGGTGGATGACAAGAAGACGTCTGAAGCTGAATTCGGTGCGATGATTGTAGACCCGCAACGTTGATAGCTGCATGACACCCCGCGCATTACCAGACCAAAGACATTTGCCTATCTGCGATACAGGACATTCTTGATGAGCGTTAATATTCACCCGACCGCCATTGTCAGTGATGGTGCCAGCCTTGGTACTGACGTCACGATCGGGCCGTATTGCACAGTGGGCACGCATGTAACAATCGGTGACCGGGTGACGCTTCATTCGCATGTGGTCATCGACGGGCATACAAGCCTTGGCGCAGGGGGAGAGGTGTTTCCGTTCGCTGTTCTTGGCTGTCCACCGCAGCACACGCGCTATGCAGGAGAGGAATCGACCCTTGAAATAGGCACGGATTGCGTTATCCGTGAACATGTAACAATGCATCCAGGTACCGCCATCGATTCGATGCGCACGCGCGTTGGAAATAACGGTCTGTTTCTGGTGGCATCGCACATCGCCCATGATTGCGTGATTGGCGATCATGCCATTTTTGCGAATAATGCCTCGCTTGGCGGGCATGCCAAGATCGGTCATCACGTGATGATGGGGGGCTTTGCAACGGTTCAGCAATGGTGCCGTGTTGGTGATCATGCGATGATCGCTTCGCAAACCGCCGTTGACAGCGATGTCATTCCATTTGGCATTGCTGTTGGTAACCGCGCGCGGTTGACGGGCATCAATGTGATCGGGCTGGAACGGCGCGGGTTTGAAGCAAGCCGGGTTGCGACTGTCAGGGCGCTGTACAAGGATTTGTTTCGTGGCAGCGGGGTCTTTGCTGACCGCTTGGCTCGCGCCAGTGCCTTCTATGCTGGTGACAGCATGGCAGACGAGGTGTTTTCCTTCATTGCTGATGCTGGCCGTAATGGCATCTGCCAGGCACATTCGTGACAGGAATGCCCATGCCAAATCCTGGTGCAGAACGTTTGGCGGTGATTGCAGGGCAGGGTGATTTGCCTTTGCGGGTCGCGCAGACGGCGCGTCACCAAGGGCGCGATGTGACCATCTTTGCAATCACCGGGCAGGTAGATGCCAATTTTGGTGATTTTGATGTTGTAGACGTGGCACTCGGCACGATTGGCGACACGCGGACACGCATTCAGGCTGCCGGATGCGGTGACGTCGTCATGGTCGGCAAGGTGAAAAGACCGTCACTGGCACAGCTGCGCCCTGACAGCCATGCAGTCAAATTGCTGGCGCGCGCTGTCGGTAAGGGTGATGATGCGCTGTTGCGTGTGATCGCCAGCTTTTTCGAAGAGGTCGGGATCAACATGGTATCTGCCGACAGTCTTATGCCCGGACAGATGATGCCGAAAGGCCTGCAGGCAGGGGCGCTGGATCCTGCCAGTAAGGCAGATATCGACTGCGGCCGTGCGGTGCTGGCGATGCTTGGTGATAGCGATATCGGGCAGGGTGTGGTTGTGCAGGACCAGCGCGTTCTGGCTGTCGAGGCGGCTGAAGGCACCGATGCCATGCTGGCGCGCTGTGCCAGCCTGATTGATGCTGCGGCGACGCCGGCTGTATTCGTGAAATGTGCCAAGCATGCCCAGGATCGCAGGCTCGATATTCCCGTGATAGGCACAGACACGCTTCGCGCGGCAAAAGCGGCCGGCATTGCGATAATTGCCTGTGAGGCTGGCGGTGTCCTGCTATCTGATGCACCATCGGTGTTGTGGCAGGAGGCTGAGCAACTCGGGCTCGCCATTATCGGGGTCTAGCCAGTGGCAGCGCCATTATTCATCCTTGCCGGAGAGCCGTCAGGTGACAGGCTGGCTGCCCGGGTGATGGCAGGTGTGACTGCTGCCAGGGGCCAGCGTCAGTGGATCGGGGTTGGCGGTCCGGCGATGCAGGAAGAGGGACTGCAATCAGCCTTTCCCATGGAAGAACTGACAGTATTCGGCTTTGGAGCTGCGGTCCGCGCCTATCCGCACCTGTCACGCCGGATGGACAGCCTTGTTGATCTGATCATCGCTGAAAAGCCGGCTGCGGTTCTGAGCGTGGATGTGAAGGGTTTTTCGGTGCGCCTTGCTGAAAGATTGCGCCGTCGTTTGGCCGGGTCTGGCAACATTCCGCCAATCATTCACACGGTGGCGCCTACGGTTTGGGCATGGGGTGGCTGGCGTGCAAACCGGTTTGCCACAGCATTTGATGCAATGATGTGTCTGTTTCCGTTTGAGCCGGACTATTTTATGCCGCTTGGTCTTGATGCCCGGTTCATCAGCCACCCTGAGGCGTTTAACAAGACCTATGACATTATTGCCGAGGAAACCGGTGCCAATAGGCGGGGGGACGAGCCGGCGCACATAACAGTGCTGCCCGGTAGCCGCCGCAGTGAAATAAGCCATCTGCTGGCGCCCATGCTGGGCGCGCTGGATATTCTGCGTGATGACTTTCCGGGCCTGACTGCAACTTTGCCCACCTTGCCGCATCTGCAGCGCCTGATTGAGCAGGGCGTTCAGGCATCAGGCCTCGACAAGAGATGTGTGAAGGTAACCTGCGAGAAGAATGCGCTGTTCGGATCGCTGGCGGGCAGTGATGCAGTGATCGCCGCATCGGGAACGGTCACCTTGCAGACCGCGCTTTACGGCATGCCGGGCGTGACCTGTTACCGCGCCGGGCTTATATCTGCCTTTATCGGACGACGCCTTGTCGATATGGACAAGGTAATCCTGCCAAATGCACTGAGTGACTCACCGGTATACCCGTTCCTGTTCCAGGAAGAAGTCACGCCGCAAGGCTTGGCGAACAGCATTCGGCCCATTCTGGCATCACCGCAATCCCGCACGCACGCACGCACAATAGCACGCACGCATGCGCTGGCGCTGCGCCACATGTTGCGCGGCGCGGCGGACAGCTTTGAAGCAAATGTCGCGGCAGTGATAACTGACTGGCTGGATTGACGCCGATCAGCGCTTGCCGATTTCCACATAATCGCGATGTGTCGGACCGGTATAGAGCTGGCGTGGACGTCCGATCCGTTGCATCGGGTCGGTAATCATCTCGTTCCACTGGGCAACCCACCCCGTTGTTCGCGCAACTGCAAACAAAACGGTGAACATCGATGTGGGGAAACCCATCGCCTTCAGGATGATACCAGAATAAAAATCCACATTCGGATACAGCTTTTTATCTATGAAATACTGATCCTTGAGGGCCATATCCTCAAGCTCCATCGCAAGTTCCAGAAGCGGGTCCTGAACACCAAGCGCGTCCAGCACCTCATGGCATGTCTGGCGCAGCACCTTGGCGCGCGGGTCGAAGTTCTTATAGACGCGATGGCCAAATCCGAACAGCCGGAACGGGTCATCGCGGTCACGGGCACGCGCGACAAATTCAGCAATATTGTCCTTGTGTCCAATCTCGTTCAGCATGTTGAGAACAGCTTCATTGGCACCGCCATGGGCCGGCCCCCACAGAGACGCGATACCCGCCGCAATACAGGCAAACGGGTTGGCACCCGACGAGCCGGCAAGCCGCACTGTCGATGTTGATGCGTTCTGTTCATGATCAGCATGCAGGATGAAAATCTTGTCCATCGCCTCGGCAAGGATCGGGTTGACCACATAATCCTCGGCCGGCACAGCAAAGCACATATGCAGGAAGTTTTCGGCGTAATTCAGGGAATTGCGCGGGTGGTTGAAGGGCTGGCCAAGCGAGTATTTGTAGGCCATTGCAGCGAGTGTCGGAATTTTTGCAATCAATCGCCGCGATGCAATCATCCGCTGCACCGGGTCGTGAATATCGGTTGAATCATGGTAGAATGCAGACAGCGCGCCAACGACGCCGCACATAATGGCCATAGGGTGGGCATCCCGCCGGAAGCCACGGAAGAAAATCGACAGCTGTTCATGCACCATCGTGTGGCGGGAAATCGCATTGTCGAAGGTGGTTTTTTCTTCGGCCGACGGCAGTTCGCCTTCCAGCAGAAGGTAAGCCAGCTCCAGAAAATCTGATTTTTCCGCAAGATCCTCAATCGCGTAACCACGGTGCATCAAAACACCATTATCGCCATCGATATAAGTCAGCCCCGAAACGCATGATCCTGTGGCCCCATATCCTGGATCAAAAGTGAACATGTCCGTTGCCCCATAGAGCTTGCGGATATCCACAACACTTGGCCCGATCGAACCATCCAGAACAGGCAGCTCAATTTGTTCGCCGCCCTCTCCTTGGGTAAGGGTGACTGTCTTCGGAGAATTGCTATCTGCTGCCATGCTTGTCTTCACCATTCAATTTATTGAAAAAGCGCGCCGGAACGTCGCGTTAGCACCGTCGCATGGGGGAGTTTGAAACTACTGCAAAGTCTCAATTTTTGCAAGTGGATCGGATGCGGTGGAGTGTCTCGTCCCGTCCGATCGCAACCAGTACATCAAGGATTGAGGGTGATTGTCTTGTACCAGTCACAGCGGCGCGAAGTGGCAAACCAACATCCTTCATTTTCAGATCATTGTCGGCCATCCATTGCTTGAAGAAATCGCCAAATTCATCGGTTGTCCACGGCGCGTCCTCTGCTGCATCGGCAAATGCCAGCAAGCGCGCCCTTGCAGCTGCATCCAGAATATCTGCCGTGTCCTCGGTAATCTGAGGTGGCCCGTCATGCTGCAGGTAATCCACCTTGCCGACGATATCCAGATGCGTACTGGCGCGGTCTTTCAGATGTGACATCAACGCCTTGATTCGTGTTGCTGCATGCGGGCTGGAAGGGGACAGATGCGGTGATATCAACTCATAAATCGCATCAGTTTCCATCGCGCGCAGATGATGACTGTTGGTATCCTTCAGTTTTTCCATATCAAAGCGCGCCGGTGCTTTACCGATGCCCGGCAGATCAAACCAGTCAACAGCATCAGCGCGGCTGAAAATTTCATCATCGCCATGAGACCAGCCAAGGCGCACCAGATAGTTCACCATCGCATCGGCAAGAAATCCCATATCGCGATAGGCATCAACGCCCAACGCCCCATGGCGTTTTGACAGTTTGGCCCCATCAGCACCATGGATCAGCGGAATATGCGCAAAGACCGGCACATCCCATCCCATACCGCGATAGACCATCGTCTGGCGAAACGCGTTGTTCAGGTGATCATCTCCGCGGATGACATGGGTAATTCCCATGTCGTGATCATCAACCACCACAGCCAGCATATAGGTCGGGCTGCCATCAGCGCGCAGGATAACCATGTCGTCCAGCTGTGTATTCTGCACGGAGACCGAGCCCTGCACGGCATCATCAATGGTTGTCTCGCCGCTGTCGGGCATCCGCATACGCACAACAAAAGGCAGATCAGATGCGTCCGTGCGGTCCCGCCAAGGCGAGCGGACCGGTTTGCCCTCGGCATGCGCCTGTTCGCGCAGTGCAGATACTTCATCCGCATCAAGGTAACACCGGTAGGCCGCACCGTTTTCCAGCAGGGCGGCCGCTATTTCGGCATGGCGCGTGGCCTGGGCTGACTGGCTTACGGCTGGAGCATCACCTTCGAGTCCCAGCCATGACAGGCCGTCATGGATGGCGGATATGGCCGCATCGGTAGACCGCTTTCTGTCGGTGTCCTCAATGCGCAGCAGATAAGTGCCGCCATGGTGGCGTGCGAACAGCCAGTTGAACAGCGCGGTACGCGCGCCGCCAATATGAAGATAGCCGGTTGGAGACGGGGCAAAACGCGTCACAACATTCATCGTCTGTTAAGGCCTCGCTGCTAGGCTGCTGGTCTGAAAAGATCCTGCCGCGGGTGGGAAAAACTGGCGGCATCCTACAATAGGCGCTGGCGTCATGGCGAGGAGAAAGCACGATTTTCGTGATCCCCGAACGGCGTATTCTTGTCTATGTGGCTGCGATGATCACCGGCATCATTCTGGTGATGCGTTACGATGCGGTGCGTAAACTGCCGCAGCTAATTCAGTCCCATAAGGTCGAATATCAGAATGTCCAATCACCAAACCTGCTGTCACATTATGTTGCCGAGCTGAGCGTTACCACCATTGCCGCCGCGGCTATCGTCCTGATGATCATCGTTCTGATGATCATCGTTCTGGCCTTCATTGTGCTTTCCGGCGGGCCTATGAAGGCGGGCAGGTCGATCATCTTTCGGTCAGGGCAATCGAGGCTGTCTGGCGGGTGGTGGCGTGATATCGGTTTGAGCGTTCTGTTGGCCGGGTTCTGGTTTCTTGCCGGCATAGTGGCTGCCATTGTGCAGCTGGCCCAGATGCCGGATCTGTGGCAGGGCAGCAGCGGGACGAGCCTGACCTTGTCGGGAACGGTGGAACAGGTTGACGGGCGCAGCAGTGATCGTCTGCGCCTATGGGTGCGTGTTGATGCAGATCCCTCTTCAGACACCACTTCAGGCCCCATTCAAGGCCCCATTCCAGGCCCCATTCCAGATAGTGCGCCGCTGCCATCTGCAGTTGCAGGATATCTGGCGCGTTTGTCTATCGACGCAGGCGAAGCTGCCGTCACGACACCCGACGGCATACGGAATGTTCTGCCGGGAGACCGATTGCAGCTGGCCGCACGGATATATCCATCGCCGCCGCCGGTGTTTTACGGGGCGCCAGACCATGCGCGGCAGGCACGCACCAAAGATGTGGTTGCCAGTGGATATCTCACTCAACCGCCGCGATATCTTGGGACAGCTGATGGCTTGTCCTATCGTCTTGCACGGTATCGCCAGATACGCGCCGATATCATTACTGACGGCATGTCTGCGCCGCAAGGCGGTATTGCGGCGGCCTTGTTGATTGGCGACCGCCGGCATGTCGATGATGCCACCTATGACATGTTTCGATTTTCCGGACTTGCCCATCTGCTGGCGATATCGGGGCTGCATATGGGGTTGTTGTGTTTTGGTGTCATCGGCTTTGCGCGCGGGGTGATGGCGATTATGCCCGGTGTGGCAGTGCGCCTTCCGGTCCATAAATACGCCGCGCTGACAGGGTTGATGGCAGCCGCCCTGTATGTGGTGCTGTCGGGGGCGTCAATCAGTGCCAGCCGCGCCTTCCTGATGGCTGTGTTGATTATTCTGGCTATTTTGTCTGACAGGTTGGCTCTGACATTGCGCAATGTGGCGATTGCGGCACTTGTCCTTCTTGCGGTCAATCCATTGGCGCTGTTTACCGCCGGCTTTCAGATGTCGTTTGCTGCCACGGCAGCATTGGTGATTCGTTTCGAAAACTATGCGGGCGGCCCAAGGAGTGGCTGGCGGCTATGGCGATGGTTTCGAGAGCTTGTCATCGCCTCGGTGATTGCCAGTCTTGCAACCTTGCCCTTTACCGCCCAGCATTTCGGTCTTGTCACCCCATGGGGTGTTGTCGCCAACCTGATAGGCATTCCGCTGACTGGATTGTGGATCATGCCGGCCGGGTTGACTGTTCTGGCAACCCAACTTTTACCTGTACCGCAGATGATTGCCGATATCTGCCTGTGGGTGATGCAAGTTGGTATTGGCTGGCTGGTTGCCGTTGCCACCTGGTTTTCTGAACGTCCCTATACGCCGATAGCCTTGCCGCCGCCGGGCTCTGGCTGGTTGTATGCCGGGTTTATCTTGACCTGCTGCTGTCTTGTGGTGGGCCGGCACGGCAAGAAAGAGCCACAGGCGCGCTTGCGTGGTGCCAATCTGGGTAACTTTAGTCTGCGTGGTGCCAGTATTGTGGCTGTTTTGGTGATGATTGCGTTCTGGGTGATAAGGCCGGTGCCGGATGCGGTGCTGTTCGCGCGGACAACATCACAGCTTGTCATTGCTGTAGACGCTGTTGACCGGGCGGGCCGTGACACGGATGTTCGAAACCGCGATGGTGATGATACTGCCTTTGCTTTTTCGTCATCACGGCGCGCGCTGTCCGACTTTCTGGCCGGCAACGCCGCGCGCGTGCTGGGGGTGCAGGCAGTCATTCCGGCACGCACCGGCTGGTTTCGCGAGATCGCGGCCAGCGGCGGTCATCGGGTCAATGTCGTTCTGCACCGCGGCGCGTTGTCCGATGCGTGCAGTCTGGCGTATGGCAAGGCTGAACACGCTCAGGAACATGATGTCACCCCTGAAGATAACGGCAGTTTGAATGCGGAATTGAGGGACAGCCGGTCCCGCGGCATGGTACTGGCCCTTGTTGCGGCATCATATCCATGTGGCGGCGGCGTGCCATTATTCAGCATAACCGGCATGCCGGCGGGCAACTACCTTGTGTGGCTGCCGCGCCGGGTTGCGATGGATACAATATTGGTGCTGCAAAACAGCGCCGGTCAATATTTCCGGATCAATCCGGTCAGCCGACCCTGAACCTCAACATCATTGGTCTGGAAATAGCGGGTCTCATATCGCGGGTTTTCAGCTTGCAGTCCGATACGGCCGGGTTCTTTCAACAGCGTCTTCAACGTGGCTTCCTGCTTCTGGATCAATGCCACCACAATATCCCCGTGATTGGCGGTGCTGGAGCGTTCGATCACCACCGTATCACCTTCAAGGATGCCGGCCTCCACCATCGAATCGCCGATAATTTCCAGCGCAAAATGCTCACCGCGTCCCAGCATGCTTGCCGGCACCTCGGTCTGGTTGCCGGGGTCGCTCAACGCCTCAATGGGTGTGCCAGCCGCGATCCGGCCCAGCAAGGGCAGGCTGACTGAATTGGCAGCAGCGGTGACGCCGCGCCCGATGGCATCAGCGGCTGCATTGACCGGTTTCAGGATTTCAATGGCCCGAGCCCGATTGGCAAGCCGGCGAATATAACCGCGCTCTTCAAGTCCGGAGACAAGCCGGTGAATGCCAGACTTTGACGCAAGTCCCAACGCATCGCGCATTTCGTCAAATGATGGCGGTACGTCATGCTTTTCAGCATGTGTGGTCAGATAGTCCAGAAGTTCTTTTTGTTTTTTGGTCAGCATAACTGCCCCCCATATTCCGTAATAGTTCTGCTAATGTTCTATCAATGTTCTATTTCTTTTTCAAGAGGCAGAACAAATACAGATCACAAGACGGGATACAGACTGTTATCAGCGGACAGCACCGGATATCAGATCATCAAAGGCGCGGATCAAGAGGCATGGCCTGCACCATGTCACCTTCATGCAGAGATGCATCGAAAGGCGGGCGGACGACAAGTGCATTCGCGGCCGCAAAAACCCCGATCATCGAGCTGTCCTGGCGCGGGAAGGGGCGTATCTCTGCCATCCCGTTTTCATCATAGGTGAGGGTTGCCCGCAGATAGTCCTGCCGCTTGTCATTTTTTGGTAAATTCCCCAGCAGACGCGCGGCAATGGTGATTGGCAGATCATCATGACCTGACAGTTTTGCCAGTGCCGGTCGCAAAAAAACCATTGCGCATACAGCGCTTGATACCGGATTGCCGGGAAGGCCAAGCAGGGGAATTTTGTCAACATAACCGTGGATCAGCGGCTTGCCGGGGCGCATGGCGATCTTCCAGAAATCCATCCGCGCATCACCATCATTTCCATTGTTATCGGCGGTATCGGTAATTTCCCCGGCAAGATCGGCGGCGATATGATCATGCGTGCCAACCGAGGCACCGCCAGTTGTCACAATCAGATCCAGCGGCGAATCAGCCTTGCGGATATGGTCCAGAACGGCACCGGGGCGGTCAGCGGCAGTGCCCAGATCTACAGGAATACCGCCAGACAGCATGACAAATTGCGAAAGATAGGCCGCATTCGAGGAATAGATCTGTCCGCGTTGCAATGGGGTGCCGGGGACGGCCAGTTCATCCCCCGTAGACAGAATGCCGATACGCGGCCGGTCCCAGACGCAGGCTGTGGTATGTCCAGCCGAAATGGCAAGGGCAATGGCGCGGGCAGACAGGCGGGTGCCGACTTTCAGAATGATATCCCCGGCGCTAACATCCATCCCGGCGGGCCGGATGAACTGTCTTTCGCCCACTGTTTCACGCGGGGTAACCGTCGCGCCTTCTTCTTCGCCAGAGGCATCAGCATCTTCCTGCAGCAAAATCGCATCCGCCCCGTCAGGCACAATCGCGCCGGTAAATATCCGCACTGTCTGACCGCTCTGAATCGCGCCCGAAAAGGGGTGCCCGGCTGCTGATTCGCCAATACGCACAAGCGGCGCGCCCGGCGCGCAGTCCGACCGGCGCACCGCATAACCGTCCATCGCTGACAAATCATCGGGCGGAAGGCTGACTGCGGCCTGCAGATCTGTGGCAAGAATGCGCCCTGCCGCTTCGGTCAGGGGCACGGTACTGGATGTTGCCGGGGTCAGACCGTCCAGCAGGCGTGCCAGCGCCGTTGCTACCGGCATCAGGCCAGAGGTGCCAGATTTGGCAGATACGCCAGATTTGGCAGATTTGGCAGGCTGATCAGACGGCATTGAAATCGCCGGATTTGCCGCCGGATTTATGGGTCAGCCGGATCGCGCCGATCTGCATGCCGCGATCAACAGCCTTGCACATGTCATAGATCGTCAGCGCAGCGACTGAAACCGCCGTCATCGCTTCCATTTCGATGCCGGTACGACCTGTTACCTGACAGGTTGCGGTGATGTTTACCCCTGGCAGATCATCATCAAGCGCGAGATCAAGCGCAACATGATCGAGTCCCAGCGGATGGCATAGCGGGATCAGGCTGGCTGTCTGCTTGGCACCCATGATGCCGGCAATCCGAGCCACCGCCAGAACATCACCCTTGCCGAACCCGCCGCTGCGAATCTTTTCCAGCGTTTCGCCAGCCATGGTGATCTGGCCGGCGGCAACGGCCCGCCTGCTGGTGACCGGCTTGCTGCCGACATCGACCATATGTGCACGGCCATCCTGATCGAAATGTGTCAGATCTGCCATTTTCAGTCTCCTGCCACTTCACTCAACTGCCCACTTATTCTACGTGCCATCTATTCTGCGGACCTTGGTGGAGCCGGATCAGCCAGTATTGTGGCTGTTGCCCGGCTGACATCATCCGCGCGCATCAGCGATTCCCCGATCAGGAAACACCGTGCCCCGCATGATGCCATATGGGCAAGGTCAGCTGGTGTGAAAAGGCCGCTCTCGGCGATGGCGATCCGGTCTGATGGCAGGTGAGGCAGCATCGCTGCCCCGACATCGAGTGATATCTCCATCGTTTTCAGATTTCGATTATTGATGCCCATCAAGGGTGAGCGAAGCTTTGTTGCGCGCGCAAGTTCCTCTGCATCATGGACCTCGATCAACACGTCCATGCCAAGCGCAAGGGCGCAGGCTTCCAGCTCATGCGCCAGCCCGTCATCCAGCGCCGCCATGATCAGCAATATGCAGTCCGCCCCGAGGGCGCGCGCTTCAGTGATCTGGATCGGGTCAATCATGAAGTCCTTGCGCAGGACTGGTAGTGACACCGCCGCACGCGCAGCGACAAGAAACTCCGGTGATCCCTGAAACCACGGCGTATCGGTCAGAACGGACAGACAGGTGGCACCGCCATCCTCATAGGCGCGGGCAAGGCGGGCCGGGTCGAAATCGGCACGAATCAATCCTTTCGACGGTGACGCCTTTTTCAGTTCGGCAATCAGCCCATAGCCAGTCTGTGACGCTGCCGCCAGCGCATCGGCAAAGCCGCGAACGGGCGATGCCTCTTTGGCGCGCTGTTCCAGTTCCGCAAGGCTGACCGCCGCTTTCAGTGCCGCGACTTCATCGCGTTTGCCATCGATGATTTTTGCAAGAACGTCAGACATGCTATCTTTCAGCCCGGTTGGTGACGTCGACCAGCTTATCAAGCGCGGCAAGGGCTAGGCCGTTATCGATAGCAGCGACAGCGCGCTGGCCTGCACTGACAAGTGTGTCTTCATGCCCGCCAGCAACGAGTGCCGCCGCAGCGTTCAATATAACGACATCCCTGTATGGGCCGGCAGCCCCGGCAAGAAGCGCGCGCAGGCTCGCTGCATTTTCTTGTGGTGTGCCGCCATGCAGGGCATCGATCGTCACAGTATCAAGGCCCAGATCATCAGGCGATATGGTGAATTCACGCACCTTGCCATCGGCAAGAGCAGCCACCTGTGTCGGACCTGTCGTTGACACCTCATCAAGGCCGCCCGCGCCATGAACCACCCACGCATGGGTGGTGCCCAGCGCATGCAACGCATGTGCGAACGGCACGCAAAGGGCCGGATCAAAAACACCCACCATGATCCGCTTTACCAATGCCGGATTGGCCAGTGGGCCCAGCATGTTGAAGATCGTCCTGATCCCCAGATCGGCACGTACCGGCGCCACATGTCGCATAGCCGAATGATGACGCGGTGCCATCAGGAAACAAATGCCGACCGTATCCAGCGCCATGCTTACCAGACTTATATCGCAGTCAAGCTTGATACCAAGACTGGACAGCACATCGGCAGCACCGCTTTTCGAGGACACCGCCTTGTTGCCATGTTTGGCCACCGGCACCCCGGCACCTGCCACCACAAAGGCCGTAGCGGTGGAAATGTTGTAGGTGCCAATACCGTCACCGCCAGTACCGACAATATCCATGGCTGTTTCAGGGGCAGCAACTGTCATGGCTTTTTCGCGCATGACAGCTGCGGCAGCCACAATATCGTCGACGCGTTCACCGCGTACCTTCAGCGCCGTCAGAAAGGCAGCCATCTGAATCTGGCTGACCTCACCTTCCATAATGGCGGCGAAGGCACCGCGGATCATGTCCGCAGCGGGCATATCACCCTCGGTTAGGGAACGCAGGCAGTCACGCATGACATCTGTCATTGACGGGGTCTCGGCAGATCTGACGGGTATGCGGCACAGGTGCCAGCATCCGGTGGCAATGGTTACGGCCAGTCATCCGGCCGCCGGATGACTATATGAAGCCAGCCCCATAATGGCAAGATTGCCAATCACCAGGGCGTTGTTCGCTATGGTGTGCATTGTCGTGTGCATT
>ERZ802819.1010-NODE-1010-length-17966-cov-14.5813_pt1 | contig 17966 bp, 19 predicted proteins | sample MGYA00345647_ERZ802819 | MGnify/ENA primary metagenome ERZ802819 (study PRJEB30503, sample SAMEA104212355) | marine metagenome | biome: Westerlies Biome; feature: [SRF] surface water layer (ENVO:00010504) within the epipelagic zone...; material: water...
TGTGAGCCTGAGTGCCCTGTTGATGCAATTTTTTCTGAAGATGAACTGCCAGACGATCAAATTGATTTTATTGAAATAAATGCAGAGTTGAGTGAGGTTTGGCCAAATATTACTGAGGAAAAAGAAAAGCTACCTGAAGCTGAAGAGTATGCTCAAATTAAAGAGAAAATCCATTTATTAGAAAGATAGTTATATAGAGATTAAAAATTAATGCCTGACGCGCTGACTGGTTGTCCACCTTTGCGAAGTTGAAATCTTAACATTGGATGGGGCGCTTCTGAATTACCTACATGTGCAATGACAGCACCCTTGCCGACCTCGTCTCCTTGCTCAACAAATATTTTGTCGCAGTGGGCATAAAGACTCAAGTAACCATGTGGATGAGAAATCATGACTAGGTTGCCATAACCAGGAATATCAGGTCCAGAGACAACAATCTTACCCTGATATATTGAATGAATTGGAGTCCCTTTAGATTCTTTATAAACTAACCATGAATCTTTTTCTTTTGCTGGCTTTGAATTAACTTTCAAAGGGTGATGCCATTGTGAAATATCATCTTTATTAAAACTAGGTTGAATATTTGAGTATTTATAAAGTGCTAATTTTTGATCAGGATAAATAATATATGGCTTATCTAAATTATTGTTTGAAATAAGCAACTGTGGATCTAAATTTAATTTTATTGAAATCGACCAAATAGAATCTCCCTCTTCTACAACATAAAATTTATTTGAAGAAGTTGATAAAAAGTTTTGGTAATTTTCTTTTAAAACGTCTAACGAAGAACAGCTTGAAACAACCAAAACATGTAATAAAAAAATTATCTTGAATGGAATCTTAATCACAATAATAAAAAACCTGAGGAAAAGATTAACCCCGAAAATACATACGTAAGATTTTGTTCGTTTTTTGAATATAAATTAAAAATAAGCTTAGGAAGAATAAGAAGAGAAAATAAACAACCACATGCAAACGGAATCAATAAATTCAAATTAAAATTTGCGATACCCTGAATTACTGGGGCATATACACCCAAGACCACTAACATGGCACTACCAGAGATACCTGGTATTAAGAAAAATGAAAAAGCTGCCAACCCAGCAATAAATAAGTACATTGTTGTTATTTCACCTGAACCAAAACTTAATTTTTGTAAGCCAAGTCCTATTAAAATCCCAGCAAATAAAAATAACATTAATTTAGGTCTTTGAAATAAAGCTTTAAAAAAATCTGCTGTGTAAATTGATAAGAAAATCATCAACCAACCCAAAAAGAATAGAAATGTGGTTTCATAATTACTGATCAAAAAATTAATTAAGTTTGAGCATAAAATGATTGCGGCAAGCATTGAAAAAATTAATGGTAGCGAGACTTTGAATTGAAATGTCTTGGAAAGAGATAAGAAGTTGAAAGACAAGTTATTAATTCTCAACTTGCTTAAGATTGAAATTAAGTTTGGGTAAATTTTAAAAATTACTGCAACCGTTGCTCCTGAAATACCTGGAATCAATTCTGCAATGCCCATGCAAAATCCGGCAAGAGAATATCTGATTTGATCATTCATCTTTATATTTCTCCATTAGAAATTCCTGGAAGCATTGGGACAAAAGCAACGTCTTCATGAATAATTTCTTCATTTTCTGTATCACTAATTTTAGTAATAACATAAAGTTTTTGTTCGCCCTCATTTCCTGCAGGGATAACAAGTTTTCCACCTATTTCAAGCAGCTCAAGCAATTCTTCTGGATATTTTCTGGGCGCAGCAGCACAAATTATTCCGTCAAATTTTTTATTCTCTTCCCATCCATCAAATCCGTTTGCATGCTTTACTTCAACATTTCTAATCTTTAAGTCTCTGAGGTTTTCTCTAGATTTTAAAACTAGAGGTTTAATTCTTTCAACTGCAAAAACATCATTTGCAAAATGGGATAAAACAGCAGATTGATAACCACAACCAGATCCAATTTCAAGAACTTGATTTAAAACTTTGCCACGTCTTGATGTATGGGAGATTAAATGTTCGGTCATTCTTGCAACAATGTATGGTTGAGAAATTGTCTGTTTGTAACCAATGGTCAATGCCATATTTTCATAAGCACGACTCCACAATGCTTCATCCAAAAAAATATGCCTTGAAACCTGACTCAGTGCATCAAGGACGCGAAAATCTTTTATTCCCATATCAAGTAGTTCTTGGATCATTTGATCTTTGACACGAGTAAATGTGAAACCTGAATTATTCACAATTAAAAAACTCTTTGTATAAATGCCAATCATCAATTTCAGCACTTAAGTTGTAGTCCAAAATTGTTATAGAAATATAATTTTCTTCAATTGCCTGAATATCTGTCTGAACTTGGCCTGGCAAAATTTTTCCAGATGGTCCAAAACTATAAAATTTTGATGATTCAAGGCTACGAAGAAAATCTGGTGTGTCTGGCACTCCTCTTTTAGCTAATTTAGTTATTTTGGTTCCCATAACTTGCTCAGATGAGAGATCAGGAAAATTTACATTCACTAGCAAATCTTTATTATTTGGCAGTTTACTGACTTGTTTAGTAATTAAACTAGCTTGTTCTGAAATAAAAGCTAAATTCTTAGGATTAAATGCCGTAACTGAAAAAGCCACTGGAACATAATCAAGCCTCCGGCCAGCTATCGCTGCACCCACAGTTCCAGAATAAAAGATATCCTCTCCAAGATTTGCACCTAAATTTATGCCAGATACAATCATCTCAATTTTCTCGGGAATTACAGACAATAATCCAAGGTATGAGCAATCTGCAGGAGTGCCTGATACTGAAAAAATATTTTTTGATAACTCCTTAACCTCAATTTCTTTACGCAAGCTAATTGCAGCACTCATGCCACTGCAATTCTCTTGAGGAGCAATTAGATAAACATTATGATCTATGCTTAAGGACTTATATAACTCAGTTATGCCTGAAGCATCATAGCCGTCATCATTAGTTAATAGGATATTCATTCTATATTCTTGAGTGAAGCTATGGCATAGACTGCAATACCATTGCCTTCTCCAATAACTCCCATGCCCTCCGCCGTAGTTGCTTTTATTCCTATAAGATTTTCATCAATGCTCAAAATATCTGAAAGAGAGCGCCTTAATTCCTCAACATAAGGTTCAATCTTTGGTTGTTCACATACTACTGTAAAGTCAATATTTCTTGGCTGTAAATTTTTTTCTCTTAACAGGCCTAATGATTTCTCAATTATTTTTAAGCTACTAATGCCTTTATTTTTTATATCAGTATCAGGAAAATAAAAGCCAATATCTCTCAGGCCACCTGCTCCAAGCAAGGCATCTGCAATTGAATGCAAAACAATATCTCCGTCAGAATGAGCAACAATTGAGAGATTGCAGTCTATAAAAATATCTCCCAATGTAATTCCGTTTCCTGATTCAAATCTATGAAAGTCTACACCCCTGCCAATTCTATAATCTGTATCAATGTTTTTATTTATATCATCATAAAAAGTGATCTTAGAATTTGTTCTTTCTCCAGGTATAGCCAAAACTTTAAAACCAGCTTTCTCCATAATTTGCGTTTCATCACTAAGATCAAGATTTTCTGTAATAAGATGATCGAATGCTTGTTTGAGTGATGCTCTATGAAATATTTGAGGAGTTTGAACGCTTAAAAAATTTTCTCGATCTACTGGAATTAATTCTTTATCAGTTTTTTCTCGAAGTGAATCAGTAATTGATACAACTGGGAAAACTCCTTGAATAGATTGATCTTCTGAAAGCTTAAGTAATAAATTTTCAACAAGATTTTCAGTCAGCCAAGGTCTTGCAGCATCATGAATAGCTACTATATCTATATCTTGATCAATTGCTGATAAAGCATTGAAAACAGACTGGCTTCTAGTATTACCGCCTTCAACAATACTTACCCTTGGGTCATTATAAAATGACTGTAATTTAATTAAAGGTTCATTTGGATCTATGGCTATAACTATTTTTTTAATCTTGTTAATCTCTAGAAATAAATTAACTGACTTTTCAATAACTGTTTCGTCACCCAATCTAAGAAATTGCTTGGGGGTTGATCCACCAAAACGTTTGCTGATTCCTGCAGCAGGAATAATAACCGCAATATTAACTTTGGGGTTCATTGGAATCATTTTCTTTAAAATTTAAATACTGCTCATCTTCATAAATTAGGTTTAACTCTTCCCTAGCAAATCTTTCTGCATGTGCATCACTTTTTTGCATACTTTTAATATCAGATTCAATAGAATTATTTTTCTCAGAAAGAGTTTGATTTCTTGATAACAATTCTTGATTTTCAATCTGCAGTGCTGCAAGGTTTCTTTTATTATCAAATCCAAAATAAAGATTATACAAAGAAGCAATAATCAATAAAAAAACTAATAGGTTGAGAATTTTAACCAATGACATTTTTGGCAAAAGTGAGATCAGATTGCTCTGCTTCAATCCATAACAATCTATTATATTTTGCCGTTCTATCAGATCTACAAGGCGCCCCAGTTTTGATTTGGCCTGTTCCAAGACCAACGCAAAGATCTGCAATAGTGCTGTCTTCTGTCTCTCCTGATCGATGAGAAATAATTGATTTAAAGCCATTATTGTTTGCTAAATGAATAGTCTTCATCGTCTCAGTGATTGTTCCGATCTGATTAAATTTAATAAGAATTGAGTTAGCCAAAGACTCTTCAATCCCTCTTTTAAGATCAACTTCATTTGTTACAAATAAATCATCTCCAACTAATTGACATTCGTTCCCTAGGATATCGGTTAGATTCTTCCATCCATCAACGTCATTTTCATCCATGCCATCTTCAATAGATAAAATAGGATATTTGTTTGCTAATTCTAAAAGATAGCTGGCAAATTCAGCAGAATTTAGTTGTGTTGATTCTCCCACCAGATTATATATACCATCTCTGTAAAACTCTGTAGCAGCACAGTCTAGTGCGATTCCTACATCTTTTCCTTCAATTAAACCATTATTTCTGATTGCTTGAATAATAAGCTCTATTGCTTCTTGATTAGACTGAAGATTTGGAGCAAATCCACCCTCATCGCCCACACTGGTGCTTAACCCTTTCTCGTTCAAAAGTTTTTTGAGTCCAATATATATCTCTGAGGCCCACTGCATGGCTTGTGAAAAATTATTTGCACCGATGGGCATAATCATGAATTCTTGAATATCGATATTATTGTCTGCATGCTCGCCACCATTAATAATATTTAACATTGGAATTGGCAGTTGCATTTCTGGCTTTGAACCATTGATGTTACAAAAAACCTGATTAATGTATTTGTAAAGAGGTATTCCTAATGTTTTTGAGCCTGCATCTAAGACAGCTAAGGAGACTCCTAAAATTGCGTTTGCACCAAGCTTAGATTTTGATGAGGTTCCATCTATTGAAAGCATTTTTTCATCGATCTCCTTTTGCTTGGTGACATCCATGCCTATTAATTCTGGTGCGATAATTTCACGGATATTTGCTATTGCTTTTGTAACGCCTTTACCAAAATAGGCTTCATCTCCATCTCTTAGCTCCAAAGCTTCTCTAGATCCAGTTGATGCTCCACTAGGGACCATTGACGTCGAGTAGATTCCATTCTCTAGGACTATCTTGCAAGAAATTGAAGGGGTACCGCGAGAATCAATAATTTGAATGGCTTCAATGGAATTAATAGTGGACATTAAATATCTTTATCTTGATTTTTTACGAATTCATCCAACTTAGATAATTTACCCAGTACATTGGGAATATCATCTGTCGAAATTGCACAGGGGCCATCACATTTTGCTGCATCGGGATCGGGATGAGCTTCTATAAATAAGCCTGCAATGCCTTGGCTGATGCCAGCTTTGGCTAAGGGGAGCAAATACTCTCTTCTACCTCCCGCAGCATTACCAAGACCTCCTGGAAGTTGTAATGAGTGAGTTGCATCAAAAATTACAGGAACACCAAGATCCTTCATAATTTGAAAGTTCAGCATATCAACAACTAAATTATTGTATCCATATGAGTTTCCTCTTTCGCAAAGAATAATATTTTTATTTCCCGCCTGAATACACTTCTCGATGACATTCTTCATCTCTATGGCAGATAAAAACTGAGGTTTTTTGAATTGAATTATCCTTTGAGTGTTTGCAGCAGCTGCAACTAAGTCAGTTTGCCTGCATAAAAAGGCAGGAATTTGTATTACATCGCTTACTTTGGAAACCGGTTCTGCTTGAGATGGTTCATGAATGTCTGTAACAATTGGGACATCGAACTCAGATTTAACTTTTTCAAGCATTCTGAGGCCTTCTTCAAGTCCAGGACCCCTGTAAGATGCAATCGAGCTTCTATTTGCTTTGTCATACGATCCCTTAAAGATCCAATTAATCTTAAGTCTAGAAGTTGTTTCTGCAAATTTTTCTGCAACTTTCATCACAACAGAATCTGACTCCAAAACATTTACACCACCCATCAGAGTCATAGATTCCTGATTGCCAATTTTAAAATTATTAAGTGATAAATCGCTCATCTTTTTATCTTAATAGCTTTTGCAATAAAATCATTAAAAATTGGATGGCCATCTCTAGGGTTAGAGGTAAATTCTGGATGAAATTGACATCCAAAAAACCATGGATGTTTTCTAATTTCTACTATTTCAGCTAAATTGCCATCGAGTGAAGTTCCAACAATATCCATACCGCCAGTGATAAGTCCTTCTTTGAACTTAGGATTTACTTCATATCTATGACGGTGTCTTTCAGTGATAGTCAATTTTTTATATAGCTTATGTGACATTGAAGATTTTTTTACCAGGCATTCCTGTCCACCAAGTCTCATTGTTCCTCCTAAATCTGAATCCTCAGTTCTATGCTCCATTTTTCCAGATGAATCCTTCCATTCTGTAACTAGCCCAATAACTGGATATTTGGTTTTTTGATTAAATTCAGTACTGTTTGCATTTTTAAGATGTAAAACATTTCTTGAAAATTCAATTATGGCAATTTGCATTCCTAAACAGATTCCAAAATATGGTAGTTTGTTTTCTCTTGCATATTTGCAAGCATTAATCATCCCCTCAATACCTCTGCTGCCAAAGCCACCAGGAATTAAAATTGCTTGATAAGATTTTAAAATTTTAGCAACATTAGCTTTAGTTATCTTTGCTGCATCTATCATATTAATTTCAACCTCAGCTAAATTTATGATGCCAGCATGATCAAGTGCTTCATTTAAAGATTTATAAGAATCTTTTAAGTCAATGTATTTTCCAACAACTGCTATGGAAACCTTTTTCTTTGGATTTAATTTTGCGTCAACTACTCTTTTCCAATCATTTAATCTTGGAGATCTAATCTTTAACAAGTTTAATTTTCTTAAAAGGATTTTATCCACTCTCTGTCCGTATAAAAGAAGTGGAATAGAATAAACAGTTTCAGCATCATGCATAGAAATAACACTATTTGGATCTACAGAACAAAATAATGCTATTTTTTTCTTTTCATCTTTTGGTAACTCTTTTTCCAGTCTGCATATTAGGAGATCTGGTTGCAATCCTAAAGATCTAAGTTCTTTAACAGAGTGTTGTGTCGGTTTAGTTTTAAGCTCTTCAGATACCTGAATATATGGCACCAAAGTAAGATGAGCCAAAGCAGTCGAAGTAGATGGAAGCTCAAGCATCATCTGTCTTATGGCTTCGATAAAAGGCTGGCTTTCTATGTCACCGACAGTTCCACCGATTTCCACAATTGCAATATCAGCGCCTTTAGCACCCAGTTTAATGCGACGCTTAATTTCATCAGTTATGTGTGGAATAACCTGAACAGTGCCTCCAAGATAGTCCCCCCTTCTTTCATTTTGAATGACCTGTTCATAAACTTTTCCAGCTGTAAAATTATTTTTTTTACTGGCCTGAAACCTTACAAATCTCTCATAGTGACCGAGATCCAGATCGGTTTCTGTTCCATCATTTGTTACAAATACCTCTCCATGCTGAAATGGACTCATCGTGCCTGGATCAACATTAATGTATGGATCTAATTTATTCAGCGAAACTTTAAGGCCTCTAGCTTCAAAAAGAGCGCCAATTGAAGCTGCAGCAATACCTTTTCCAATAGAAGAGACAACGCCGCCGGTTATAAAAATGTACTTTGTTTGAGCCATCAGTTTTTAGCCTATGATGGGAATACAGAATATCAGATTATTGAGGTAATAAGAACTAACTTAAGCTGTTTCTTCAAACAAAGGTCTTGATAGATCTGCCCAATCTATGTGAGCATCGCTTTGAGCCGATGCATATTCCAAAATCCCTAAGTCCTCAAACTTTTCTTTAACAGAATCTCTAAGGAGTCCAATTCTCCTTAGATTTGGCATTACTCTTGAAAAAAGAAGCTTTTGAAAAAGTTGAGTAATATCTGAGCTAAGTTGAAATTGCCTCGCCTCTTCAGCATCCATGCCAAAATGTTCGAATACTTCCATAGAAACAAGCCTTTCTCTGCTTAACCAACAGGCTTCATATGCAAATTGAGCGCGGTCTTCTTTTTCTTGCTCAGTTAAAGTATCAACAAATTCTTCTAAATAATTAATCCCAAAGGTAACATGTCTTGCCTCATCTCTAATAATTAAACCAAGCATATCCCTAAATACTGGATCTTTTGTAAGATCTCTAGAAGCTTGGAATGCAGCTAATGCCAGTCCTTCAATAATAACTTGCATGCCAATAAATTTAAGATCCCATCTTGGATCAGTAAGAATTTTATCCAAGATTGATTTCAGAGCATTTCCAATTGGATACATCATTTTTGTTCTTGTTTGTATATATTTGTTGAAAGCCTCTACATGCCTGGCTTCATCAAAAGTTTGCGATGCAGCATAGAGCTTTGCATTAAATGTTGGAGCACATGAAGTTAATTGAGAAGCAACAAGAAGAGCTCCCTGCTCCCCATGAAGAAATTGGCTTTGACTCCAAGCCAACCTGTGATTTAAAAATTCAACTTTTTTATTATCAGAAAGTTTTTGATATGGGGCATAATCATCCCAAAATATTGGTTCTGGTTCAGTGAGAGGCTTAAAGGGCCTTGACCAATCTATATCTAGCTCAACGTTCCAATTTAGCTCTTTGCCAAGTTCATATAGCTTCTTAATTCTATTGTCCTGAACAGTGTAATCCCAATTATATGCTCCGGATAATGGTGTATTAAAGATTTCCGCAATATCATCAGCAACTCCTTCTGTCATATACGGAGGTAAATCTTCCTCTAATTGAATCTCTCTAGGATTATTGTCTGTATATTGAATTTTCATATATTTAGATATTGCCGTTTAACTCTTTGACTCATTTTGGTCATAAGTTCATAAGAAATCAAATTATTTTTTTGAGTATTTTCTATAATTGATAACTCTGGAGACCATAATTCACACCAGTCCCCAATTTTACAATCTGGGATATCTGTAACGTCAATTGAAATTAAATCCATACTTACTCTTCCTAAGATATTAGACAAATGACCATTAACCAATGCAGAAGTTCCATCTATTGCAGTTTGCGGAAAACCATCTGCATAACCACAATAAACAATTGCAATTTTGGATTTTTGTTCAGTTTTTACTCGTCCACCATACCCAATCCTCTCATTAGCATTCAGCGACTGGATAGATATTATTTGACTTCTAAATGTCATAGCAGTTTTTAGTTCAGGAAAATCTATTCCACCATAAATTGCGATTCCAGATCTAACCCAATCAAATGAATAGTTTGGAAAATTAAAAATGCCTGCGGAATTGAGCACACTTCTATTCATTTTTTTTGAGATTTTTTTATATGCTGAATTAAAATTTTTAAATTGAACATCGTTTAATTCATCTCCTGGATTATCAGCGCAAGCCAAATGAGTCATTAGAACATTCTGCTCTTTGAAAAATGATTTAAATTGATCAATCTCATCTAGCCCAATTCCAAGTCTATTCATTCCAGTATTTAACTTAATCCAGAAAATAAGCTCATCTTGATATTGCTTGGCTAAAGGTAATTGGGTAAGTGAATGAATAACTGTCCAAATTTCATGTTGCTTTAATGAATCATAAGCATCAGATGAATAAACTCCTTGCATAGCTAAAATTGGTTTTGAAGAAATGTCCCTAATTTTTAAAGCTTCCTCTAATCTGACTACACCATAACCATCTACAAAACCATCTAGGGCCTGAGCTGACTTTTCGAGATCATGGCCATAAGCATTACTTTTGATAATGCCCATGAACTTAGAGTCTTTAGGTAAGTTTTTTTTAATAACTTGAATATTATTCCTAACCAGCTCATAGTCAATTACAAGCTCAGAATTTGGCTCAATCATTGTATTGAGTCGTAATAACTATCGACGGCAAAATCCTCAAATCTTGTGAATTCTTTTAAGAATGTAAGATTTACTTTTCCGATAGGTCCGTTTCTTTGTTTTCCAATGATGATCTCAGCCTTATTACCTTCCTCAGAGTCCTCATTGTATACCTCGTCCCTGTAGATAAATAAGATAACATCTGCATCTTGCTCAATTGCACCAGAATCTCTTAGATCAGCCATTATAGGTCTCTTGTTTGGCCTTTGTTCTACGGCTCGATTAAGCTGAGACAATGCTACTACTGGAACTTTTAGTTCTTTTGCAAGCATTTTTAATGATCTCGAAATTTCAGAAATTTGGTTTACTCTATTCTCTTGTGAAGCGGGTAATTGCATGAGTTGAAGGTAATCTACCACTATTAAAGATAATCCATTTGGTTCTTGTCTATCAATTCTTCTTGCTCTAGCCCTTAATTCCATAGGTGATAACAAAGAGCTGTCATCAATATAAAGAGGTAAATCTTTTAGCTTTGAAGATGACTCCATAAACTTTTTGAGCTCGCCTTGGTTCATAGAAGCAGATCTAACTTTTTGTTGGTCAATCTTTGCATTGCTTGCAAGCAATCTTGTTGTTAAAGATTCAGCTGGCATTTCTAGGCTAAACATCAGAACACCTCCAGAGATATCTTTATTTAACAAAAAATTTTCTACAATGTTCATGCTCAATGCGGTTTTGCCCATGCTTGGTCTTGCTGCAACAATAATAAGATCACCGGCCTGAAGCCCTTGTAATCGAGAATCAAGATCTTTATAGCCTGTTGAAGATCCTAGAAGAGATGAGCCATTCTTTGCAATTTCATTCATGCGTTCAATCGACTGAGGTATTAATTCATCTAATTTTTGTATATTGTTAGAAGTTCTGCTGGCTTCGTCATTTAATGAAAAGATTTTGGTCTCAGCCTCATCAAGTAATTCGGCAGCATCTTTACCTTGCGGGTTAATGATAAGCTCAGAAATTTCAGAATTAATTTTCATCAATCGTCTTGAAATTGATTTTTGTCTTACCATTCCTGCGTAGGCTTCCAAATTTGCTGCAGAAGGACTGGATGATGCAAGATCGATTAAATAATTTTTTCCACCTGCTCTAGTAAGAAGATTTTTACTATCTAGCCGATCAGAAACTGTTAGCGGATCAAGAGGCTTATTAGAATTAACAAGCTCTCCCATGGATTGAAAGATATTTTGATGGTCTTGGCCTTCAAAATCTGAAAATTCTATAATTTCACTTACAGCATCAAAACGCTCTGTTTCAAGCATTAGACCGCCAAGAATAGCCCTCTCAAGCTCTCTTACTTGCTCTGTATTTTCTATAGAATTACTAGACATAAATATGATTTTTACATCATATTATTAAGATAACAACTACTCAGGTTGAACAGACACTTCAACGACACATGAAACCTCAGGATGAAATAGTAAAGTGATTGAATAATCACCAAGTTCTTTTAAGGGACCATCAGGAAGTTGAACAAAGCTTTTATCAATATCGTGCTCTAATTCATTGAAAGCATCTGAGATCTCTCTAGTGCCTACAGACCCATAGAGTGCGCCTTCTTCAGTCACCTGAACTTTTATGAGTGCTTTAGCACCTGATACAGCATCTGCTTTACCTTGTGCATTTGCAATTTCATCTTCTGATGCAGCAGCTAACTCAGCTTTCTTGCTTTCAACATATTTAAGATTATCCTCGGAGGCAAACATTGCTTTCTTTTTGGGAATAAGAAAATTTCTTGCATATCCTGAACTCACCTCAACAACATCACCAATTTCTCCCAATTTTAGTATTTTATCTGTAAGTATAATTTTCATAATTTATCTGTGTGAATCTGTGTATGGTAGCAAAGCTAAAAAACGAGCAATCTTAACTGCTTTTGTTAATTTTCTTTGCTCAGCAGCTGTAATATTTGAAACTCTTGCAGGAATAATTTTTCCTGTCTCAGTAATGTATCTCTTAAGAAGATCAACATTTTTATAATTAAAATTATTTTTACTAGACTTAATCATTTTTCACCGTCCTTTGATTCTTGGCTTGCATCACTTGATTCAATGCTGGAATTATTGTCTGATTCTGATTTAGCAGATTTTGGTTTCTCCGATTTTTGCTCGTCATCTTGTGCTGATCTTTTTAATTCTTTTGACTCTAAAAGCAATAAAGAGTCTTCGAGAGAGGGTTTATCAACTTTTAAAAGAAGATGGCGAATTACAGAAGTGTCATATTTTAACTTTGATTCAATTTCTATTGCAGCTTCGGATGGACCTTCTATTTGAAAGATGGCGTAATGACCTTTATTGTGATTAATTATGCTGTAGGCTAGTTGTCTTCGACCAATGTTCTCAATTTTGTTGATCTTAAATTTGATATCAGTAAGAGTTTTTTCAAACTTTGACTGGAAATCGTCAAACTTAGAAGAAAGATCTGGATTAAGTATTAAAATTAATTCGTAATTGTTCATATTATTCCTTATGGGTTAATAGATTTTTTGAACAGCAAAAAACCAAGGAGCGTGAATTCTATGCCAAATACATCCAGCAATCAATAATTATTTTTGAAGAAGCCAAATACCTTATCAAATAAAGTTTTGCTATTTTCCAGAGTATAGCCTTGATTGATTTGATCAAATCCAAAGCCCACTAGGCCTAATGAAGTTGCATATATAGGATTTTTTAAAACGGATTCCATGCCATTGAATTTTTCTGGAATTCCTAATCTGACACTTGTTTGGAATATAGATTCGGCTAAAGCTACTGCTCCTTCCATTTTTGAAGTTCCTCCGGTAAGAACAATTCCAGCTGGAATTTTGCTTTCAAAGCCATTACGTTTAATTTCTGCTTTTACTAAGTCAAATAGTTCAACATACCTAGGCTCGATAATTTCAGCTAAGGATCGTCTGGACAAGTCTTCAGGAGGCCTGCCTCCCACACGCATTACTTCTAAAGTTTCACCATCTTGAGTGAGCTCGGCTGCTGCACAACCATGCTTTTGCTTTATGTCCTCTGCCTGAGCGGTAGGAGTTCTCAAGGCCACGGCTATATCACTGGTTACTTGATCTCCAGCTATTGGGATAACTCCAGTAAATGATATTGATCCAGAATTAAATACAGCAATATCGGTAGTGCCTCCTCCAATATCTACCAGGCAAACTCCAAGCTCTTTTTCATCCTCAGATAGAACGGAATAAGAGCTAGCAAGCTGCTCCAATACAAAACCATCTACTCCTATTCCACAACGCTTGACACATTTTTCAATATTCTGAATAGCATTATTTGCACAAGTAACCAGATGAACATGAGACTCCAATCTAACTCCAGACATGCCAAGTGGTTCTCTAATAGAATCTTGATTATCGATGACATATTCTTGAGGGAGCACATGCAGAACTCTTTGATCAGATGGAATTGCTACAGCTTGGGCAGCTTCAATCACTCTATCTATATCACTTGCTTCAACTTCCTTGTCTTTAATTCCAACTATTCCATGAGAATTTAAACTTCTTATATGATTGCCCGCAATGCCAACATAAACATTTTTGATTTTGCCTTCAAAGGATTCTTGAGCCTGATCAATTGATTTTTGAATTGCGTCTGTGGTTGCGTCAATATTAACAACCACACCTTTTTTTAATCCACTTGATGGATAGGATCCCATCGAAATAACTTCAACAGAATATTGGTCAATGTACTTGCCAATAACACAAACAACCTTAGATGTTCCAATATCTAATCCGACAACAAAGTCAGAATCTTTTGACCCATTATTTGCCATAATTTAAAGCTGCTCCATCTTTGTATCTTAAATCAATAATACTAGGAGTTAAGTTTTTTTCGAAAATATATTTTAAAGACAATGAAAATTTTTCAAGCAAAACCTGAGAAAGCTCTCCGCCTAAGTTTACTCGAAGATTGGTTTCAGTATGAAAAAACCATCCTTCGGATTCATTGAAAGTTACTGAATAAATTTTTAAATTATAGCTTTTTGTCAATGCGTAAAACTGGTCTTCAAATTGCAACCATTGATCGACTAACTCAATTGGCATATCTAAGTGCAATAAATTAGTATACTCAGCAAAATACAAAAACTTGGTTAGATTACTATCTAAGTAAAATTTATCTCGCCATATATATTTTGGTGTCTTAGCTTTGATAAATATTTCAACGGATTTGAACATTTGCCTTTTAATCAAGAAAGAATCAATCCAGTTTTGATCAGTTAGAAATTCTGATAAGTTTTCGTTTAAGAGATGATTAGGTAAATTTGATATTAGTTCATGCTCTTGTTTTAAAATAGGTGGTTTCTCAAAAACTATAACTACTTTTTTTTCTTTGCTAGAAGAACAGCCAATAAAAATTGGTAGCAAGATAGAAATTAAAAGGACTGTTCTACTTAGTGTTGATAATTTCATTAACAAGATCATTGTATGAAAGCCCAATGGACTCCGCAGACTTTGGAAATAAGCTATGAGAAGTCATTCCTGGAACTGTATTTACCTCAAGCACGTAAAAATTATTATTTTTGTCTTGCAATAAATCGACCCTTAGCCAACCCCTGCAGCCCATAACATCCATCGTCTTCAAACAAATCTCTTCAAGCTCATTTTTTTTATCATTAGGAAGAATGAATTCAAGAAGTTGAGTGTCTTTATTGACATATTTTGCATTAAAGTTATAAAAGGATTCAGAAGTTCTGATTTCAACAGCAGGCAAGCATCTCCCATTAAGAATTGGAACTGTCAATTCCTTAAAATCTACATTTTCTTCAAAAATAAATGCCCTGCTGGAATTTATGCAACTTTCAATAGCTAATTCTAAGTCTTTATTATTAGATATTTTGAAAACATCAATGCTGGACCCATCCTCTGCAGGCTTTAAAAAAAGTTCTTTAAATGGTCTAAGGAGATCAAAAAAGTCGTCCTCCAAATTTCTTTGCATCGCGATTAATGATGAAACGTTTATCCATTTTGGAGTAGGAATATTATTTTTCTTCAAAAGATTTTTGCAGGTGTTTTTGTTCCAGGTATTCATGCAAGCCTTATGATCACTTCCTGAAAATAGAACTCTCTTTTGTTGAAGGATTTTCTGTAATTCTCCTGATTCACCGTCCGCACCATGAAGAGCAATAAAAATAAAATCCTCTTGTGAGAATTGCTCAATGAAAAAATTTTTTGGATAGTCAATAAGTTGAACTTCGTATCCCAAGGCTTTTAAGGAATGATATATATCTTTTCCACTCTCAAGCGAAACTTCACGCTCAGAAGATTGCCCACCATATAAAACTGTAATTTTTTTTATTGCCACTTTTTTTTAATCTCATTATTCAACCTGGAGATTGTTCCTGCGCCTTGGGTAATTACAATTGAAAAGTCATTATAATTTTCTTGAAGCCATTCCATAGGATCTCTGCTTCCAATGTAGTGAACATTTTTATTATTTTTTAAGATCTGTGCAGCAAGCTTTTTTGTCGTAATGCCTTTAATAGGTTTTTCACTTGCCGGGTATATATCTAATAAAAGAAGAAAGTCTGCTGTGGATAGCACTTTTACGAAGTCTTCAAAAAGTTGTTGAGTTCTAGTGAATCTATGAGGTTCGAAAATCATGCAAAACTTTTGGCGAGGAAATTTTTCTTTGGTTGCCAAAATCGTAGATAAAATTTCAGCAGGATGATGGCCATAATCATCTATCAGTACATGAGGTTGATCTTTGAAATAAAGTTTTGAAAGCTCAAATCTTCTGCCAACTCCCTGAAAATCAAGCAATCCCTTAGAAATATTCTTTACAGAGATATTTTCTTCTATTGCAACACATATAGCAGCAGTAACATTATATAAATTATGTCTACCGCTTAAATTAGTAGAAAACTTATAGTTTCTTTTTTTAGTATGGTCTGTCAATTGAAATTTTTGAACACCATTGATCAGCTTGATATCATTTATTTGAAATCTGTTTTTTTTATTAAAGCCAAATGTAATTTGTTTTCTGTGAATATCTCTAGAAATTTTACGAATGTTCACATCATCTAAATTAAGAAGAATATAGCCATAAAAAGGTAAATTTTCTGCAAAACTTACAAAAGATTGATTTAATTTTTCCTGATCTAAATCATAAAAACTTAGATGATCATTATCGATGTTGGTGACCACTGCAACATCAGGCTGAAGATGCAAAAATGAACCATCGCTTTCATCTGCTTCTACAATAATATAATTACCATCTCCAAGGTTAGAGCTTCTCCCAACACTCAGCACCTGGCCACCGACTACATAAGTCGGGCTTAAATTTGCTGCATTAAAAATACTGGCAATTATACTTGTTGTTGATGTCTTGCCATGGCTGCCAGCGATTGCAATACTCCTATATGGTCTCATCAGAGTTCCAAGCATCTCTGCTCTTGGAATAATTGTTAATCCAGATTCATTGGCATACGCGAGCTCAGGATTTTTCTTAGATATTGCAGATGAAGCAACAACTAAATCTGCATTTTTAATAAGCTTAGGCACATGGCCAATTTGTACTTTAGCGCCTAGTTTTTTTAATTCCTTTAGCTCGTCTGTAATTGCAAGATCTGAGCCTGTAACTTTAAAGCCACGTTTTTGCAAAATAGTTGCAACTCCGATCATTCCGGAACCACCAATGCCAATCATATGAATTTTTTTAAACTTTTGAAATCCTAGAGAACCCATGTATTTATTAAAATTTTAGAATTGAACTTAACATTCTTCTGGCAGCTTGGAAATGATCCAAGTTACTCTCTTTGTTAGACCATTGAGCATATTCTCTAGTCTCAATAATAATTTTTAGTTTTTTAGATAGTAATTCCATAGATTCAGACTCCTCATGCACCAACCCCATTCCTAAATCTACAATATTGATTGCATTTAAAAGCTGATGATTATCTATGGCTGATGGCAGCGGAATCATCACAGATCCCCTTTTTAAACTAATAGCCTCTGATAGTGATAATGCGCCAGCCCTAGAAATAATAAAATCTGACCACACAATTGAATCTTGCGGTAAATCGTAAAATTCCTTTACCTCGACAGAGATATGATTTGAATACAATTCTTTTACTCCTGAGGATTTTCCGTTTCCAGACTGATGCCTTACCTCTAGGGGGATTTCTAGAGCATTTAAGGCTAATGGTATATTTTGATTAATAAATTTAGAACCTTGACTACCGCCAGTAATATATATTCTCAAAGGCTCTTGCTTTGGATTCATCGAAGAATTTTTATTTAATTTATTTATGGGATTTCCAACAAGCATCATTTTTTTTGTAACTTGGTCATTAATTGAAAATCCTAAAAAAATTAATTTTGAAAATTTCATTAATGCCTTATTAGAAGTTCCCATAATTGCATTTTGCTCATGTAAGAAAAGAGGTTTTCTACATATCCAGGCTGATAAACCTACTGGCAAGGAGATATATCCTCCAAAGCACACAATGTATTCAATATTATTTTTTTGTATGTGATAAATACTTTTAAAAATTGAAATGATTAAACCGCATAGGGAAATGATTTTTAAAAAAAAATTCTTTCCTCTAAACCCTTTCATGGGAATAGTTAAAAGCTTTATATCC
>ERZ802819.1012-NODE-1012-length-17957-cov-14.0938_pt1 | contig 17957 bp, 22 predicted proteins | sample MGYA00345647_ERZ802819 | MGnify/ENA primary metagenome ERZ802819 (study PRJEB30503, sample SAMEA104212355) | marine metagenome | biome: Westerlies Biome; feature: [SRF] surface water layer (ENVO:00010504) within the epipelagic zone...; material: water...
TGGACAAAATCTGAAGCTTTTAGAATGGCTCATAAAAATGCAGGTGGACATAAAACTGTTTATCTAGACCACCCACAATTTGAAGGATTTGAAGTAGTAATATAATTCTTAATTAGAAAGAGTAAGTTAACTCTCCACCAATACTAAGACCTTTACCATACTGTTCTATAATTTTTCCAAATTCAGGAAAATAATCATTTTTTTGCGCATGATCTTCATGTCTCATTACACTTTCCATTGAGGAAAATTGTTCGTTAATTGTAAAAATCATACCTCCGGTTTCGCCAGAACTGGGATCTAGTGAATTATTATATTCTGGAGCTTTTGTAAAATATCCATGCAATAAATGTTCTTTATCATCAGCATAGAAGCTTTTCATCCAGTCTCCATGCTTGTTAAAGATTTTTTCTACTTCTTCTACTTTTTCTTTTGGTGCAATTACAGTTAAGTTTATGCATTTAATGTTACTCATATGTATTCCCCCTAAATTATTATAAATATTAAATTAAAAAAATATGGCGGAGAGACTGGGATTCGAACCCAGGAAGGGCTTGCACCCTTGTCAGTTTTCAAGACTGATGCGTTCAACCGCTCTGCCATCTCTCCGAAGCTAAATAAACTTGTAAAATATATATATTACAATGTTTTTAATTCAAATATAAATTTGCAAATACTAATTTTGGAGACCATTAATACGCTTAACGCTAAATATAGCACCAAGCATAAATACAATTACTGAGCTAGGAAATAGAATGTAGCCTATAGTGTAAGTGTCGGGATAATATTGCATACCAAAGTATAGAACTATTGCGTTTAAAAGGCATAAGAGTAAAAAAGTATAATTAGTTCCTAATCTATTAAAAAATTCAGCTAAAGGCTTTAAAATCACTAAAGCTACTGCAACTATAAAAATAATAGCAGGTGTTACATTCATCATTATACCTGCGGACTCTAAATATGTGTAATCAGAAAGAGACTCCCAGGGTAAAACCATTGAAAGTGTCATAAAAAGAATAGAAACATAAACAAATCTTTTCCCTATAGATGTCAAAACCATTGGGATAATATAACTAATTAATGCAATAATTCCATATTAAGTTCTTATGTTTGAGGATCTACTTGAAAGTATTTATTGCAAGATTTTATGTATAATTAGAGTCATATAATGGAATCAAGATTATTTAAATTATTAACTACAATTGCTCTTTTTTTATCGTTTAACCTATACGCTCATCACTCAAGTAATTGCGATGCTTTAAAAGATTATGATTTTTCAAAATTTGAAGAATGGAAAGGGGAGGTAATATCTAAATCCTCTGAATACAATCTAGATAGTAACTTTGTATCTAATTTAATTGAACCATACTCGGTCAATAAGAGCGTAATTGGTAACGATAAGTGTCAGCCTGAATTTACACTTACATTTTCAGAATATTTAGAAAAGAGAATATCTGATTTAAGAATTAAAAATGGATTAAATAAAAAAACTAAATACAATGATTTATTAAAGAAAATTGAGAATAAATATAATGTACAATCCAGGTTTATTCTTTCTATATGGGGTCTTGAAACAGCATATGGCGAAATCACAGGTAATTATCCTGTGATAGAGAGTTTACTTACAATGTCTTATGATGAAAGAAGGAGGCGATATTTCACTAAAGAATTGTTTAATTCTTTTAGAATCATCAAAGAAGGTCATATAGATATTGATAATTTTAAAGGTTCATGGGCAGGAGCAATGGGACAAAATCAATTTATGCCCTCTAGTTTCCTCAATTACGCTCAAGATTTTAATAATGATGGTAAGAAAAACATCTGGACAGACATTGAAGACTCCTTGGCATCCATAGCTAGATACTTAAATGGAGTTGGTTCTAATAAATGGGATTCCAATTTCACGTGGGGAAGGGAAGTCATGCCACCACAAAATATTAAATCAATTGAACCTGAACTTTTCATAAAAAGAGAAAAAGGATGTCTTGCAATCAAGAAACTCTCAAAAAGAATACCTTTAAAAGAATTTAGATCGTATGGTTTCAAAAAAATGGATGGAAGTAACCTATCTAATCTAGACCTAGATAGTTACTTATTAAGAATGGGGAGAAAAGATGGCGATTATAGGTATTTCATTGTTTATAGAAACTATTTAAACATTTTATCTTATAATTGTTCTAATTATTATGGTCTTTCAGTTGGTTTATTAAGTGATCAATTTAAATAACATAAATAAATTACTAATTTTACTGATTTTATCTTCCTGTACAGTAACTACTAGCGATGTAAATAAAGATAAAAAAAAAATCTTATCTACCAAAGATGAAAGTTACTTTCAAAAATCTAATATTGATATTTCTCCCCTTGAGGACTACGAAACTGAGCTATTTGTATCTGAAAAATTTTATGTTGATGAGAATATTATAGGAAATCAGGTATCACATATATCACTTCCTTTTCCAAGTGTGGTAAAAATATCAGATCCAGATAATCTTAAAAATTATTTAATAGCAAGAAACGTTAAATCTAATAATAACTCGAGATTTTCAATTAGTTCTGAAATATTTGATAAATTACAAGCAAAAACAAATATTTATATTGAATATCTTAAAGAAGAATCAATTATTTTAAGAAAAGTAGAAGACTCCAAAGAAGAGAGTAAAATTAAAATGGACTCGACTATTATATCCGCGGAAACTCTTGACGATGACCAATCAGGAATTAGTTCTAAATTAGATTATAGTAAAATAAAGAATTTAGAGGCCAAAATAGATAAATATAGAAATTTGTTATTAATAGATAAGTTTAATGACCTAAATAGCGCTAAGCTCCAAACAAATAAGATAAAAAACTTAGGCTTAATTATTGAAGAAATTGAAAATAAAATTTTTGTTTTTGCTGGCCCATTTAATGACAATAATATAAATCTTAAATTAGATTTTCTTATAAAAAATGGATACATGAATGCAAAAATTTACCCTTAAATTATTTATTTTAGCGTTTTTCCTTACTATACCTAAAAGTCTCTTCAGTATCGAGAGTTTGGCTAAAACAGCTTTAATTATGGACTTATCAACAGGTGAGGTTCTTTTAGAAAAAAATTCCGATGAAAGAACTTATCCTTCAAGCATGACAAAAATAATGACTGCTTTGGTTGCCTTTGAAAAAATTAAAAACGGTACACTTGCTATAGATCAGGAGTTTTTAATAAGTAAAAAAGCTTGGAAAATGGGTGGATCCAAGATGTTCATCGAAGTAGACAAGAAAGTTACGTTGTCAGATCTTCTATTAGGTATTGTCGTCCAAAGTGGAAATGATGCATCTATTGCAGTTGCTGAGGGTATTTCAGGCACAGAAGAGACATTTGCTATAGAAATGAATAATTTAGGTAAAAAAATTGGTTTAACAGGTACTAATTTTGTTAATAGCAGTGGTTGGCCTAATGATGATCATTACACTACAGCAAAAGATTTAGCTTTAGTTGCCAAATACACTATTGAAAATCACCCAGAACTCTACCAAATGTATAGCCTGACTGAGTTCACATATAACGGCATTAAACAAGATAATAGAAATCCTCTTTTATTGACGTTTGAAGGGGCAGATGGTTTTAAAACTGGATATACTCAAGCTGCTGGATACGGTTTAGTTGGTTCTGCTGAAAGAGGGGATAGAAGGTTAATAATTGTTCTTAATGGCCTAGAATCATCAAGATCTAGGGCTCAAGAGTCTTTGAGGTTAATGGATTGGGGATTCAATAACTTTGAATTAGTTGATTTCTATAAAAAAAATGAATTTGTTTTTGAAGCAGATACCTGGCTAGGAAAAGATGAAAAAGTAAATTTAGTTAGTGTTGAAGATATAAATGTTAGCATACCAAAAGGTCAACTTTCTTCAACTTCTGTGGATGTTCTCGTAGAGGAGCCAATTGAAACACCTATACAAAAAGGAGATCTACTAGCTACACTCCAAGTATCTTACGGTGATAAAAAAATAGAATTTCCTTTAGCTGCTGGAGAAGATATCGAGCAAAAGGGTTTCTTTTCAAGAATAACTTCAGCTCTTTACTATATTATTTTAGGATCTAATTAATAGAGTTCTTATAGTATGCATGTAATCAGCTTTGAAGGTTTTGAATATTCAGGGAAATCAACACAAATAGCTTTATTAAAAAAATTTTTTATTAAAAAAAAAATAGCATCAACTTTTACTAGAGAGCCAGGTGGAAATAAAGATTTAGAAAAAATACGAAAGATAATACTTCAATCAGACTTTGATAATCTAAGTTTAATATTATTTTTCTTTGCATCTAGATTTTCTTTATTATCTAGTTTTAAATCTAATGGTATTGTGGTGTTTGATCGTTTTTTTGACTCTACGTATGCTTACCAAAATTTTACAACTCGAGATAAGCAATTAATTTTAAATTTAATCAAACAAATTCATAAAAAATATATACCAAGGCTGACATTCTATTTCAAAATGAATAGGAAAACACTTTTGGAAAGAAAAAATAAAAGAGGTGCCTTAAATAAATTTGATAAGAAATATTTAGGAGATTTTGCTAGAATTCAAAAAAACTATAATGACCTATCAAAAATAAAGATAGGTAAGAGGATTTTTATTACAATTGATGCCTCCCAATCAAAAGAATTAATTCATGAGGAAATTATTAGAAATTTGAAAAAATGGAAATTAATCAAGTAATAACTAAAATTAAATCAGAAAATCATGGGTTTTATATTATTGAAACATCAAGCTTTAACTTGGATGCAATAGAAGAGTGCATTAAAAATTCTTTTTATGAAAAACAATACGAAATTGATACTTCTTTTATTAATTTAGCTGCAGAAGATGGGACTAAGCATATTTCTATTGAACAAATTAGGAAATTAAAACGGGAATTTCTTCATACAAATGTTTTAAATATAAGCAGAGTTATTTTAATTAGTGAAATAAATACTCTAAATAATAATTCAATTAATGCTTTACTAAAATTAATTGAAGAAATCCCATCCAATACTTTTTTTATATTTTGCACGTCTAATCTTTTAAAAATACCTGAAACTATTATTTCTAGAGCGAGATTATTGAGATTAAATGATTACCAAGATCAATCTAATCTTGATTTGCTTGCTTCAGATATGACAAATCAAAATCAAAATATCCCAGAAAATGTAATTCAAAATATTATTGATCCTTTTTTAAAATTAAAAAAAGCTGATTTTTTTGAAAGTGTTAAATTTTTCAATAAAGATCAGTTAGATATTTGCTCTGTGATTTTTTTGAGAATTTTAAACTTTTATTTAAAATTAAATTTTAATAATAAAAAATTATATAAATACCTTTATGAACTTCACTCTAGTTACATTTACGATATAGACGAAAGTATTAAATTTAATACATTGACTAATGATTTAATTGCTATTTATTTTACTCGTTTAAACTCTAATTTAATTAAATATGCAAAATAAATATTTCACAACTCCCATTTATTACGTAAATGATAAACCTCATATAGGTCATGCTTATACTTCTTTAGCAGTTGACATTTTAAAAAGATTTTATATCAGCAGGGGAATTGATAGTTTTTTTCTTACTGGAACCGATGAACATGGTCAAAAAGTAGAAAAAGCAGCTATTGATCAGGGAATAGATCCTTTAAAATTCACTAATGGGGTATCTCAAAATTTTAGAGATTTAAGTGATTTGTTAAACCTTTCTAATGATGATTTTATTAGAACAACCGAAGAAAGGCATAAGATATCTGCTCAAAATTTATGGAAAGTACTATTAGAAAAAGATGAAATTTATTTATCAAAGTATAGTGGGTGGTACTCAGTAAGAGATGAAGCCTTTGTTGCTGAGAATGAAATTGTAGAAAAAGATGGTAAAAAATATAATGGATTTGGCTCTGAACTTTCTTGGGTAGAGGAAGAGTCTTACTTTTTTAGACTCTCAAAGTGGCAAGATAAGCTTTTAAAATTTTATAAAGAAAATACTGACTTTATTGTTCCAAAATCTAGGGCAAATGAAGTAATTAAATTTGTCGAGTCGGGTCTGAAAGACTTATCAGTATCTAGAACTACTTTTAAATGGGGAATAGGGGTTCCTAACAACAAAAACCACATAATTTATGTGTGGTTGGATGCTTTAACTAATTATATCTCAGCTCTTGGATACCCAGAAACAGAAGCAGACCTGTACAAAAAATATTGGCCTGGTATCCACGTGGTAGGCAAAGATATAATACGTTTCCACGCCATTTTTTGGCCTGCTTTTCTTATGGCCGCTGATTTAAGTCCTCCTAAACAGATAGTTGCCCATGGTTGGTGGACCAATGAAGGTCAAAAAATTAGTAAAAGTCTTGGAAATGTTATTGATCCTAATGAATTAATTAATGTTTATGGACTTGACTCCATAAGATACTTTCTTTTTAGAGAAGTTCCTTTTGGCAATGATGGGGATTTTTCAAAATTAGCTATAAAGAATAGGATTAATGGAGAGTTAGCCAATAATTATGGAAATTTAATACAAAGAATACTTAGTTTTATTTATAAAAACTTAGAACAAAATATTGAATTAACAGAAGAAAATTATGATTTTGATATTTTGAAGCAAATTAATGAATCTGAAGCTGAACTATTTAAATTTATTGAAAATTATAAATTTGATGAGTATTTAAAAAAGCTTTTCTTATTTATGAATGATCTTAACAACTATGTAGACAAAACTGCACCTTGGGCCCTTAAAAAAACTGACCCAGAGGAAATGAAAAGGGTTTTGGCTAACATCAGCCTTTGTATTATCAGGGTTACCCAGTATTTAAGTCCTTTTATGCCTTTAAAATCAAAAGAAGTATTTAAACTATTTGACAATTTAGATGATATTGACCTTTTTCATTTTGATAATTTTGAGAAAATAAAAAGTCTAAATCATTTTAAAATCAATAAGCCAGAGCCTTTATTTACAAAAATTGAGTAATTTAATTGATAGCCATGTCAATTTTGGGCATGATCTGCTTAAAAATGATGTTAAAAGAATCTGTCAAGAATCCATAAATGAGGGAATTGAGAGAATGCTATGTATTAACTCAAACCTTCATAACTTTCAAAAAGATTTTGAATTAGTTAAAAATCATAAATTTATTGATATGAGTGTTGGTCATCATCCAAATAGCACAGGGGAAATTGAGTCTAGTGAAATTCCTAAATTTATTGAACAATATATTAACGATTCTGATAATAGAATAGTTGGAATAGGGGAAACAGGACTAGATTATCACTATCAGGTCCCAAGAATAAAACAGATAGAATGTTTCGAACTACATTTAGAATTAGCCTCTAAGTATCATCTGCCTATTATCGTTCATATGAGAGATGCTGAGGAAGATATGATAGATATACTGAGTAAATACAGGGCAAAACTTTCAAATATTCTCATACATTGCTTCACAGGCAGTCAAAACTTTGCAAATCAGTGCATTGAAATGGATTGCTATTATTCATTATCTGGAATTATAACCTTTAAAAATGCTGATATTTTAAGGAATGTTATTAAAACACTTCCTTTGAATAGGATAATCTTTGAAACAGATAGTCCTTATTTAACTCCGGATCCTTTCAGGGGAAAAACAAATGAGCCAAAGTATCTGAAAACAATTATTGAGAAATATTCAAAAATTATGTCTACTGACCTAGAAAATATCAAAAAAGAGAGTACTTCAAATTACAAGAAATTATTTCAAATATTTTAAATAAATGACTGATAAAATTGAATTAACTGTACTAGGTTGTGGCTCTAGCTTCGGAGTGCCATTATCACATAATATATGGGGAAATTGTGACAGCACTAACCCCAAAAATTATAGAACAAGACCTTCAATTTATTTAAAAAAGGGTGATAAATCTATCCTGATAGACACTAGTCCTGATTTAAGACATCAGTTAATTACTAACAAAATAGATACAGTAGACGCTGTTATATTTACCCACGCCCACGCAGACCATACCCATGGAATTAATGATTTAAGGTCAATTGCATTAATAAATAAGAAAAAAATCCCTGTATTTGCTGATAAAAATTCATTAAATACGATTAAAAATAGCTTTTCATATCTATTTACAAAAAATGATAAGCATGGGTATGAGCCTATTCTTCAAAAAAACATTATTGATAATGAGATATTAGATTTAAATGGATTTAAAATTAGAGTTGTTAAGCAAAATCATGGAAGTACGGACTCATATGGCTTCATTTTTGATGATAAATTAGCTTATAATCTTGATATTAAACACTTTTATGATGAAAATTACTTAGAAGGAATAAAGGGCATTAAATGTTGGTTCGTAGGGTGTTTAAGGTATGAAGATCATCCTTCTCATGCCAGCTATGAGGAAGTTATGAATTGGACCAATAAAGTTAATGCTAAACAAACATTTCTAAGCCATATGACGGCTATAATTGACTATGATACTGAGTATTCAAAGTTAAGTGCTAAGAACGTGTATCCGGCATATGATGGTCTTAAAATTAGTTTATAAGCTTAGTTTTAATCATGGTCGTGACTAGAGATTTTTTCCTTTAAATTAGTGCAAATCTCTTCAGATTCTGCCATTAAAATTGTACCACTTATTTCACACGGAAAATTATAAAGCTGAGTTTCTGTATTTTCATTCTCTCCATCATTATGAGTCGAACAATTACTAGCTAGTAACAAATTATAAAAACCTGGCACCATTAAAAAAATAATTGTTAATATTCTGAATAATTTCATTTTTTACTTATATTATTATTGTCATAAAAATAGTTATTGGATTAAGTTTTTTTATATTATTTATTCCTATAATATATATTATGCAACAAACATATGTATAAATGACAATAAAATCAGTAAAAGCAGAATTAAAAATAAAAGCCCCTAGTTTAGAAATAATTGAGCTTAAAACCTCAACAGCATCAGTTGAACAAGCAGCGTTGGCTCATAAAGTACATCCAGGACAGATAGTAAAGACAATAGCTTTAATGGTAAATAAGCCAATATTATTAATGATGGCTGGGGATATGAAAATAGATAATAAAAAATATAAAGAATACTTTAAAATTAAAGCCAAAATGCTCTCTTCTGAAGAAACTGAAAGGTTCACATCCCACCCTATTGGAGGAGTTTGTCCATTTGGACTACCTTCAAAATTAGATATTTATAGTGATATTTCTCTAATTAATTACGATATTGTTATTCCGGCAGCAGGTTCAAGAAATAGCTCAGTAAAAGTAGAAAGAAAGCTTCTATTAGATATTGTAGACGCAACACAGATAGATATTTCTGTAAAAAAATAATACTGTAAAATTAATAACTTAATCTGTATTCTTAAATTTGGACCTTACTATTTTTGGTGCAGTAGCAAAAGTTGCAGCAGTTATAAAAGTGCCAAAAATTAGCAGAAAGTGAGCTGCAGCGGTAATCCCAAAAACAACAAATGATCCGAAATATAAGGAGAAAATAATACACCACATCCAAGCTAAAACCTGCATAATTAGGTGTCTAAGGGCCAAATCTGGTATTTTTCTTAGAGGATTCCAGTCAGCATCCATAACTCCACTGTACATTTGATATAACATTTTTTTCATGATGCTTTATACATGCGACAGGAATGACCAGATCAAATAAAACTTTAAAAAAAATTATTATTAAATATTGTTGATATACATGAGAAAAATTGAATTTTGGTACTCTATAGGAAGCACTTACACTTACCTCTCTACACAAAGATTACTAAATGTTGAACAGCAAAATAACGTTGAATTTGAATGGTTCCCATTTAGCGTTAGGGCAAGAATGATTGAAATGGAGAATGTTCCATTTATGGCAGAAAAAAAACGTCATAAGATTGATTACATGTGGAGAGATGTTCAAAGAAGAGCAGGTTTTTACGGTTTTGAAGCTAAAGTACCTGCACCCTATCCTCTAAAGGAATTTGATTTGGCTAATAAAGTTGCAATATTGGGTAAAAAAGAGGGTTGGATAAATGAATATACAATTTTAACTTATAAAAAATGGTTTATGGACCATCAAGAGCCAGGTTTGGAGCCCAATTTAAGCTCAACTTTAAATGAGATAGGTTTAGATGCAGTTAAAACTATAAAATTGGCTCAAACAGATGAAATTGAAAAAATATACCTTAAAAATACTGAAATGGCGAAAAACAAGGGTATTTTTGGAAGCCCCTCTTTTGTTGTTGATAATGAGGTATTTTGGGGTGACGACAGGTGTGAAGATGCCATCAAATGGTTATCTTAAATAGCCCTTAAAAAGCATTTTTTTGCGTTTTTAGCTATGTTAAATTTAAAAGTAATGCAATTACCTATGTAAAATTATTAAATTTAGTATTGATTTTAGTTTTATAATATTGATAATACTTGATCTTCAAAAATAGATTTTTCAACACTTTTCATGAATGTCGTAATTTGCACGTGTTATCAATCTGAAAATCCCTGTTTTTTATTGTACTTTTATTAAAATCAACAAAATTACCAATTTAAATATCTAGAATTATAATAATTAATGAAGAAATAGAGAACATTATTAAAAACCTAATAATTATAATATTTTTTCATATATCATTTACTCATATACTCAAATAAACATCAAAAAATGTTGTTTTTTGGCAATGTACTCTCTTTTGCTTGTCTACCCTCAATAATTTTACCAATATCGGTTCATTTCCTTTTTAAAAAAAATTTTATAGAAAGGCAAAACTATATTAAAATAAATGAGTTAAAACAGTATTTAATTTAAGATAACAATAAATATTATAGCTATTAAAAGTACTATATTTTAAAAATTTCCGGCTTTAGAATATTTTTTTCTTTCGTTAGGGTCTAAATATTTTTTTCTAAGCCTTAAATTAATTGGCGTAACTTCTAATAGTTCATCAGAATTAATATATGTCATCATTTCTTCTAAAGACATGATCTTTGGAGTTGTAAGATTAACAGCTTCATCGTTACCCGAAGCTCTAACATTGGTTAATTGTTTACCCTTCAATACGTTTATCTCTAAATCGTTATCTCTGCTGTGTTCTCCTACGACCATACCTTGATAAACTGGGGTATTATGTTTTACAAACATCACACCTCTATCCTGAAGCTTCCAAATAGCATAAGCAATTGCTTTACCATCACCAGTTGATATTAGAGCCCCTGCTCTTCTCTCAGTAATATCACCTTTAAACGGCTTATAAGTATTAAAAACTCTATTAATAACACCAGTTCCTCTGGTATCAGTAAGGAATTTACTTTGATATCCTATTAGGCCCCTTGAAGGTGCAATGAAAAGAAGTCTCGTTTTATCACTACCTGACTGCCTCATATCTAACATTTCAGCTTTTCTTTGGTTCATTCCATCAATTACGATGCTGGAGAACTCCTCATCAACATCTATAGTAACCTCTTCGTATGGCTCGCTTTTAATGCCATCTATATCCTTGTAAACAACTCTTGGTCTAGAAAGAGTTAACTCAAAACCCTCTCTCCTCATGGTCTCTATCAAAACACCTAGTTGAAGTTCGCCTCTTCCACCAATTTCAAATGAATCTTTATTTTCATTTTCAGAAAATGTTATGGCCACATTTGTCTCGGCCTCAGCCATAAGTCTATTTCTAATTAATGTTGATGTTACTTTTTTTCCTTCAGTTCCAGCTAATGGAGAGTCATTTACCATAATATTAACAGACATAGTTGGTGGATCGATTGGAGTAGACTTTATGGGAGTTGTGACTTCCGTTGAACAAATCGTATCTGCCACTGATGTAGCAGATAAGCCAGCAATACAGACTATATCTCCAGTATTTACTTCATTTACTACTATTTTTTTCATCCCCTCAAATTTTAAGAGTTTCGTTAATCTTCCTGTTTCAACTATTTTTCCTGATAAATCTATGGAATGGACGCTATCATTAATCTTTGCAGATCCCTGTTCTACTCTTCCGACTAAACATCTGCCTAAATAAGGATCTGAGTCTAATAAGGTAGAAAGCATTGCAAAAGGCTTAGAATTGTCAACGTCAGGAGATGGAACATGATCAATTATTTTATCTAAAAGAGGAGTTAAATTTAGTCTTTCTTCTTTTAGTTCATTTACACACCAACCACTTCTGCCAGAGGCGTAAAGTATAGGAAAATCTAACTGATCAGAGCTAGCGTCTAAAGAAACGAATAAATCAAATACCTCATTTAAGACATCATCTGGTCTAGCATCAGATTTATCTATTTTGTTTATAACAACTATTGGCCTAAGTCCTTGTTTTAAGGCTTTACCTAAGACGAATTTTGTTTGTGGCATTGGCCCTTCAGAGGAGTCAATTAGAAGAATAACTCCATCAACCATTGAGAGAACGCGTTCAACCTCTCCTCCAAAATCAGCATGTCCAGGAGTGTCTATGATATTAACCCTGGTATTATTGAAGATAATAGATGTTGGTTTAGCTAATATTGTAATACCTCGTTCTTTTTCCAAGTCATTTGAATCCATTATTCTTTCAGTAACCTCTTGGTTTTCTCTGAATATTCCACACTGTTTTAAAAGGTTATCAATAAGTGTGGTTTTTCCATGGTCTACATGGGCAATAATTGCGAGATTCTTGATAGTGTTCATTGAGATAACAGTCTTATAGATTAAATTTATTCATTTAAAAGCTTATTCTTTGCCTCTGTAATTAAATTAGAAAGGTAATTATTACCATCTTTGTCTGGGTGGAATTTTTTCATTAAGTCATAGTAAGCTTTTTTAATTTGCTGTGAATTTGCTCCATTTTGTAAACCTAAAATAGATAAAGCCTCTTCATCGCTCATTTGAGATGTAGGAGAGCCCTGAGGGCCATTATTAGATGTTTGATTTATGATAACATTCAAAATATTAAATCCTTTTGGATCATTTTCCTTTAATTCTATTAAAAGTTTATCTACTTCATTTTTTGATAAACTAGAAAAGCCCCTACCCTTAAATTCACCATTAATAATTTCAATAATTGCTTGTCTAGTCTGAACAATAATTTTTATACTAAGATATTTAGTATTAATTTTTGGTTTAAACTTGCTACCAAAAGAAGATTTACTAAAAAAATTTAAAATACTTAGTAAAGAAGAAATTCTTCTAAAAAAAAGTAATGCGGGAGCTAATGCCACGGGTAGAAAATTTAATTTTCCTGAAAATATTAATAATATACCTATTACTACAATAAAAAAAATTATGAAATATTTTTTATATTTATTTGAAAGTTGATTACCAAAAAAAATATAAATACAAACAGTAATTAAAATAATTAGAACTAAAAGTTTAATCATCCAAGATTAACTCTTAATTCTTTTATTTTTTGCTCTCTCCCACAGCTAAATTTATAATAATTATATCTTATAGGGTTAATTTTATAGTAATTTTGATGATAATCCTCAGCTAGAAAAAAATTCTTAAAAGGTAAAATTAAAACCTCAACTTTTTTATCGTGATTAGCCTCGATTGCATTTATTAAATTACTAGCCTCCTCTAATAGTTTTTGATCGTTAGAAAATATTGCACTTTTGTATGAATAACCTCTATCACAAAATTGACCACCACTATCAAATGGATCAATATTTAAAAATAAAGATTTTAGTAATTTTTTGGTGCTTATTACGTCAGAATTATAATCAATTTTAACAGCCTCTATATGACCAGTTTGACCTTTAACAACTTGCTCGTACGTTGGGTTATCAAGATGTCCACCTGAATAACCGGAGTAAACTTCTTCTACTCCTTCCAACTTTTCAAAAACCTCTTCAACACACCAAAAACAACCGCCAGCAAAATAAACTGATTGAACACTACTAAATGCTAAAAAGGGTATAAGAATAATTCCTAAAAAATAAAAAAGTATCTTCATATTGAATTTATAAATTCCTTTCTAAGTCTTTGGCTAAATGAACCTGGCTTTCCATTAGATATTTTGTAACTATCCACTTTGATTATGGGCATTATAAAATTAGTAGCACTAGTCATAAAAACCTCATCGGCATCAAGAAGGGCTTTTTTTGAAAATAGTTTTTCTTTAAATTTAAATTTATGGGCTTTTAAAATAGTAATTAATTTTTTTCGTGTACAACCTTTTAAAATTCTATAAGTCAGGGGATGTGTGTAGCATATATTTTTTTTAATAATCCAAATGCTTGAGGAATTACCTTCGGTAATATTGTTCTTATGATCAAATAGTATCGCTTCATGAGAGTTATTTTTTTTTGCATGATTGGCAGCCATTACATTACCAAGTAAAGAAATACTTTTAATATCTGACCTTAGCCAACGTATATCTGGATATAATGATGTTTTAACTCCTTTTAAGGCAAGTTGATCTAATTTTTTAAAATCTTTTTTAATTGAGTAGATGACTATGTTTGGTTTCATAATGTTTTTATATTTATGGTCTCTTGGATGTTGGTCACCTCTTGTAACTTGAAGATAAATAATACCGTTTGAAATTTTATTGAGTTTTTTAATTTTATGGGAGATATTTTGAATCTGTTTACTAGAAAGATTAATTTTAATATTCAGTTTATTTAAGGATGTTCTCAATCTATTAAGATGAAGATTTTCATCGACAAATTTATTATTATAAATTGCTATGACTTCATAAACTCCATCAGAAAATTGAAAGCCTCTATCAGTGACACTGATTGATGATTGGCTAAGTTTTTTGTATTTTCCGTTAATATAACAAGCTGTCATGTGAATGTGTTTTGATTATACTAATATCATGAATCTAAAAAGACGAGATTTTATTAAAAAATTTTCTTGTTGTTGTTGCGCTCCCCTATTGCTCTCTTCCTGCGCTGAAGTGGCAATTACTAATAGAAAGCAGCTTTCTTTTGTCTCTGAGGATCGCATTAATAAAAAAGCCATTCAAGCTTACGAAACTATTAAAGAAAATGAAAATTTAATTAAATCAGGTTCTGAATTTACGGCCTTAAATGAGGTTGGGAAAAGAGTAACAGGATCTGTTGAGCAGTATTTTAAAAATATGGGTCAATTAGATACCCTTAAGGACTATAATTGGGAATTTATACTAATTGACGATAAAGAAACTTTAAACGCCTGGTGTATGCCAGGCGGTAAAATAGCATTCTATACTGGTATTTTAGATATTACGGCCAATACAGATGGATTAGCTTCCGTTATGGGCCACGAAATAGCACATGCAGTTGCAAAACACAGTTTAGAGAGAGCCAGTCAGGCATTAGCCATAAATGTTGGAACAACTATTTTAGATATAGCTCTTGAGGGGGCTCTCTCTAATTCATCAGCAGATGATTATTTAGTTAGCTTAGGATTATCATTGCCTTTCAATAGATTACAAGAATCTGAAGCAGATTTCTTAGGATTAGCATTTATGACAATGGCTGAATATGACAACAATGAGGCGTATAAAGTTTGGGAGAGGATGAAAGAGGCCCAAAAAGGCTCACCTCCAGAGTTTTTATCAACTCACCCATCACCAAAAAATAGGATCCAGAAAATAAAGAATTGGATACCTGAGGTAAATGCACGCTTCTCCTAAATCATTCAATATTTAATTAAAAATTGTGTTAATATAAAATCATGGCTATTACTAAAAAGAAGACTACAAAAAAAACTATTAAAAATAAAGATAGTGAAATCAAACGTTTAGAAAAGAAAATTGATCATCTTTATAATAGATTAGATGGCCATATAAATAAAATTGATACTGTTTATGCAAGACTTGAGGCTAACTTTTCTGGCATTGAAAGACTACTTTCCTTTTTTAGACTAAAAAAATAATAATCAAACCTCTGAGTAATTAATATTTACTGATGAGTTATCTAAAATATCTAAATAATAATCAGAAAACCAGTGTTTCACATATACTTTAGGCACAATAACGGGGCTTCTCTCATGTATGTGTTTTATATTTTGTGCACTAGCCTTTGTTAAAATAGAGTATTCATTACCCTCACTAGCCTCTCTATAGACAGCTGCAAAATATGAAATCTCCTCTTTTGTTCGTAATGTAAATTTTTTTTTGGAGGGTGGTCTATTTTGCCATTCAAAATAAGAGTTAAAAGGCACTAAACATCTTTTTTTTAACATCAAATCTTTACTAAAATTTTTATCTGATACAGTTTCTGACCTCAAATTAAATAAAACCCTACCTTTAGGAAGCCAATCATAGGACAGACCCCATTTGAATAGTTCAAAGAGGTATTCTTTATTGTTAAAAAAAATTACAGGATTTTCTGATGAAGGGCTGATGTTGATGTTTTTAAAAGTAAATATTTTAGGAAATTTAGTTACAGTGTCTTTTTTAAAATTTGATTTTGAATGTTCTAAATTTAGTGAGTATCTACCGCACAAGGTATGATTTTATAATTTTCTAAAATTAAGATAATTAGAAATATCAAAATTATTATAGCTAGTTCTAAGATTTAAAAAATCGAAGTAGCTATCTCTAATTCTATTACCAATTTCTGTATCAGCATAGCTATCTAATACACCAGTAACGTTTTTTTTGGCTTCAACAACTATGTCTTCAGGAAGTTTTCTAAAATTAACCCCTAAGGATTTTAATTTATCTATAGCCCTGACTTCTTTATACATAAAATCAGATAGCATTTCTTGATTTTCAGACTGACAAGCATATTGAATTATACTTTTAGTGCTATCATCAAAGGAATTCCATTTATCTAGACTCATCCCCAAAGAAATAGAAACAGTTGGTTTTTTAAAATCTGGGTAATAACAATATTTCGTAACTTTATAAAAACCAAAAGCTAAATCCATCACAGGATTAGACCAATCAGCAGCATCTATAGCCCCACTAGATAATGCCTGAAGAATTTCGCCTCCTGCTATATTTACAGGAGTTGCTCCCATACTCTTTAGTAAGTCACCCCCCATACCGGGACTTCTAATTTTTATTTTAGAAATATCGTCAACACTATTAAGTTCATTTTTAAACCATCCAAATAAAGTTGAACCAGTATTTCCTACAACAAAGTGTTTAAGGTTATAGTTAGATCCTAATTCATCCCATAACTGTTGCCCTCCTCCTAGATAAATCCAAGAGTTAAATTCTTCGGCAGTCATACCAAAAGGAACTGCAGCAAAAAAAGGATAAGCCTTATTTTTTCCACCCCAATAAAATTCTGCAGAATGATACATATCAGCGGTACCAGATGATACAGCATCAAAAACCCCAAAGGGAGGTACTAATTCCCCTGCAGAATAAACATTAACTTTAATTTTGTTATTTGATAATTTTTCTATTCTTTTAGCTAATCTATTGGCACCTAAACCAATTCCAGGAAAGTTTTCAGGCCAAGAAGTAACCATACTTAGTTCATTAATGTTACTAGCATGAACGTTAAAACTACTTATAGAGGCAGCACCTATTACAGGAATTGCGGCTTTTTTTATAAAACTTCTTCTATTAATTTTATTTTTTTTCATATTTATATATTTATATTATCTATCAATCATGAAATTAGAAGCGGTAAATTTACTCACCCTGCTAGATGAAAATAGGGTTAGTTACAAACTATATGAACATGAAGCTTTCTATACCGTTGAAGAATCTAGCAAATTAAAAGTTGATATGGATATGCAGGGAGCGCATACAAAAAACCTTTTTTTAAGAGATAAGAAAAGAAATTTTTTTTTAATTTCATGCTTAGATAATCAAATGGTTGATTTAAAAGAAATCAAGAATCTCATTTCTTGTCAAGGTAACCTATCTTTCGGAAGCCCTGATTACTTATTTGAAAAACTTGGTGTAAAGCCAGGATCTGTCAGCCCTTATGCTTTAGTAAATAATTTAGATAAAGATGTAACTTTTTATTTAGATAAAGGTATCACAGTATTTGATTTATGTAATTTTCATCCTTTAGATAATACTAAAACGATACAGGTTTTA
>ERZ802819.1023-NODE-1023-length-17845-cov-10.3824_pt1 | contig 17845 bp, 17 predicted proteins | sample MGYA00345647_ERZ802819 | MGnify/ENA primary metagenome ERZ802819 (study PRJEB30503, sample SAMEA104212355) | marine metagenome | biome: Westerlies Biome; feature: [SRF] surface water layer (ENVO:00010504) within the epipelagic zone...; material: water...
GTCTTAGGTGGCAGTAAAACCGTGGTCCAAGGCTGCCAGGATTGCGCGACAAACGAGATCAGGCGATATCTAACCTTGCATCGTTGGAAGATGGTTCATATCGACCTTGTCGTCGCGAAAACCCGAGAACCTATAGGCTTCTTACCCAAAGTCCTTGGCCACTGTCGGCAGTCGTCGTTGCCGCGGCAAAGACCACCGTGCCTTTACCATGTGCGCTGTCCGTCCAGTCGTCTCCTGCCTTCGGTGCCTGACCGCACCACTCAAAGATGTCGATACCGCGTTTTACCGCGCCTCTAAACTGGGCTCTGGCGATAATTTCTTGGCCTAGGTAACAGCCCTTGTCGAAGTCCACGGCGCCGGCCTCGTGCAGGCCCAGTACTTGGGGCAAGAACTTGCCTGCGACCCGGTCGCTCACCCAAGCGAATCTGTTGGCAACTAAGTCTTGCGCGATGGCGCTGGATTGATCGTGACCATCGGCCTGTGGCGTGCTGAGCAAGTCGTTTGCGAAGCACCAATGGTTGGTAAATGCGGCAGAGTTGCGCTCACCAGCGACCACGGCGACGGGCGCATTATGAGTAATGACCTTGCACTTGGAGAACATGGCATAGGGTGCCAAGAAAGCTGCCAGCGCCTCCGCGACCGTATGATGCACCACGAGCAAGACGCGCTCGTCATCGCCAATTGCCCAACCGTTGCTGATGACGCGCCCCTTCAAGTTACACAGTGTCATTGGCGTGGGCGCGTTTTGTTCGATGCGCTCGCTATTGCAGGTAAGATAGCCCTGCAGAAATGCTTTGACCCCTTGGCCTTCAAGGCTGACGATTTGTGCGTCTGACCATGCGTCCACGTGTCATATCCGTCCTACAGAAGAAGTGGGGCAGACTGCCTGATCGCTGCCCACAAAAGCAATAACCTAAGAGAGATTCGTGATACCCGCTGATTTGAAACACATTTACTGGCGCAGCCGCCGCGGTTTGACCGAGCTTGAGCTTAAGCTAGTCCCTTTCGTGCGGGACCGCTTTCATGGCCTCGCAGAAGATGAACAAGCCCTGTATGAAGAATTGCTGGATTGGGAAGACGTGGATTTATACGACCTGCTGCAGGGTCGCATCACGTCTGATGATCCCTTGGTTACCGGACTGGTCGAGAAAATCATCTCCTACGACGGCGTCCTTTAGCGAACTTGTCTTGGTGCCGGGGCCAATGCGCCGTTGTAGCGTCGTGCTTTGGGCGCTGTGCACAGGGTTCGGCCTGTATGGGTTGCTGGGTCTAACGGGCCTCGGCTTGGCCTGTGCTTTCGTTACATCGGCGCTGCGTACAAGTCGGGCCCAATGCACCGTCACTATCGCGCTGCCTGAGCCGCTGGGAAAACCCTATGAGCATCCTGATTCGGCTTTGGCTCACGGTCATGTCGCAGACTCTCTTGTAAGAGAACCATTTTTAGGAAAATCACTTCTAGGAGAATCACTGCGCAGCTGGGTTTGTCCGTGGTGCGTGGGCTATGCCGCTCGAGACGGCGATTGGTATTGGGTATTTAGGGACGAAGTGTCGCCTTCTGCCTACGCCGACATCCGTCGCCGGCTTCTTAGCGGCGGCGAGGCTTAGCCAATAGCGGGCTACGAGCTAACGCTCATCGAACCATCTGCTGTGCGCCGGGCTCCACAATCAAGCTGTCGAGGCTACCCGGAGACAAAATGGTGTCCGCAGGACGCTCAGATAACTTGGGATGGTCCATGTTGTAGTTCAGCCCCCGACTCTCCTTGCGCTTGAGGGCGCTGCGCACAATTAAATCCGCGACATGCAGTAAGTTGCGCAGCTCAATCAAATCGTTGGTCACCCTATAGGTCGAGTAATAGTCCTGAATTTCCTGTTTCAGTAGCTCGATGCGCCGATGCGCGCGCATCAGTCGTTTATCTGTGCGCACAATGCCCACGTAGTCCCACATGAACCGCCTGAGTTCATCCCAATTGTGGGCAATGATCACGGACTCATCGGAGTCGGTGACCTTGGATTCATCCCACTTGGGTATGTAGGGAAAGCTCTGGGGTTTATCCAAGGTGCTGATGATTTTTTGTGCCGCGCGCTGACCGTAAACCAAGCATTCGAGCAGCGAATTGCTCGCCAGTCGATTTGCCCCATGTAGGCCTGTGCAGCTGACTTCGCCAATGGCATAGAGGTTAGGAATGTCTGTACGACCGTGTTCGTCGACGACCACGCCGCCGCAGGTGTAGTGGGCGGCAGGTACCACGGGTATGGGTTCCTTAGTGATATCAATGCCCAGTTCCTCACAGCGCTGGGCGATGTTTGGAAAGTGGCCGCGGATGAATTCTGCAGATAAATGGCTGATATCAAGGAAAACACAGTCGGCGCCAATACGTTTCATTTCATGGTCTATGGCGCGGGCAACGATATCCCTCGGTGCAAGTTCCCGGCGCTCGTCAAAACGCTGCATAAAGCGCTGTCCATTGGGTAGCCGCAGCACGCCGCCTTCGCCGCGCACGGCTTCAGAAATTAAAAAAGATCCGGCGTGGGGGTGATAGAGGCAAGTTGGATGAAACTGATTGAACTCCATGTTCGCCACTCGACAACCTGCCCGCCAAGCCATGGCAATGCCGTCGCCGGTAGAGCTGTCTGGGTTACTGGTGTACAGGTACACCTTGCTTGCGCCGCCTGTGGCCAAAATAACAAAGCGCGACTGAAAGACCTCCACACGCCCGGTGGTTCGGTTCAGTACGTAGGCGCCTGCGCAGCGGCTATGGTGCCTTCCCAGTGTCGATAGGTTGATCAGGTCAATCGCGACGCGATCGTTGAATAGCTCAATGTTGCCGTTATCCAAGACCTGATCCGTCAGAGTCTGGGTAATGGCCTTGCCCGTTGCATCAGCCACATGGACCACTCGACGAAAGGAATGGCCGCCTTCTCGGGTGAGGTGCAGCGCGTTGCCCTCGGTATCAAAGTCGACCCCCCATTCGCTCAGCTGCGCGATGGCATCGGGGCCAGCATTGACAGTAGATCTGACTACCTCTGGGTCGCATAGGCCTGCACCGGCATCCAGCGTATCGCTAATGTGAGCATCAAAACTGTCTTCCGGGTCAGTAACGGCGGCAACACCGCCTTGGGCCCAGTGGGATGACCCTGTTGTGATACCACCCTTGCACAGCACGGTGACACGTACATGCTGGGACAGCGTCAGGGCCGCAGACAAACCTGCGGCGCCACCGCCAATAATCAAGACATCTGTATTGAATCGCTGTGACATGCAAAGCACTACGCGCTGAGGAGAAACGAGTATAGCGTGATGCCTCAGCAAGACGCGATTTGGTCAAGTCGGTACGAAGAAGCCGAAACAGGCGTTGCTGAGCGTCGGCGCGTTGATTGAGGCGAAAAATAAAAATTTCCAATGTGTGAAGTTCGTCACTTTTGAGGTGACAACAACTCAGGCAAATTGACTGCCTCTAACCCGCAGTCATACCGGGTACAACATTTGTCAGGGCAAAAGAGTAACGCATGGACATTCTGAACTACTACCAAAATACCGATTGCATCGCCTCATCTGGCCAACCATCGCCGGAAGAATTTAAAGAAATTGCAGAGCAGGGTTATGACGTTGTCATTAACTTAGCGATGCCCGAACACAAGCATTCAATTTGTACAGAAGGCAGCCTCGTTACCACCTTGGGTATGACCTTTATTCATATTCCCGTGCCTTTCGATGCACCCAACGAAGACCACTATCGTGAATTTATGGGTTACATGGATGCGTTAAAGGACAAGAAAGTTTGGGCGCACTGCATCGTGAACGCGCGGGTATCCGGCTTTCTTTTCCGTTACTTGCAGGACTGTCGTGGCTTTTCCGCGCAGCAGGCAGCATCCCCAGTACTCGAGGCTTGGCTACCTGAGATGGACGATGTTTGGAAAGCGTTCATCAATTGCGCACCAGAGCAACTTGACCAATCAGTGTCCGAGACACCTAGAATTGTGTCGGTTCACGCTGGCTAACCCATGGCTACCGGTAGTTGCCTATGCGGTAACGTGACCTACGAGTTTCCCACCCCAGTAAGGGGCATCATCCATTGCCACTGCGCCACATGTCGCAAAGCTCATGGCTCGGCGTTTTCTAGCGTTGCATCGGTGCCCGCTGCAGATTTCAAACTAACCGGTGCGGAGCATTTAGGTAGCTTTGAATCCTCCCACGGCAAACATCGCTATTTTTGCAGCAACTGCGGCACTCAGGTTTATGCACAGCGCGACGGTAAGAAGCATGTGATTGTGCGGCTGGGTTCACTCGATACACCTCTTGATGCCAATGAGTTTGCACATACTTGGATGTCGCACTCGGTAGACTGGTTTGATCTTGACGGCAATTTGCCGAGGTACGCAGAGGAAATGCGCGACTTCGCGCAGGGTGCAGACGTTGAGTACGACATCTTCAGTAAAAAGTGGCGACTAATCGCGCGAAGATTTTTGCCCGTCGCGTTCATGTTTGCGATGCCCTTTGTTGGCTTTGCAGCTGGCAGCGGTGCCGTCACAGAAAACTTGTTCTTAGCCACGATCCTCCTGATTCTGACAGCAAGCGTTGTTGATGCCTGCTGGTACTTTTACAAACACCCAATACGTTTGCGGCTCACATCATCGTCCTTGGTTGCCAGTGGATTGTTCTTTCAAAAAGAGTACCCGCTGACATGCATTGTCGGATTCTACGTTCCTCCGTACTGCGGTTCCGGCTACTTCGAGATCTCGCACATGCTCGACGGTACTGTCGACTCTATGAAAGTCTTCGATGCTGCCGGCCGCGACGTTTTCAGGCGGGCTCTGGGTGAACGCGCGCCATGGGTGAAGTGTCTCGGAGCTTAGGACGTTTTGAGAGAGCTTGCCGGGCCTTGAGTTAGTAATTGGGTTAGTAATTGTGCTTTTTTGTAAAAGAGTGTTACCAAGTCCTTTGCGATGGGGTTATTCGTTTACTATCCACCGCCACACGAATTCATGTTAATCATGTTACTGAAGCAATTAGCGCCTCACTGCCGATTACACAGCCAAGACTGACATATGACCAAACTTCGCCGATCCGTGCTTTGGGTCGCAGACCAGAAAGGGTTTGAGCTCTATCCCGCCGATCCTGCGTGCGCAAGCTGCCCTGCGCCCTGTCATGCCCTAGCTGTGCCACCACCGGGTGCTGATACTGGGGAGGTTGCGTTGTCGTCGAGCCTTCTTAATCGTCTCGCGATTTGCCTCTTCGGACTGCCCTTACTACTGTTGGGGTCGCTTATCTGGGCAGCTCAGAGTTTTGCAGATCAAGCTCACTTGCCGGTAACACTGCTTCTTGGGATGGCGGCGGCCTTGGTTTTCGCCAGCCGCATTGCGAGAAGAATCCTGCCTGAGGTTGACCTCGCCTTGAAAGCGGCAGGAGTGATACCCAATATCAAATCGCCGCGCAATAGATAAAGCCGTCGGGCAGGTGTTGTGCCACAACACAAACAAGCTATGGCTAAACCAAGCACAGAAGGAGCGCCCCATGGGTACAGCCAATTTCACCGTCTCATCCACCACGCGTCAGTGGGAAGAGGCTAGTCATTCTCGTTGGTCACTAGTGCTGGTTTTATCCGCGACTATTTTCTGTTGCTTGGGCTTCGCTACACCCGCGCTAGCTGATCTACCGGACTTCACCGGACTGGTGAAAAAGAACGAGGCGGCGGTGGTAAATATCAGCACCGTTGGCGAGGCGCCAAGTAACCGTAACTCCAACAGGCCCAGAGACCCTCGGTTGGAGGAGTTTTACCGTTTTTTTGGTCCGCCCAATGGCCGTAGTGCTCCCGGCAGTCCGGGCAATGGTCGTCCATCGAACCCCCGGCGCAGCCTAGGCAGCGGCTTCATCATTGAGGAAGACGGCTACATATTGACCAACCATCATGTGGTGGACGGCGCTGCCGAAATTATCGTGCGCATGAGCGACCGTTCGGAATATAGCGCCGAGTTAATCGGCAGTGACCAGCGCTCGGATTTGGCCTTGCTCAAGATCGACGCAGACTCAAACTTGCCAGTTTTGAAGATGGCCGACTTTGATGATGTTGAAGTCGGCCAGTGGGTACTGGCTATTGGTTCGCCCTTTGGGTTCGACTATTCCGTGACCGCTGGCATCGTCAGCGCCAAGGGGCGCAGTCTGACGTCGCGGCAAACCGGCGACTATGTGCCCTTCATTCAAACCGATGTTGCGATTAATCCCGGTAATTCTGGCGGGCCACTGTTTAACCTCGACGGTGAAGTTATTGGCATTAACGCCCAGATCTACTCCAATTCTGGAGGGTTTATGGGCGTGAGTTTTGCCATTCCTATCGATATCGCCATGGGTGTCGTTGAGCAATTGAAGGAAAATGGCCGCGTGGCTCGCGGTTGGCTGGGTGTCGAGATCTTGGAACTCACCAAGGATTTGGCTGAAGCCTTTGGTCTTGATCGTCCACGGGGTGCGCTGATCTCGAGAGTGATGGAAGGCAGTCCAGCACAAGCGGGTGGCATTCAAGACGATGACATCATCATTCGTTTCAACGGCGAAGAAATAAGCCGCGCTGGGGAGCTACCGCACTGGGTTGGTCGTACCCCGGTAGGTGAAGAATCCGAGGTGGTCGTGGTGCGCGCTGGTAAGGAGGTCAAGCTCAAGGTCGTGCTTGGCGAGTTGCCGGAAAATCCGCTGAACGCTGCGCGAGGCAATGGCGGCCGACCTGCTGAACAGTCGGCGCTGGGCATTACCGTGCGAGACCTCGCGGCCAACCGCTTAGAAGAGCTAGGCGTTGACGCTGGCGCAGAGGTAATCGCCGTTTCTGGTATTGCTGAGGATGCAGGCATGCGCGTGGGTGATGTCGTGCTGCGCATGAAGGGTAAGGTCATCGCCAATGCTGAAACGCTGCAAGAAGTGGCGGGGTCAGCAGAGCCGGGCGATGTTGTTCCGGTACTGGTGCTGCGCGCTCAAGGCAGTAGCGTGCGCCGCAGCTACCTCACACTGCGCGTGCCAGAAGACGACTGAGCGCGCAATTCCTCGCCAAAACCTTGCCCGGACCAGTATTGCTACTGACCCGGGCAAAAGCTCCGCGTCCTTTGCTACATAGGCCGCCCGGTATGGGCTAAACTCCGCGCCTTCATACAGGAGCAGTCGCCGCGTGGCAGACAACCAGCACATTCGTAATTTCTCGATCATTGCCCATATCGACCACGGTAAATCTACGCTGGCCGACCGCTTTATACAGCGCTGTGGTGGGCTGTCTGATCGAGAAATGGAAGCTCAAGTGCTCGACTCCATGGACCTTGAGCGAGAGCGCGGTATTACCATCAAGGCCCAGTGCGTCACGTTGCAGTATCAGCACACGGACGGTGAGTCTTACCAGCTGAACTTTATTGATACCCCCGGACATGTGGACTTCAGCTACGAGGTATCGCGCTCTCTAGCTGCTTGTGAAGGTGCACTGCTCGTCGTAGATGCGGCGCAGGGTGTTGAAGCTCAGAGTGTGGCCAATTGCTACACGGCGATCGAGCAGGGCTTAGAAGTGCTGCCGGTGCTGAACAAGATTGACTTGCCCCAAGCCGAGCCAGAGCGCGTGGCTGGCGAGATTGAAGACATCATTGGGTTGGATGTCAGCGAGATCACTTCCTGTAGCGCGAAAACTGGCCAAGGCGTTGACGAACTGTTGGGCCATCTCGTCGATACCATTCCACCCCCAGAAGGCAGTGACGACGAGGACCTGCAGGCGCTGATCATCGATTCCTGGTTCGACAATTATTTGGGCATCGTCTCCTTGGTTAGGGTGATGCAGGGCCGCCTCAACAAGGGCGACAAGATCATCGTCAAGTCCACCAAGAAAGTGCATACCATCGATCAGCTTGGGCGCTTTACGCCGAAACGCGAGCCGGACAAAAGTCTGGGCGCAGGCGAGGTGGGCTATGTGGTAGCCGGCATCAAGGAGATTACTGGCGCACCAGTGGGCGATACTCTGGTCAGCGCTAAAACCCCCGATGTGCAGCAGCTGCCGGGCTTTGCTCGAGTCAAGCCGCAAGTTTATGCAGGGCTTTTTCCGGTGCATTCGGAAGACTTTGAGACGTTTCGCGAAGCACTGGAAAAACTGGTGCTAAACGACGCGTCCTTGTTCTATGAACCCGAATCCTCTGATGCCCTTGGTTTTGGTTTTCGCTGTGGTTTCCTCGGCATGCTGCACATGGAAATTGTGCAAGAGCGACTTGAGCGCGAGTACGATCTTGACCTGATTACCTCAGCGCCAACGGTGGTGTATGAAGTCGAGCAGATCGATGGATCAGTCATGCAGGTAGATAATCCATCTAGGCTACCCAACAACTTTAAAGAGATGCGTGAGCCCATCGCCGAGGTCAACATTCTCGTCCCGCAAGACTACGTCGGTAATGTCATGTCGCTGTGTGTAGAGCGCCGCGGTGTACAAAAGAACATGCACTTTTCTCAGGGCCAGGTCTCCATGCACTGGGAAATGCCGATGAACGAAGTGGTCATGGATTTCTTCGACCGACTGAAGTCAGTTAGCCGCGGATTTGCCTCACTTGATTACAGTTTTGCACGCTTCGAAAGCGCTAAGCTGGTCAAGCTCGACATATTGATTAACGGCGACAAAGTGGATGCGCTGGCAAGTATTGTGCATCGCGATCAGGCCCAGCATCGCGGTCGGGCCCTAGCTGAGAAAATGAAGGAACTGATACCGCGTCAGATGTTTGATGTAGCGGTGCAGGCTGCCATCGGCGGTCAGATCGTGGCTCGCCAAACCGTTAAGGCGCTGCGCAAGAATGTCACAGCGAAGTGTTATGGTGGCGATATCACGCGGAAGAAAAAGCTGCTCGAAAAGCAGAAAGAGGGCAAAAAGCGCATGAAGCAACTTGGTCAGGTAGAAATACCTCAAGAGGCTTTCTTGGCGGCGCTGAAAGTCGAGCGCTAGGCGCACTGGAACGTTATGGATATTGATCTTCCCTACTACCTGTTCTGGGCGACGGTAATATCCGGCGCAATTTGGGCGATAGACAGTTGGTTTTTCAAACCTAAAAGGCTCGCCGACGCCGAAGGCAAAACTGCAGACAAAGCTGCGGCCGACACCGAGGCGAAGGCTGCGGTCAGCGAGCCCGTGGTGGTGGAATATGCACGCTCGTTTTTCCCAATCTTCTTGGCCGTATTCTTACTGCGGAGCTTTGTCGCCGAGCCCTATCAGATTCCTTCTGAATCCATGGTGCCTACCCTCGACGTGGGTGACTTCATCTTGGTGGACAAATACGCCTACGGCTTGAAGATGCCGGTCTTCGACTTGAAGTTGACTGAAGGCGTGTCACCTGCCAGAGGGGATGTGATGGTGTTTATTCCACCTCATGACCCGCGTTACTTCATAAAGCGCGTTATCGGCGTTCCTGGCGATACGGTGCGCTACGAAAATAAGACCTTAACGATCAATGGCGAACGACTGAAATATACCTTCGTGCGGGAATTTACCGATCCGCAGTTTGGCATTCCTGCGCGGGAGTACATTGAGACAATCGATGACGTGAATCATCTCATGCACCGCACTCGGCGACCTGAACGAGCGCAAACCTGGGACATCGGTCCCGGCGAGTACTTGGTCATGGGCGATAATCGAGATCACTCAGCGGACTCACGTGCTTGGGGTTTGGCGTCCCACGACAACGTCGTTGGTAAGGCCATCGCCATTTGGGCACACAAAGAGCCGGGGTGGCATTGGCCTTCGTTTGACCGCAACCGTTGGTTAGAGCAAGGGTCCCACGAGTAGCCCATGACGTCGTCTATGGGTAGCGCCGACAACCTTGCTGCATTGCAGCGCAGTATCGGCTATCAATTCAGCGACCTCAGCTTGTTACAGCAGGCTTTGACCCACAAAAGCCATTCGAAAACGAATAACGAGCGGCTTGAATTCGTCGGCGACGCCGTGCTCGGCTACCTCGTTGGCAGCATGCTCTACCGAAACTATCCACACGTTCAAGAGGACGCATTGTCGTTGATGCGGGCGCAGCTTGTGCGCGGCAAGACCCTTGCGCAGGTTGCCATGCGGCTCAATTTGCCCGATTACCTGCAGCTAGGCTCGGGCGAACTGCGTTCTGGTGGCCGCCAACGGGCATCGATTTTGGCCGATGCTCTCGAGGCGGTTATTGGTGCAGTGCATGAAGATGGCGGTATCGAGCAAGCTCAGCAATTGGTACAAAAACTCTTCGCTGATCTCACTCAGGGTCTCGACGCAGAGAGTTTGAAAGACCCCAAAACGCGGCTGCAAGAGCTATTGCAGGGTAACGGTCTCGACTTGCCAACTTATACGGTTGAGCAGGTAAGTGGCGCCGACCACCAGCGCCAATATACGGTCAAGTGCGAGGTGCCGAGTTTAGCCGTGCAGGCAGTCGCGGCAGATTCTTCCCGTCGGTCAGCGGAAAAAGCTGCAGCCCACGAGGTGCTGATTCTCGCGCTGGCTCAACAGCACGCCTTCAATTCGCAAAAGGAAAAAAAGGCGAAAAAGAAAGCCAAGGGCCACGCCAAAAAACACGCCAGCAACGATGAGAAAGCGGCGCACCAAAGCACTGCGTCAGTTCAGCATCAGGCACCGACTCAGACCGATCCAGTATTGGCTGACGGCTCTGACGAAGGGCTGCTGTGACCATGGCTGAGGTGACTCGCTGTGGCTATGTGGCCTTGGTTGGCCGTCCGAACGTGGGAAAGTCGACGCTACTCAATCATGTGCTGGGCCAAAAAATCAGCATCACCTCACGCAAGCCGCAAACCACTCGGCGCAACTTGATTGGTGTCGACACGCAACAGGGTAATCAAGCGATCTATGTCGATACCCCAGGCATTCATCAGCAGACAGAACGCGAGTTGAATCGCTACATGGTGAGTAATGCGACCTCAGCGCTGTCTGATGTGGATTTGCTGGTGGTGCTGATCGAGGGCGGTAAAACCACACCAGCGGACGAGCATGTGCTGAAGTTGGTGGCGGCGCATCAGGTGCCGAAATTTGCTGTGCTTTCAAAGGTTGATCTGATCAAGGACAAAGCTCAGCTGTTGCCGCAAATGCAGGCCCTCGGCGAACGCTCCTTGTTTGACGAAATCGTGCCGCTGAGCGCATTGAAAGAAGATGGTGTCGAGCGTTTTCGAGAGCACGTGTTTGCACGCTTGCCACTGGGTAGCCATTTTTTCGCAGACGATGAGGTAACAGATCAGCCCGAGCGTTTCTTGGTGGCCGAAATTGTGCGCGAAAAACTGATGCGTCAGCTGGGCGATGAAATTCCTCATTCCGCCACTGTGGTGATCGAACATTTTAAGCAGGGCGACAAGGTAATCGACATTCACGCTGACATCGTCGTTGAGCGTGATGGGCAAAAACGTATCGTCATCGGCAAACAGGGATCGCGGCTAAAGCTCATTGGCCAAGAAGCGAGAAAAGATATTGAACTGATGCTTGATCATCAGGTCATGCTGCACTTGTGGGTCAAAGTGCGTAAGGGCTGGACCAATAACACCATGCATATGCGTAACTTAGGTTACGACTGAAATCCGCCATGCCCGCTGCACAAATGGAACCGGCGTTGATACTGCATGTCAGGCCCTATCGCGAGACCAGTGCGATTGTCCAAATGTTCACCCAAGGACAGGGGCGGCTGGCAGGCGTGCTTCGTGGTTATCGCAGCAAGAAGCAGGGCCAGCGCAATATCCAACCATTCAGTGTCGGGACGGTGAGTTGGGTTGGCCGCAGCGAACTCGTCACCATTCAGAAATTCGAAAGCCACCATTTCGTTGCCCTGCAGGGCGAGGCGCTGTACGCGGGTTTTTATGTATTGGAACTACTGACACGCCTGTTGCGCGAGCGCCAGCAAGAGCCGCAGTTGTTCCATGCTGCGATGCAGGTACTTGAAGCGCTGGAAGAGGGGGATGCTCTGCAGCCAGCCCTGCGTCTTTTCGAGTTAGAACTACTGGATCAATTGGGTTATGGCATTGACTTTTCCACTGCTGGTGAGCCCTTACAGGCCAATGCCTTTTATCGTTTCGAGCCGCAGGTAGGGTTTCATCGGGTCAGCGCTGATGAGGAATCCGCTCGCGCGTTGAGCGGACGATTGCTGCAGGCTATCGCCAGCAGGGACTTTAACGATACGGCAACGTTGGATGCAGCTAAGGCGTTGATGCGGGCCGCTATCGAGCCGTTGCTTGGGGATAAACCGCTGACCAGTCGAAAAATGTTTCAGCGCCATTAACCAGCGTGCTAAGGAAGGTAGTGTCAAAACAACCCACAGAAATCGAACTAAGCATTACTCAGCTGTCAGATCAGGGATTGGGCGGTGGCGAATACAATGAGCGCCCGGTATGGGTGCGAAACGCGCTACCCGGCGAAGTTGTCAAGGCGAGAATCTTAAAACGCCGGGGAGGCCAGCGGTTTGCCGACGGGCAGCCAATAGACCAATTGAGTGCTGACCGGGTGCCGTCACCTTGCCCCTATTTTCCTCGCTGTGGCGGCTGCGCAACCCACCATATGTCGCCGAATGCCCAGCTTGCGCACAAGCAACAGCAGCTTGCCGAGCAGCTCAAACTGCAGCAAATTGAGCCGCTTAGCTGGCGCGCACCGGTTGCGTTGCTGCGTCTTGGCTACCGCCGCAAGGCACGGCTCGGCGTGCGCGTGGTAGGTGATCAGGTGTTGGTGGGTTTTCGTGAGTCTTTTAGCAATCGTGTGGCGCGTCTGGATGCATGCCTCACACTGACGCCGGAGCTGTCGCGGCTGATTGCTCCCCTTAAGCAGGCCATCGGCGAGCTATCCGATCCTCGCACCATACCGCAGATCGAACTTGCCCAAGGGGATGACCGCTGCGCCGTGATCGTGCGCCACCTGCAGCCGCTCACTGCGCAAGATATGCAGGTCTGGCGGCACTTTGAGAAACGTTGGGCGGTGCAGGTGCTCTCCCAGAGCAAGGGTTATGACACGCTTCGCGGGATCAGCGAGACCGATCCGGATATGCAGCTTCTGCATTACCAGATTCCTGAATATGGCGTGACCCTTGGCTTTTATCCGCATCACTTCACGCAAGTGAACGAACCCATGAATCGAGAGCTGGTGCGCACGGTGATGGGTTATCTGGGTACGGTTAGAGAGCTGCCGGTACTGGATATGTTTTGCGGTATCGGTAACTTCACGCTGCCGTTGGCCAGAGCTGGGGCGTTAGCGGTAGGCATTGAAGCCAGTGACGACGCCGTGGCAAGAGCAAGAGCCAATGCGCAAGAAAACGCTCTGCTAAATAAAAGCCAATTTTATGCCGCGGATCTTTATGGTGATGCGGGCACGGGCCGCGCCATCCACGCGCAACTTGAAGCACTGCCCAAGGCGATGATATTGGATCCGCCGCGCAGCGGTGCCGGACCGAATCTGGGGTCTTGGGTGGGCACTTCGTCGCTGCAAAAAGTCGTATACGTCTCGTGTAACCCCATAACCTTTGCCGAAGATGCCAAGGTTTTGGCGGCTGCAGGCTATGTACTCCGGCAAGTGGGTGTGTACGATATGTTCCCCGGCACCGCGCATGTCGAGACGGTGGGTTATTTCTCGCGCTAGACCATATGCCACGGCCTGCCGCAGAGCCTGAATTTGCACCCAAAGTCTTATGTCAAACCTCAGCATAGCAGCAGGATTATTGTTAGATGGTAAGCGTTAGCTCCGCAGTCCCCAAACTGCCGGATGGCAAGATAGATATCGGTCAGTGGAGCCAGCGCCTGATACAGGGGCATGAGCGGCTCCAACGTGAACCCTTGCAAGACGCGGCTACCTGGCTATCGGGCTATGGCGATAGCTTGTTGCTGCAGAGCCTTGAGCTTGCTGAGATGGTCGCCGAACTGCGTCTCGATCAGTCCGCCGTGCTGGCAGCGATGACCTATCCCGGTCTGCGGAGAAGTTTGTTTGATGAGGACGGTCTGCAGCAGCGTGTTGGGGATCAGGCGGCAAGGCTCTGCGTCAGCGTAGCCACGCTGGCGACTTCGAGCCTGTTAGAGGTCTCCGATACGCCCATGTTGGGGGGCGAAGAGAACCGACAGGTAGAGAACATCAAACGCATGATGGTCTCGCTGATTCAGGATTTTCGGGTTGCGGTAATCAAACTGGCGGAGCGAGTGCAGGCGCTGCGCTATGCCAAGGACTATGACGAGGCTAGGCAGCAGCGTATCGCGCGGGAAGCGGCGAGTGTTTTCGCGCCCTTGGCCAATCGTATGGGCATGTGGCAGCTGAAGTGGGAACTCGAGGACCTATCCTTGCGCTACCTGCGTGAAGATATTTACCTGGGCATCGCGAAACAGCTCAAGCGTCGTCGGCAAGAACGCGAAGCACAGGTCGCCGAGCTAGTGGAAGTGATACAGGGTCAACTCGCTAAGGCTGGCATTACGGCAAGGGTCAAGGGCCGGGCGAAAAACATTTTCAGCATCTGGCGCAAGATGCAGTCCAAGGGCATCGCCTTGGAGGATGTCCATGACGTCAGGGCGGTGAGGATTGTTGTCGATGACCTCGCCAGTTGTTACGCATCCCTAGGCATTATTCACAGCACCTGGTCTCACGTACCTAGCGAGTTCGATGACTACATTGCTGTACCTAAGGAAAACGGCTATCAGAGCATTCATACCGCGATCACCTTTGATGATGGGCGGTCATTAGAGGTGCAAATTCGCACCCGGGAAATGCACGAAAACGCCGAATTGGGTGTCTGTGCGCACTGGGCCTATAAAGAAGGCACCGACGAGCCGGATGCGAGCGGCTATGCAGAAAAAATGGGTTGGCTGCGCCAAGTCATCGATTGGCACGAAACGCTAGATGGTATTGAAAGTCTGCCGGACCTATTGGCCCAGCGCGTGGCCGAAGACCGAATTTATGTATCGACCCCGCGAGGCCACGTGCTAGATCTTGCTGCGGGAGCGACGGTGCTGGACTTTGCCTATCGCATTCATACGGAGCTAGGCCACACCTGCACAGGGGGCTATATCGATGGCGAATTGGCTCCCATACGCAGACCTTTAAAAACCGGTGAGCAGGTAGAGATTGTATCGGGTGGTCCGGTGCGCCCACATCGGGCGTGGCTAGAGCCGCGCCTTGGTTTTATGCGCACCCACCGTGCTAAGGCAAATGTCGCCGCTTTTTTTCGCAGTGATAGCCAAATGAAGAGCGCTCGACGCGGTAAGAGTATTTTGCAAAATGTTGTGACTGGCGCCGGGGCTGCAACACTTGATGATGAGGGGTTCGCGCATCTGGCGGGGCTGCTGGGTTACGCAGATACCGAGACTTTTTTTGTTGCAGTTGCCCTTGGCCAGCACAGCTATATCTCCCTAGCTAATCGCATGCTTACCGAGCCAGGGTTGGCAGATACCCTTGGTCTATGGCGTGACATCGCGCCTGAGGCGATACCCCAATATCCCTCGCGCTGCGGTTTTCAAATTACCGCAAAAAATAGAGAGAGCTTGTTGCGCGACATTACGACCTTGTTGGCCGATCAAGGTTTGCCGATTGCCAAGGCATCAGGAGAGGTGATGGATGAGGAGCTGGCGCAAATTAAGGTTGAAGTGCAAATTTCTGACTGGCTCGCCTGTTTGGAGCTTCTCAGCCATTTGTCCTACTTGCGCGGCGTCGTGCAAGTGGTGCGCTACGTGCCGTAAATCAGCTGTCCATCTCTCAGGCGATAGCGCGTTTCGCAGACCAAGAATTCAGTTAAAGTACGCGGCTTTGTTGGCATGTGAAGGCCAGCCAATAACCGATGGGTTTGCACCCCGCGGGGTCAATGCAAGGTCAATCAAAGGAGAGCATTGTGAGAATCATACTGTTAGGACCGCCCGGAGCGGGTAAGGGAACGCAGGCCCAGTTCATCAAGGATTCTCTTGGTATTCCGCAGATATCCACTGGCGATATGTTGCGCGCCGCCATAGGCTCAGGCAGCGAGTTGGGGCAGCGCGTCAAGGCCGTGATGGATTCGGGTGCGCTGGTTTCTGACGAGATCATCATTGACCTAGTAAAAGAGCGAATTCTGGCCGACGACTGTGCCAAGGGTTTTCTCTTTGATGGTTTCCCGCGCACGATTCCCCAAGCCAAGGCCATGGACGACGCAGGCATACCCATAGACGCGGTGGTGGAAATTCAGGTGGCTGACGAAGAGCTAATCAAGCGCATTACCGGACGTCGGGTGCACCCAGGATCCGGTCGTGTTTACCACGTTGTCTACAATCCCCCCAAAGAGGACGGCGTCGATGACGTTACCGGTGAGGCGCTGCAGCAGCGCGAGGACGATACCGAGGTCACGGTGCGTGAACGATTGTCGGTGTACTACGAGCAAACCCAGCCCTTGGTGGACTTTTACCGAGGCAAGAGTGCAATCAAGTACACAGAAATCGACGGCAGCGGAGCAGTAGAGGATATCCAAGGCGCCATCGCCCAGGGGCTAGGCCAAGCCAACTAGTCAGGCGAGCAAATCACTCAAGGGCAGAATGCGCACGACGCTATCGGCGGGCAGATCAGCCGCCTCCTTAGGTATCTCGATTAAGCAGTTGGCCCCAGTAAATGTGCTGAGCCGATTGGAGCCTTGGTCACCAGTGTGCGCAACACGAAGTTCGCCATTGTTATCTTCGCGATAAACGCCGCGCTGATATTCCGCTCGGCCGGGAGTATGCAAAACTTGGCTTGCGAGTTTCGCGTCGACACGCAGCAGGGGAGATGGCCGTCCGCCGCACAATACTTGCACACTCGGCTTCACCAATAGCAGGCAGGTAACAATGGTCGACACCGGATTGCCTGGCAGACCGAATATCCAGCAGTGGTCAATTCGACCGAAAGCCAGCGGCTTGCCTGGTTTTAGGTTGAGCTTCCAAAACGCCAGCTGACCGAGCCGCGCGATCGTGGCGCCAATAAAGTCCGCGTCCCCAACAGACACGCCGCCGCTGGTGATGAGCAGGTCGCAGCTTTTCGCCGCATCAGCCAGTGCGGTTGCTACCACCTGTTCATCATCCGCAAGACGCTGTAATGGGATCAGCTCGACAGGCAGGTGCTGCAACAGATTGGCCAGAGTGAAGGCATTGGAGTCGTAAATCTGCCCCAGCGCCAGATCTGCAGGTGGCGTGCCTGGATCTCTTAGCTCGTCACCGCTGGAGAAAACTCCCACCCGCACCCTGCGAACCACTTGGACACTACTTACCCCAGCCGATGCCAGTGACCCCAGCAATAGGGGAGTAAGCACCTCGCCGGCAGGGCAGATGATTTGTCCCTGCTCAACGTCGTTACCAATGGACCGAATGAAAGCTTCATCAGGCTCATGTTCTTCAAATCGGACGATCTCACTACCGTCGTTACCAACTGCAGACTCGGCAAGGCGTTCCTGCAGAACAATGAGATCTGCGCCTTCAGGCACCACGGCGCCGGTGAAAATACGCACGCAATTCCCCGCGGTGACCGTTCCATGGAATGGGTGACCAGCGAGGCTTTGACCGATCAAGCGCAGGGGCTTTGCTGCGTCAAAATCTTTGCGCCGCACCGCATATCCGTCCATGGCTGACGCGGGGAAGGGAGGTAAGGATATTTGTGCGTATATGGGTTCAGCCGTGACCCGACCCAAGGCCTGAGCCAGAGGAATGTCTTCGGTGCCTGGCACGCTGCGCAGCTGGGCAAACAAGGTTGTTCGCGCTTTCTCCAGATCCATTGGTTGGCTATGCTGCTGCAATGACCGTCACCCTTTGTATTGAAACATCTACCGCGCATTGTAGCTTAGCCTTGGCGGTGGGTGATCGTGTGTTTAGTGAGCACGAGAGGCTGTTGCGCCGTCATAACGAGCAGGTGCTGCCGATGCTCGACGG
>ERZ802819.1025-NODE-1025-length-17819-cov-21.3273_pt1 | contig 17819 bp, 13 predicted proteins | sample MGYA00345647_ERZ802819 | MGnify/ENA primary metagenome ERZ802819 (study PRJEB30503, sample SAMEA104212355) | marine metagenome | biome: Westerlies Biome; feature: [SRF] surface water layer (ENVO:00010504) within the epipelagic zone...; material: water...
TCGTTATGCCGCGATATTATTGGATCATTCAGCGATGAAACCAACTGTTGAGGATGTTGTGCGAATTTTAACGCTCTATGCAAAATTGCGTGAGATGTTGTTCCAAATTGAGATGGATTTGGGCATCGAGGAAATGACAGAGACAGAACGCAAAGTGCTGGCGGTTTTAGCGCGGCTATCTGGCGGCACCAATTGTGATGTTCAGCTAGACGAGATCAGGCAAGACGCAATCATAACCGATATTCCGGCGCCGTCCCTCTATCGGGCGTTCAGCACCTTGCAAAAACAAGGCTATATTGGCCGCTCAGGCGGGCAACGGTCTGGCTTGTATCATTTATCTGAACGGGCGCTTGATTAGGCGCAAGCCGCAAAAGCCCTGCCAGATGGCTGTCATTCAGCGCAATGCGAAAAAATCCCTATAAATTATCGCCAAATTATCACCCCTGTCACAGCCATGGCATGATATGGCCGGGTTGGTGGCTGGCTGGTCGGTGGCTGGCGGGTTGCAGTGAAATTGCGTAAAAACCAACCGGTGATGGCATTTGATGATTTGCGCTGCTGTTTTTAGTCGATAACATCGTGCGGATACAGCAAGCGAGGCGGTTCATGAAAATCAGCTTAATTGAAAGTTTTTGCACTGAATTTGTTGGGTTTGTGCGGGTCACTGCCGAGGATGGCAGCATCGGCTGGGGCCAGCTATCTACCTATAATGCGGATATTACCCAAAAGGTTTTGCACCGGCAGGTCGCCCCGTGGGTGCTGGGCCGTGATGTCAGCACAGCGGCGCTGCTCGATGATCTGCTCGATCTGGTGACGGAAAAAGAACATAAGTTTCCCGGATCATATTTGCGCCGCGCGATGGCCGGGTTTGATACAGCCATTTGGGACTGGTATGGCCGGCAACAGGGCAAACCAGTCGCGGCTTTGCTTGGTGGCAGTGCCGGGCAGGTGCGCGCCTATGCCTCGTCGATGAAGCGTGATATCACCCCACAGGACGAAGCCGCCCGCATGTGTGATTTGCGTGACCGCTACGGGTTTGATGCCTTTAAGGTCAGGGCCGGTGCCGAGGTTGGCCGGAACCGGGATGAATGGCCCGGACGCACCGAAACGATGATTCGGACGATGCGACAGCAGATGGGCGAATCAGCCGCATTATTGATTGATGCGAATAGCTGTTATTCGCCGGAACGCGCGATTGAAGTGGGGCAGATGTTACAGGATCATGGCTTTTGCCATTTTGAAGAGCCGTGTCCTTATTGGGAACTCGAACAGACAAAACAGGTCACCGAAACCCTTGATATCGACGTTACTGGAGGTGAACAGGATTGCGATTTACCGACCTGGCGCCGGATGATTGAGATGCGCGCTGTCGATATCCTACAGCCCGATATTTTGTATCTTGGCGGCATCAGCCGTACCTTGCGGGTGGTGAATATGGCCGCCAGCGCAGGCCTGCCAGTCACGCCGCATTGTGCTAATTTGTCGATGGTGACGTTATTCACCATGCATCTTTTGCGGGCCATTCCGAACGCTGGTCATTATCTGGAATTTTCGATCGAGGGGCCGGATTATTATCCCTGGCAAGACCAGTTGTTTGTGAACACGCCCTATAAAATAGACAATGGGCATGCCAGCGTAACCGAGGCGCCGGGATGGGGGGTGGAGATAAATCCGGCATGGCTAGAGGCGTCGCACTATCAAAAATCGGCGCTGGCTGATATGCCGGGTCTGGCAGTTAACCGTTAATCTGGCATCTGGAAAAATACCATTATGAAAATTATTGTGAAAGAATCACCGCTGCATGGGCTGGGGGTGTTCGCCTGTATTGATTTTGCCGCCGGCGATGTCATTGAGCGCTGCCCCTATCTGGTTATTGATGATGACGATCTGCAGGAAATTAACCGGCTGAATGATTATCTGTTTACCAGCCCGGATGATAAAAATGATTATCTGTGCGTTTTGGGATGCGGCATGATTTACAACCATGGCGCTCCAGCGAATGCCGAATGGCAAATCGATGATGACGACAACCGCTTTGTTTGTTTCACCGCTAAATCTGCGATCAAAACAGGCGAAGAGATTCTGCATGACTATGGCAGCGATTACTGGGACAGCCGCGCCTGATGCGGCTGTCTGCTGCTGATGATTGGTCTATTTCCGGGGGTTATTTTTGGGGTAATGGTGGCATATCCAGCTGCACTACTGTGTCGGCAAATCCCTCAACATCCGGATAAAGCTGCATCACCATCGGGTCGTGACCCGGAATGATATGGTCACGGCTTGGTGCCACCTGGCGCAGCCGGTCAAAGCTCTCCAGCATCTCGCCAACATGATAGGCGATTGTGAACGGCCTGTTGCTATCCAGATTTTCATAGAAATGCGCCGCATCAGATGCCAGCACAACCCAACCACGTTTGGTATGTACCGAAACAAATTGCAGCCCGGCTGAATGGCCGCCGGTACGGTGCAGCCTGATCCCCGGGGACACGGCTCCATCGCCGTCATAGAACAGAACGCGCTGTTGGTAATTCATCCGCACGATGCCGCACACATCCTCGACCTCAAATGAATAAGACATCCGCGGATGCCGCATATATTTGCCTGTGGCGAAATGCAGCTCTTGTTCCTGCAGGTGAAACTGCGCCTTGGCAAAACGGTCAAAATGCCCGGAATGATCATAATGAAGATGTGTCAGAATAACGTCCTGAACCGTGTCTGCGGCCACACCAAGCGCCGCCATACTGTCTATCGGACAATGCAGAAATTGTCGTCCGCGCCGGGTGGCAACAGCTTCGGTAAAGCCGGTGTCGATCACCACATGATGATCGCCGCAGCGGGCCAGCCAGACAAAATAATCCATCGGCATCGGCCCGTCATGCGGGTCGCCGCCAATAAAATGTTCGCTTCTTTTGGCATCACGCATGGCATAGCGGATAGCATAGAGCTGATAGACAGGCAGATCATTTTGCATGGTGAGTCAATTCCTTAAAATAGCGCAACCGGTGAAATTCTAGGGAAGACCGGCTTTGCTTGGCAAGCCAAAAGCCATATCAAAAATGGCTGGTGAGGCGGTGAAAACTATGTATGAATAAACACCAATGGCAATCAAAATGAGCGACAGTGATGCAACTGACAAGCAACCATTGGGGCACCTATCAGTATAAAACTGAAAATGGCAAAGTAACAGCGTTGCTGCCATTTGGCGATGACATCCAACCCAGCGAGATTGGTCAGGGCATTCTGGATGTGCTGGATGGTGAGACCCGCATTACCCAACCCATGGTGCGGCAAAGCTGGCTGGAGGGCGGCCCCGGCAACAGCCAGCCGGAAAAACGCGGGGCAGACCGGTTTGTTGCCATTGATTGGGATACCGCCAGTCAGCTGGTTGGTGATGAATTGCAACGAGTGATTGATGACCACGGCAATCAGGCCATTTTCGCCGGATCTTACGGCTGGGCCAGTGCCGGCAGGTTTCATCACGCGCAAAGCCAGATACACCGGTTTTTGAATGTCGTCGGGGGCTATACAAAATCACTGAACACCTACAGCTTTGCTGCGGCCGAGGTGATGATGCCGCATGTGATCGGCGATTTCAGAAATTACACTTACAACCAGACAAGCTGGCAATCGGTCATTGCCAATAGCGAGCTGTTTGTGGCGTTTGGCGGGGTGCCGCTGAAAAACGGGCAGATCGGACAAGGCGGGGTTGGGCGTCATATCCAGCGCGAGTCGCTGTTGGCGGCGCATCAAAATGGGGTCAAATTTGTCTCTGTATCACCGCTCAAAACCGATATGGCCGACGAGGTGCAGGCCGAGTGGCTGACAATCAGGCCAAATACCGACACCGCCTGTATGATTGCCCTATGTTATGAGCTGCTCGACAAACAGCTTTATGATCAGCAATTTTTGCATCGCTATACGGTTGGCTTTGACAAATTTGCCGATTATCTGCGCGGTGTTGATGATGGTGTTGCCAAAACGGCTGATTGGGCGGCGGCGATTTGCGATGTGCCGGCGGCACGGCTGCGCGATTTGGCGATGCAGATGGCGACACACCGCACCATGCTGTCACTCAGCTGGTCATTGACCCGTCAGGCGCATGGTGAACAGCCATTTTGGGCTGGCGTTGTGCTTGCGGCGATGCTTGGCCAGATCGGTTTGCCCGGTGGTGGTTTTGGCTTTGGTTATGCGGCGACCAATACCGTCGGTAATAATTTCCTGCGCAATATGCCGATTGCCGATTTGCCACAGGGACGCAACCAGGTCAGCAGCTTTATCCCGGTGGCGCGGATTGCTGATATGCTGGAAACGCCGGGCGCGGCATTCGCTTATAATGGCAAGATTTATCACTATCCCGATATAAAAATCATCTATTGGGCTGGCGGTAATCCGTTTCATCATCATCAGGATTTGCGGCGGTTACGCCGGGCCTGGCAAAAGCCGGATACCATTATTGTGCATGACTGGTGCTGGAACGCATCATCTAAACATGCCGATATTGTGCTGCCAACAACGACCACGCTGGAACGCTCAGATATCGCGATGTCACCGCGTGATAATTATTTCGTCGCGATGCAGCAAGCACAGGCACCGGTGGGCAGTGCCCGCGATGATTATGATATTTTGCGCGGCATCGGGCGTGTTATGGGGGTCGAGGAGAGCTTTACCGAAGGCCGTGATGCGGATGAGTGGCAGCGCTGGATGTATGATGTCACCCGGCAGTCGATGGCGGCACATGGCTATGCGTTACCATCCTATGCGGCATTTTTAAAAGAGGGGTGGTTTAAAATTGATGAGTGTGCCGAACCAATGGTCATTCTGGACAAGTTCCGGGCTGATCCGATTGCCAATAAACTCGACACGCCAAGCGGAAAAATAGAAATTTTTTCACAAGTGATTGCCGGTTTTGGCTATGGCGATTGTCCGCCGCACCCGGCCTGGCTGACACCGCCGGAATGGCTTGGCGGGAAACAGCATGACAGCCAGCTGCATCTGTTATGCAACCAACCGACGCATAAATTACATTCGCAGCTTGATCATGGGTCGGTCAGCCGTGCAGCAAAGATCGGTGGGCATGAACCGGTGCTGATCAATGCTGATGATGCAGCGGCGCGTGGTATCACTGATGGTGCGATTGTTCGGGTGTTCAATGCGCGTGGGGCGTGTTTATGTGGCGCAAGGCTGAGCCGGGAAATCATGCCAGGGGTGTTGATGATTTCCACTGGCGCTTGGTTTGATCCGGATATTAGTGGTGCGAGCGGCCTTGATTGCAAACATGGCAATCCGAATGTGCTGACACCTGACCGGGGCACGTCATCACTGGCACAGGGGCCAGCGGCGCATTCTTGTCTTGTTGATATTGAACCCTGGGTCGGCGCCCCGGTAGAGGTGACAGCCTTTACCGCGCCGCAGATCATACAAACCGGCCCAACAGCGCAGATGGATGATGATAAATGAGCTGGCGTCACTGGATTGATCATGGCATGGAGGCGCAGTTTAACCCACGGGTGGCGGTGGGCGCCGAAACCGAAAGCTGGTTGCAATCATGGGAAGATGACGCGGCGCGGCGCAAGGCCGAGCTTGCTGGCGCATTCGACATCGCCTATGGGCCGCATCAGCTGATGCGGTTTGACTATATGCCGGCACAGGCCGGGCTGCCGGTTATTATCAATATTCACGGCGGTTATTGGCGGGCGCTTGATAAATCGATAATGATGCATCATATGGCCGATCTGGCAGCGTCCGGCTTTGGCATTGTGAATGTGAATTACCCGCTATGCCCGGAAGTCAGCTTGACCGAAATTATGGCGGCGCTGAATGGCGGTCTGACATATATTGTTGCGCATTGCGACCGGCATGCAGACCCGCAACGATATGTTTTGATGGGGCATTCGGCCGGTGCGCATATGGCGATGCATCTGTCGCATCATCCGGCGCTTGCCGGCCGCTTGCCGGCTGTGGTTGCGTTGTCAGGTATTTATGAAACCGGTCTGGTGCGTGAATTGCCGGTGAATGATGATGTCAGACTATCGGTGGCCGAGGCCGAGCGCTGGGATTGTCTGCAAAATATGCCAGTCAGCGGGCCGACCTATTATATCAGCGCAGGCGGGGACGAACCATCTGGCTGGATTGACCAATCATGGGAAATGGCGAATGCGCTGAGCCGGCGTGGCGACAAGGTCACATTCCACATATGTAGCGGCGCGCATCATTTCAGCCTTGTTGACCGATTGTGTGACAGGCACAACCCGGAAGGCGCAAAGCTGCATCGCTGGATCGCTGATCACTGATTATTGACAGACGGCCGCCGGGCGTTAGCGCGTTGCCAGATGCGCGCGTAAAATATCGGCGCCAAGTGTTGCCATTGGTGCGGCCTGACTGCCAACCGCCGCCGCATTGCTGGCTGAGGCGTTGCCATCACGCTGGCGTTTGCGCACACCTTGCAGGATGGCGGCAAAACGAAAACATTGAAAGGCAATCAGCGCCTCCCAATTGGCTGGCTTGTGAAGGCCGGTGCGGGTGCAAAACTGCCGCACAAGATCAGCTTCCGGCGGGATGCCAAGCTGTGTCCGGTCAACACCGCCAAGCCCGCCAATCGGCCAGTCATGCTGCATCCGCAGCATCGCACACCAATAGGACAGATCAATAAAAGCTGGCCCCAATGTGCTGAGTTCCCAGTCAATCAATGCCCGAATATGGATGCCATTTTGCAGCAGCATATTATCAAGCCGGAAATCACCATGAATGACGCACAGACCGGGTAAATCTGCATTCAGGGCATCACCAAGATATGCCATTAAAAATTCCATATCGGCCAGATCATCTGTCTGGCTGGCGCGATATTGCCGTGTCCAGGTGGCAAATTGGCGATCCAGATATCCGGCTGGTCGGCCAAAATCTGCAAGCCCGATGGCGGCCGGGTCAAGTTCCGCAAGCGCCGCCAGAATATCGACCTGATGGTGATAGAGCCGGGTACGGTCAGGCGCGGCATAAGCGGCAAGTGTCGGATCAAAAACCGTAACACCGTCGATTTTCTCCATCACAAAAAATTTCCTGCCGATGATGTCACTATCATCGCATATGGCAATCATCTCTGGCACCGGCACGGCGCTGTTGCGCAGCGCTGCCATCACCTTGAATTCACGATCAACAGCATGCGCAGATTTCAACAATATGCCGGCTGGTTGGGTGCGCACAACATAGCGCCCTTGCGCGGTTACCAGCTCATAAGTCGGGTTGGACTGTCCGACGGAAAATTTTGTCAGGGTAACCGGCGCACCAATTTGGGGGGCAAATTGCACCAGCCAAGGGGTTAATTTTGACAGCAGATCAGCCGCATCACACGCATCTATGGTCATTAATCTACCTATCGGCCGGGTCTATGGTGTTGCTTACAAAACCGGTTGAAAGCCGGCAATATCGGCAATAAATTTCTCTTTTATATGGCTATTGCTTTCGCCTAGTCTAATATGACAATCATATAGCGCAAATGAAACAAGCAGCTGTATCCAAAAAGGATTGTTGATGGAAAAAAAGCTGGACGGGCAGGTCATTCTGGTCACTGGTGCGGGCCGCGGTCTTGGTGCCAGCTTTTGCCATGTTGTCGCTGCGGCTGGGGCCAGTGTTTTGGCGCTGGGGCGCGATGCGACAGCGCTGAATGCGCTGCTGGACAGCTTGCCCGGCTCTGGCCATGAGATGGTTATCGCCGATGTGACCGACGCGGCTGCGGTCGCTGCCGCCCTCGCTGGCAAACGATGTCATGCGGTGGTTAATAATGCCGGCATTGCCGCCACCGCGGCGCTGCATAACAGCCCGGTTGACGAGGCGAAAAACATCATCAACACCAATCTGCTGGGGAATTTATGGGTGGTGCAGGCCAGCGTGCCGGCTTTGCAGGCGGCTGGTGGCGGGGTCATTGTCAATATTGCGTCTGTGCTGGGGCATCGCCCGCTTCCGCAAACCGGTGTCTATGCGGCCAGCAAGGCAGCGGTGATCCAGATGACCCGCGCCGCGGCGATTGAATTGGCAAGTGATAATATCCGGGTAAACGCGCTTGCCCCCGGCTATGTGATCACCGATCTCAACCGGGAATTTCTGCAGAGTGACGCAGGTGCGCGGCTGGCGAAACATGTGGCGATGCGCCGCTTTGCGACGGTGGATGAATTATCCGCCGCATTATTGTTTCTGCTGGATCCGCAAAATAGCTATATGACTGGCGAAACGCTGACCATTGATGGCGGTATGGCGGCGGGCCTGTAGGGGGTTTACGCCGACCATCGACAAAGGAATGATTTAATGGATTTTTCGATACCCGCAGAGCTGGCCGCAGATGCCAAAAGAATTGAGGATTTTGTCGCTGGCGAAATCATACCGCTAGAGACTGATCCGGCGCATTATGATGCCTATGGCAATATTGATCTGGCATTGTTGCAGAGGCTGCGTGGCAAGGTCAAAGCCGCCGGGCTGTGGGCGCCACAAATCCCGCGGGCACAAGGCGGGCTTGGGTATGGGCCAACCGGCATGGCGGTTCTCTATGAGGCGATGAACCAGTCAATTTTCGGCCCGGTTGCGTTTAATTGTGCGGCGCCGGATGACGGCAATATGTATATTCTGAATAAGGTCGGAACCGACCAGCAAAAGGCCACATGGTTGCAGCCCATTATTGATGGTGATGTACGGTCGTCTTTTGCCATGACCGAACCGGCACCAGGTGGCGGCTCTGACCCGGGGATGATCCAGACGACCGCCACCCGGCACAATGGCAAATGGGTGATTAATGGCCGCAAATGGTATATCACCGGCGCGGGCGAGGCCGGACATTTCATTCTGATTGCCAAAACCGGCAGTGATGCGCGCAGCGGTCTCACCGCCTTTCTGTTTCACCGGGATGATCCCGGCTGGCGGATTGAACGGCGTATCGGCATTATGGGGCCAGAAGAACATGGCGGTCATTGTGAACTGATTTTTGATGGCATGACGCTCGATGATGACCGGATGCTGATGGGCGAGGGTCAGGGGTTGAAGGTGACGCAAATACGCCTCGGTCTGGCCCGCTTGACCCATTGTATGCGCTGGCTTGGGCTGGCCCGGCGGGCGGTGGCCATCGCCGCCGATTATGCCGCCAATCGTCAGGGATTTGGCATCAGGCTGGCGGATCGCGAATCAATCCAGATCAAGCTGGGTCAGGCGGCTATGGATATTGAAATGGGCCGGGTCATGGTGATGCGTGCGGCCTGGCGCATTGAGCAGGGGTCAAAAGCCCGGCAGGATATCTCAATTGCCAAAATTCACGTATCGCAGTTGCTGAACCGGGTGACAAGCGATGCCATCCAGATTTGTGGTGCCCGCGGTTATTCGAAAGACACGGTGCTGGAATGGATCTATCGTTATGGTCGCCAGGCGTTGCTTGTTGATGGGGCTACCGAAGTTCATCAGATGGTGATTAACCGGTTTCTGCAAGATCAGGGCCAGGCATTTTGGGGCTGGGGTGTTGGCAGTGACTGACACGGGCTAAGCATGGGGAGTGCCGGGCAATGACAACATCATTCTCGATCAGCGACACCGCCTTTGCATCACTTGATATGCAAGGCGCCGACACACAGCCTCTGTCACCAATATATTTTTTGCAGCGTGCGGCGCATGTATTTGCCGACAAGACAGCCATTATCTATGGCGCGCGGCGGCTTGATTACCGCAGTTTTTACCAGCGTTGCCGCCAGCTGGCCTCGGCCCTGCAACGCGCTGGCATTACGCCCGGCCAAACGGTTTCGGTGATCTGTCCAAATATCCCGGAAATGCTTGAACTGCATTTCGCCGTGCCAATGACAGGGGCGGTTCTCAACACCATAAATACCCGGCTTGATGCGCCATTGATTGCCAGCATTCTGGCGCATGCTGAGACAAGGCTGTTGTTTGTGGATAGTGAATATAGCGCTGTTGTTGAAGCGGCTTTGGCAAGGCTGGAGCATGAGATAGAGCTGGTGGTGATTGATGATCCGAATTACCAATCTAGCCCGAATAACAAGTCTGACCAGAATTACAAGTTTGGCCGGCCGCCGGGGGGCGTGGATTATGAGACATTTCTGGCCAGCGGCGATGCTGCGGATGCATGGTTTGATCTGCAGGATGAAACGCACCCGCTGTCGCTAAGCTATACATCCGGCACAACCGGAAATCCGAAAGGTGTGGTCTATTCACATCGCGGCGCGGCGCTGAATGCGCTTGGCAATGTGATGGCGATGGGGTTGCAGTCACGCAGTGTGTATTTGTGGACATTGCCGTTGTTTCATTGCAATGGCTGGACGCATCCATGGGCGGTAACCGCCGTTGGCGGCACGCATATTTGCCTGCGCAGCATTGATCCGGCCAGAATTTTCGAACTTTTGGTGGCCGAGCAGGTGACGCATATGGCCGCCGCGCCGGTGGTGTTATCGATGCTGATACATGCGCCGGCTGACGCCAAACGCAATTTGCCCGCCACCGTGCAGATCGCCACCGGCGGTGCGGCACCGCCAAGCAAGGTGATCGATGATATGGAACAAATGGGATTTGAGGTTGTCCATCTTTATGGGCTGACCGAATCCTATGGGCCATCATTAATCTGTGAAATGCAGCATGACTGGGTGGATATGCCATTGGCCGAGCGGGCCCAGAAAATGGCGCGGCAAGGGGTGCCGCATGTTCTGGCCGGGTCGTTTCAGGTTGTTGACCCGGCAACCATGCAACCGGTGCCGGCTGACGGCCAAACCATTGGCGAGATCATGCTGCGTGGCAATACCGTGATGCAAGGCTATTTCAAAAATCCTGACGCCACCGCCGCGGCATCGGCTGGCGGCTGGTTTCATACCGGCGATCTGGCGGTTATGCATGCAGATGGGTATGCCGAAGTCAAAGATCGTTCAAAAGATATTATCATTTCCGGTGGTGAAAATATTTCCAGTCTGGAGATTGAAGAAACACTCTATCAACATGCCGATATTATGGAAGCTGCGGTGGTGGCGCGCGCGGACGATAAATGGGGTGAAACACCATGTGCCTTTATCACCCTCAAGCCGGGCTGTGAGCAGCTTGACAGTGATCAGTTACGCGACTGGTGCCGCGCCCGGCTGGCCGGGTTTAAATTGCCAAGCCATTTTGTATTTACGGAATTACCAAAAACACAAACCGGGAAAATTCAAAAAAATGTGCTGCGTGACCGGGCCAAAACCATTGTATGACCGGCGCTGTGGCAGAGCATTTGTATTGGTTGTGATCAACCCGTAACCGCAACTGGTTTTCTGGCAGTTGGTTTTATGAAAGGCGATATTATGTCTGAGCATTCACAAGAATCGGATGATTCGGCCGCACGGGCGATGATGGATAATTTATATTGGTGGGGCATCGCGTCACTATTTCGTGCGCCGATTGCGGCGGCCCCGACAGATCTTGATATTGCCCTTGTTGGGGTGCCACATTCGACCGGCAATGGCACCACCGAGCGCGATCAGCATTTGGGGCCGCGGGCGGTTCGGCATGTGTCGGCGAATATGCGGCGGGCGCATATGCGCTATGGATTTTATCCGCTGGAAACCGGGAGGATTGCCGATATTGGTGATGTGCCGTTGCCCGAAGCCAATAATAACGAAGCCTGTATCAAAGCCATCACCCGTTTTTTTCGGAACATTGATGCCGCTGGCGCGCGGCCCGTTTCCATTGGCGGCGATCATTCGGTCACCGGCGGCATTTTACGGGCGATTTCTGGGCCAGATGCGCAGCTGACAAAAGGCGGGAAAGTGGCCTTGCTGCATCTTGATGCACATACTGACACATTTGAAAGCCTTGATCATTTTCTGGGGGCGCGTGACAGCGCCGCGCATTGGGCCAGCTATCTGGTGCATGAGGGGCATGTTGACGCGTCACGCAGCTTGCAGATTGGGCTGCGTGGCAATGTGCGCCGGCTTGACTGGCTCGAGCCAAGCCACCGGCTGGGCTACCATGTCATCACCATGGAGGATTACCGGCAGATGGCGTTTGCTGATGTGGTCAGCAAAATCCGCGAGGTGATTGGTGATATGCCGGTCTATATTACCTTTGACCTTGATTGTCTCGATCCGACGGTGGCACCTGCCGTGTCGAATATCGAACCGGGTGTTGCCGGCTTTGGCATTGATGAGGCGATCGGTCTTGTGCAAGCTGTCAAAGGCTTGAATGTCATTGGCGGTGATGTGGTTTGCCTGATGCCAACCAAGGATAGCCCGAATAATATCACCGCCATGGTGGCAGCGTCAGTGGCGTATGAAATCCTGAGCCAGATTGCCTGGTACACACATGCCAAAACATAGCAACAGGCAAGCCATTTTGCTCTGGCCAATAGAATGTGAAACGAATGCAGTTGCAGTCTGAAGATAAATCCATCGATATGTATCTGGCGGTGGCACAGGCGCCAGCGGTGCTGGCTGGCCCGGCTGCCAGACTAGACTGGTTGGAACAGCAATTAGACAGCCACCGACAGGCTGGTTTTGATTTGCTGGTTCTGCCCGAGCTGTTTGCCTGCGGTTATAATATTGGCGATGATGTAAAGCTGTTGGCTGAACCGGCAGATGGCCCGATCGCCAGACAGATATCTGCTTTGGCGCGTCGTTTCAATCTTGCCATTCATTATGGATTTGCCGAGCGCGATGGCGACAATCTGTATAACGCCGCACAGGCATTTGGCCCGGACGGCATGCGATTGGCGCGGCACCGGAAACTGATTTTGCCGCCGGGATTTGAATCTGATTATTTTTCCATCGGCCGCCATATTGATGTCTTTGACTATTGCGGTCTGCGCATCGCTACCTTGATTTGCTATGATGCGGAATTTCCTGAACTGGCACGTCAGGCCGCCTTGCGCGGCGCTGATATTATTCTGGTGCCAACCGCGCTTGCCCAGCAATGGGGCTGGGTGGCCAATCAAATGATGCCAACGCGCGGCTTTGAAAACGGGGTGTTTCTGGCTTATGCCAATCATGCCGGAACAGAAAACGGGCTAAGCTATCTTGGTGCCAGTTTTATTGCCGCGCCAGATGGTGAGATTTTGGCACGGGCCGGTGCGACAGCCGAGGTGATCACGGCAAAGATTGCGAAAAGCCGCGTCAAAGATGCGCAGAACAGATTGCCCTATCACCGTGATGTTGGCAAAATTCAGCTTGATGATGCCCCACCATCTGCCGATACGCTGTGATCACAGGTGGTTTATTACGGGATGTAGCGCTCGCCAATGGCTGGTTTATTGACCCCCATGCCGGGCAGTTCCCAGACCCCGGCGCCGGGTGGATTCAAATCGCCGCCAATATTGGCATCGATAAGATAAGGCCGGCCGCTGGCAATGCCGGCCAGAATGGCGTCGCCCAGATCACCGGCGCGGTCAACGCTGACAGCTTCGACACCAGCTGAACGTGCCATCGCGGCAAAATCCGGGTTGTAGGGTTTGCCGGTGTCGGGGTGATGAAAATCTGTGGCCAGCTCACGCCCGCCAAGATAGCCGCGTTGCAAACCGCGAATTGACCCATAGGCATAATTATTCCAGACCACCCAGACCACCGGAATATTATATTCGACAGCTGTGCCAAGAACATTCGCATGCATGAAAAAGGCGCCATCGCCGCAGACCGAAACAGCCGGCCGGTCGGGCGCTGCCAGTTTTGCCCCCATCACGCCAGCCACGCCAAATCCCATCGGGCCAAATCCCATCGATCCGATCAATGAGTCGGGTCGGCTTGGGCGGCAAAACTGCAATAACCAATTATGATGCACACCAATATCGCTGACCAGAATAGCGTCCTCGGGCAAGGCCTTGTCAATTTCAACAGCGGCACGTTGCGGGTTGATCGGGGTGCTGTCATCGACCATGCCCGGGGCGACAAATGCGTCCCATTCGGCGCGGTAGCCATCGATGGCGTGCAGCCATTTGCGGCTTTCTGCGGTCGGGCCGCCACTGTGACCGCGCCGGTCAAGCTCGGCGATGATCTGGCGCAAAAATGTCCGCACATCAGCCATTAACCCCAGCGCCACCGGATAATTTCGGCCAATTTCTTCCGGATCAATATCGACATGAATCAATTGTGTTGGCGGAATCGTGAATGAATAGCCGGGAATCCATGAACTAGAGGTGCGATCATCAAACCGCACACCCAGCGCCAGCAAAACATCTGCTTGCCGACAGGCGTGATTGGCCTGATAGGTGCCGCCGCGTTGCACCAGACCAAGCGAAAGCGGGTGTTCAACCGGCAGCGCGCCAAGCCCGCTGGCCGATGACGCCACCGGGATCTGCAAACGTTCGGCAAGCATCTTTAATTCGGTGGCAGCGCCGCCATAGCGGACACCCTGTCCAACAACAATCACCGGTTTTTCAGCAGCAATAAGCATATCGACAGCGCGCACCACACCATCGGGATCAGCGCCGCAGCGTGATGATATATTGGCGCTCCACGCCGCCGGATCGGGGGAGTCGCTGGCGGCAGATTCTTTGAAAATATCAAAAGGCACATCGAGCACAACCGGCCCGGGCCGGCCGGTAACCATGGTCTTCCAGGCCTGACGGGTCATTAACGGCACCTGTTCACCACGGGTGGGCTGATACACACGTTTGCAATAGGCTTTTACGGTTGAGGGGAAATCAGCCTGATAATGGCGATAGGTTTCCTGAAAGGCACCGCGGTTAAACTGGCTGGTCGGCACATTGCCGGTAATGGCCAGGAATGGCACCGAATCAAAAAACGCATTGGCCAGACTGATTGGCAAATTCGCCGACCCCGGGCCACATGAGGTAAATGTCGCTGTGGGCTGGCCGGAAACCCGGTAATAGACGTCCGCCATAAAGCCGGAAACGCTCTCGTGATGCACCGAAATCGTTGAAATTTCATCGGCGCGTTCATGCATGGCATCAATCAGCCCGATATTGCCATGTCCACATAAGCCGAACAGATAGGGCACTTTTTCGCGGATAAGATAATCAATAATGACCTGACCACCATTAAGCAAATTGCTGTCGTTCACGCTGTCGTCCCCCTAGGTAATGATGATTTTGTGTCATGATGGTTGGGTGTCATGGTGATTGCGGCTGTGATGGGTTAATTTTTAGCATTATGCTCCATCATCAGGTTAAAGCCTGACACCAGATCATTAAAACGCTCGCCCAAAATGGTGATATGTTTGCGCATGGTCTCGACAGCGTATTGGACATCCCCATCGCGGATTGCCGCCAGAATGATATCATGCTCTTCCATTGACTCATTCATGCGGCCGCGCACCCGCAATTGTAACCGCCGAAACGGGCGCAGCCGGTCATGCAGCCGCTGGGCTTCATTCGCCAGAAAGCTGTTGCCCGACATTTTGTATATTTGCCGGTGCAATTTGGCATTTAATTCATAATAGCCTTTGATATCACCATCGGCCAAAGCCGCGCGGCAGGCCTCATTTGATGCTGTCAGGGCGGCGATATCTGCGCTGCTGGCGCGGCGTGTTGCCAGCCTTACGGCCATACATTCAAGCTCGGCCATAACCTCAAACATTTCGACAATTTCGGACAGGCCGGGGGCGCGGACAAAGGTGCCACGGCGCGGCAAATGTTCGGCAAGACCGGATTCAGCCAGTCGCTGTAAGGCCTCGCGCACCGGTGTTCGCGATACCCCGTAATGCCCGGAAAGTTCCGCCTCGTCCAGACGTTTGCCGATACCCAATTCGCCTTCAATAATACGCTGTTCCAGTGAGTCCCTGATCTTAGCTGATGGAAGTCTGGTCATTAACAGCCCTTTCACACACCTCTTAATTTGCCGGTTTAGTATCTTCTAAATAGCTGTCAAGAACAAGCGCGACATGCTTGGCGGTGCGGTTTGTGCCATCTTTAATTTGACAGCGGCATGATGTGCCGTCGGCGATCAGCAAATCGTCTGCATCCGCCTTGCGTATGGCTGGCAGCAAATTTTCATTCGCCATCTGCATTGAGATATCATAGCTGTCGGCGCCATAACCAAAAGCCCCGGCCATGCCGCAACAGCTGGACTCAATCGGTGTCACATCCAATCCGTCAATCCATCCCAAAACTTCTTCAATTGGCCGCACCGCGTCAAACGCCTTTTGATGACAATGACCATGCAACAACGCTTTGCCGGCTGCTTTTTTCATTGGCAGGGTGGGTTTGTCACGGGCGAGTAATTCTTCAAATGTCATCGCTATCCCGGCCACGATGCGTGATGCTTCATCATTCAATAATGCCGGCAATTCGTCGCGCAGGGCAAGCAGGCAGGATGGCTCCAGCCCGACAATCGGCACACCTGCCTTGGCAAAGGGCAGAAAAGTTGTGACCAGTCGGCTGGCCTCGCTGCGAGCCCGCTCAACCATGCCGGTCGATAAAAATGTTCGGCCGCAACATAACGGCCGGTTGCTCTGTTCGGGCAAAGGTGCAAACACCGTATAGCCAGCTGCCTGTAACACACGCACGGCAGCGCGCAAATTTTCCGGCTCTAAATAGCGGTTAAAGGTATCGGCAAACAAGATCACCGGGGTGGCGTCTGCCGCTGGCTGGGGGGGTAGTTCGTCCTGTCTGAACCAGTTCCGCTGCCATTTTGGCAGGGGACGTTTTGCGGTAAAGCCGGTAATTTTCTCGCTGAGCCAGGCGGCACCTGGAAGCAGATCGCGCAAGCGCAACAATGGTGCCAGCGCGGCTGCATAAGGCGCATAATCAGGAAGATAGGCAATCAGCTTGTCATGCCACGACAAACCGTGTTTTTCGGTTTGCAGGGCGGTCACCTCAATTTTCATCCGCGCCATATCGACGCCGGTCGGACATTCGCGTTTGCAGGCTTTGCAGGAGACGCACAGCTTCATGGTATCGGCCATGGCGGGGCTGGCCAACGCATCGGGGCCAAGCTGGCCGGACAATGCCAGCCGCAGACTATTGGCCCGGCCACGCGTCGAATCAGCTTCATTCCGCGTCACCCGGAATGACGGGCACATCACCCCGCCATTCAATTTGCGGCAGCTGCCATTATTGTTGCACATCTCAACAGCGCCCTGCAGCCCGCCAGCTGCCCCCGGCCAGGCTGACCAGTTCAGCTTGGTGGGAAATGAATTCACCTTATATCCCGGCGCAAACCGAAACAAATGGCGGTCATCCATTTTCGGGGCATTGGTAATTTTGCCCGGGTTCATGATATTTTGCGGATCAAACAGTTTTTTGACATCGGCAAACAGCCCGGCCATGCGGGGGCCAAACATGACTTCATTAAATTCCGACCGGGCAATGCCATCCCCATGTTCGCCGGAATGCGACCCGCCATAGCGCTTGACCAGCGCAAACGCTTCTTCAGCAATACCACGCATCGCCGCCACATCGTCGCCGCGCTTCATATTCAGCACTGGCCGGACATGCAGACAGCCAACCGAGGCATGCGCATACCATGTGCCAGTGGTGCCATATTTCTCGAAAATATGGGTGAGCTGATCGGTATATTCGGCCAGATCGCTTAATTCGACAGCGCAATCTTCAACAAAGGATACCGGTTTTGCCTCATCCTTCATTGACATCATGATATTTAGGCCCGATTTGCGCATTTCGGTGATGCGCGACTGATCTTCGGCCTCGGTCAGCGTGACCACGCCACCGGTGTCGCTGGCTGGCTTGTCCCAGCCATAGCCAAGCGCAGCCATCATGCTGTCAAGTTCGGCCAGCTTTTCCCGATTGGCGGCGGCATCACTCTCGGCAAATTCGACCACAAGCAGGGCGGCCGGGGTGCCGTGCACATACCGCTCAACAGTTGGTTTGAAAAGCGCAATAGACCGGGCCAGATCGAGCATGGTGC
>ERZ802819.1026-NODE-1026-length-17803-cov-17.1636_pt1 | contig 17803 bp, 21 predicted proteins | sample MGYA00345647_ERZ802819 | MGnify/ENA primary metagenome ERZ802819 (study PRJEB30503, sample SAMEA104212355) | marine metagenome | biome: Westerlies Biome; feature: [SRF] surface water layer (ENVO:00010504) within the epipelagic zone...; material: water...
TCTTTCAGTATAAGGCACCTTATTTATGCTTAAACTTAAATCAAACTCAAAAAATCCACCCTCTAATATCTCTGAATCGATTCAATTTTTTTTCTATTTTTTATAAGCAACATGGGTATAGAGATAAAAATAAAGATTTAAAAAATTTTACTCAAGATATAGCGAATAAGTATAATATTAGATTTAATAGAGTAAGTTTTATTTCAATACCCTCCACTCTAGGTTATTCATTTAATCCAATAAGTTTTTATCTCTTTTTAAATGATAAAAATGAATTAGTTGCAATTCTTTATGAAGTAAAAAATACACATGGTGACCAAGTTCACTACCTATCACTGGGAGATTTTTCTAATAAGAAGTTTAAAAAAAATATGTATGTATCACCTTTTATTGAGATGGACTGCTATTATAAAATTTCTGTTAAATTAAAAGATGCATCAAATTTTTTTTGCTCTATAAATCAGTTTGATAATAAAAATAAACAAATTTTCTTTGCATCTATCTCCTTGGAATTAAAAAGAATTTTATTTCTCAATGTTTTTAATTTTTTTATTTTGAATATTTTTGGAAGTTTGAAAGCCATAATACTTATTCATTTCCAAGCCTTAAAATTATTTATAAAAAAAAGTAAGCTGTTTAAATATTCCCATCGTATTAAAGATAACCTATACTTAGATTAGTTTTGGAGGACTGAGGTTTGATCGTAGATCACTACATTAATAAAGTTTGCACTCAAATTCTTTATGGAGAATTAAATTTAGAGGTTAAAGGGAAAAAGTACTATTTTCAGGGCCAAAATGAGGGTCCTAGCGTTCATTTAACTGTTCATAAATTATCAATGCTTTGGGATTTATATTTTAGAGGCTCCGTCGGGCTCGGAGAGGCTTATATAAAGGGCAAGTTTGAAGCAGACGATCTTAGTAAATTTTTAGAATTTGGGGCTATGAATGAAAGAGCTTTTGGTGGTGAAATGGGTGGATCTAAATTATATCGATATCTTTCAAAGTCTTATATGAATAAAACTCAAAATTCTTTAGGTCAAAGTAAAAAAAATATTCATGCTCACTATGATTTAGGTAATGATTTCTATGAGGAATGGTTAGACGACTCCTTAACTTATTCTTCAGGTTTTTTTAAAACAGGTAACGAAACCTTATCTCAGGCTCAAAAAAATAAATTTGATAGTTTGATAAAGGGAAATGAGCCAAAATCTGGCGACCATGTCTTAGAAATTGGATCGGGTTGGGGGAGTTTTGCATTTTATCTTATCTCTAAATATCCCGATATTACTATTGATACTTTGACTATATCTCAAGAACAATACGATTTTGTAAAATCTAAAATTGAAGAAAATCATCTACAAGGAAATCTAAATGTAATCTTCAAAGATTATCGAGAACACCAAGGTGAATACTCTCGAATTTATTCAATAGAAATGTTTGAGGCAGTAGGAATGCAATATTGGCAGATCTATTTCGACAAAATAAAAGATTTACTCAAACCATCGGGTGTCTTTTCAATGCAAACAATTGTAATTTTTGAAGGACTTTTTGAGAAATATAGTCAAAAAATTGATTTTATACAAAAATATATTTTCCCAGGTGGAATGCTGCCAACAGTCAAAACTTTAGAGAATATAGCTATTGAAAAAAAGTTAGACTTTTTTGTTAAAAATCAAATGGCAGATAGTTATCACCAAACTCTAGAAATGTGGCGTCAAAACTTCAATCACAAATGGGAGAAAATCAAACATTTAGGTTATTCAAATGAATTTAAAAGAATGTGGAACTTCTATCTATCTTATTGCTCTGGGGGATTTAAAGCCAAAACAATTGATGTTTTCCAAATTGATTTTACTAAAAACAGTAATTAACAATTATCCAAATTTAAGTTAAAAATTATTTATCTTTCAAATCTAGTTAAATTAAATTGCGTATTTAAATTAGTGTTAAAAAAACTAATATTAATAGGTATTTTAGCCTTAACTATAACAGGATGCTCAGACATGAACTTAAAAGACTTTGCTGAAAAAAAACCCGAACTTAAAATAGAAGAATATTTTCTTGGCAAAACTTCTGCCTCAGGACTTTTCATTGATAGATTAGGGAAGGTAAAACGTCAGTTTACGGTAGATATGGAGGGCATCCAAGAAGGAGACCTTTTTATTTTAAATGAGACTTTTCTATACGATGATGGGGAAGAAGAATTTCGTCGTTGGGAAATAAAAAAAACTGGAGATAAATCATATGAAGGACGTTCTTCAGATATAAAAGGAATTGCTTTAGGCGAACGTTCTGGCAACGCTTTAAATTGGCATTACACCCTTAAATTAAAAACTAAAGACGGTATCATGCTTGTTAAATTTGATGATTGGCTCATAATGCAAGACGAAAAAAATGTCTTCAATAAAGCGGCTATGAAGAAATTTGGTTTTCGTTTAGGAGATGTCTATCTTTTTTTTAAGAAGGAATAGACTGATTTAGCTTGGCAGCTTTTTCTTTGGCCTTTTGTTCTTTTTCGGCTTTTCTCTGTCCTTTTGCCACAACAGCTTCTAAATCATCATAAGAGCACAACCCTAAATCTGTTGGATTGCGAAATTCAGTAATGGGTTGAGATTGATTACCAGCTCTAATATTAGCTACAGTTGGTTTAGTTGAACTAGTTAATTTTGCTATCTGAGTATCAGTAAGTATTTTCCCGTATTCTCTGATCAGCCATCCAATTGCTTTTGGACGTTCTTGTCTCACAGATAGGGGTAAATATTTTTTTACTTTAACACTTGATTGAATTGACTCAGATTTTTTATTTTGAAGTTGTAGCTCTGCTAGCGGGTCACTCTCACATCGCTTGATTTCATCCATAGTTAACTGCCCACTAGCTATTGGATTTAAACCTTGCATTTTATAGGCATCCTCGCCATCCGCAATACTTTGAACTTCAAGTTCGTGAAGCTGACAAAATTGAGATATTTGTGGAAAACTTAATGCAGTATTATCAACAAGCCAAACTGCAGTAGCTAAGGGCATTAAGGGTTTATTGTCAGACATAGTTCTTACTAAAACAATTAAATGTTAAAAGATTTATATTTATTTTTAAATCGAGCAACTCTTCCACCAGAGTCAACCATTTTCCCAGAACCTTGGTTCCAAGCTGGATGGGAAAGTGGGTCTATCTCTAATTTCATTGTATCTCCCGCTTTTCCCCATGTTGAACGGGTTTTATAAGTAGAACCATCAGTACGTTCTACTGTAATTTCGTGATAATCAGGGTGTATCTTTTCTCTCATGGTTTAGAGAAAATAGAGATCTACTGTTAAAAAATCAAGTAAATATTTGAAGATTTTTAAGTAATTGATTACTTATTGCAGCACTTGAAGCCACTAAGACCTCATCTTTTAGGGGGTTAAATTCTTTACCTTCAATATTTAAACAAACTCCACCTGCTTCTTTTATAAGAATAATTCCTGCAGCTATGTCCCAAATATTTAAACGAGAAACCCAAAACCCATCAAATTTTCCTGATGCTACGTGTGCTAAATCTAGCGCGGCAGATCCCATAATTCGAATACTTGCTTTTTTAAGCATATGACTTACTTGAGATACACATCTATCAAGAATGTCTGCATGTTTAATTTGTATGCCAGTAGCAAAAACACTTCCTTCAAATTTATCGCGGTTAGAGACTCTTAATCGTTGATTATTTATCCAAGAACCAGAGCCTTTGTGTGCCCAAAAAAATTCATTCAAAATTGGATTATAAGTAGCGCCAGCTATTATTTCTTTTCGATGCATTAATCCTATTGAAATAGAAAAATAACCATTTCCATGGATAAAATTTTTAGTTCCATCTAAGGGATCAAAAATAAATACAGGATCATCTCCTTCTAGTTTTTCTAAATCTTTTTCAGTGTAACTTTCTTCTTCTATCTGAAGAAAATCAGGTCGATCTTTATTGAGATTGTAACTAATAGTTTCGGAAGCTTTTAAGTCTGCAGAAGAAACAAAATCATTTTTATCTTTTTTAGATATTTGGAGTTTTTCCAATTCACCAAAATCTCTCACAAGTCCTTTTGCTGCATTACGGCATGCTTTTTCCATTACAACAATGACAGGAGGGATTATAGACATAAAAAAATTATTTTGATTTTTCTATGTATGTTAGTTCTTTAGTATGAATTTTAATTTTGTCACCAGTCTCTATATGTGGAGGGACTGTAACTCTAATACCATTTGTCAAGACTGCGGGCTTATAGGAAGAGGAAGCTGTTTGACCTTTCACCACTGCCTCTGTTTCCAATATTTCGAATACTAAATTTTCGGGTGGGTTGACATTCGCAGGTTTCTCATCATAAAACTCTATTGAAACTTCCATACCGTCTTCCAGAAATTTTGCTGTTTCTGCATTTACCTGATCACTATTTAAGATAATTTGTTCATATGTTTGATTGTTCATAAAAGTAAAGTCTTCACCACTTCGAAATAAAAACTGATGAGGAATTTCTTCAGCACGTACTTTTTCTATAGACTCTGAACTTCTAAATCTATCATTTGACTTGGATTGAGTATTGATATTCTTTAACTCTGCCTGAATATAGGCACCCCCTTTACCTGGCTGGGTATGAGATAGCTTAGTGACTTTCCATAATCCATTGTTGTGTTGGATTATATTTCCAATTTTCAGATCAATCGCATTTACTTTCATTTAGATTTATAAATTTGTATCATCTTATCAAGAAGAGCTAATGAGTCTTCACGTTTTCGCTGAAAACAATTTCTACCAATAATCGATCCATTTCCACCACCTGCATGAATGGCTTTAATTTCATCCATTAGCGCACTATCGTTTTTGGCATCACCACCTGAAAAAACAACTAATCTTTTTCCTTCAAAAACTACTTTTTTAATGTGAGCAACCCGATCTTTAAGTGAACCAATCTCTATTTTATTATTTTCAAAGGCAGCTTTAGTTGGATCTTCTTCAAGAAAATCACTAGGAAGTTTTACTTTAATAATATTAGCTCCCAATAGAGCTGACATATGAGCAGCATAAGAAATTATATTCATTGCTGTCTCACCTTTTTTACTAATGCTAGCCCCTCTAGCGTAGGCCCACAAAACCACAGCCAAACCTTTAGCTTTTGCTTCATGGCTTAGTGATTGATATTCTTCCATTAGAGAAAAATTGTGATCTGAACCTGGGTAAATAGTAAAACCAATAGCAGAACATCCTAGTTTTAAAGCATCATCTATACTGCCGGTAACAGCCTGATCAAGAGTAGTGGCTAGAGTATTAGAGCTATTAATTTTTAAAATAGTGGGAATTTGTCCATGAAAATTATCAGAGCTTGTTTGTAATAAACCAAGAGGAGCGGCATATGCAGAAAGTCCAGCATCAATAGCTAATTGATGATGGTAATTAGGATCATAAGCTGCTGGATTAACTGCAAAACTACGATCTGGGCCATGTTCAAAACCTTGATCAACAGGAAGGATTATCATTCGACCAGTTCCTCCAAGCTTACCTTGACCTAAAATTCTCATTAAGTTTGATCGAACACCTACATTTTCATGGGTGTAATTTGAAATTATCTTTTTTGTTGTATTTGAAACCTTCATCTTAACTCCTATAATTTACAGACTTGCTCAGTAGTCTCAAGCATTCTATTGGAAAAACCCCATTCATTGTCATACCATGTCAATACTCTACCAAAGTTATCTGAAACAGCTGTTGTCTCAGTTAAGTCTAGAATTGAACTTCTAGAGTCATGGTTGTAATCACTAGAGACTTTAGGGTCAGTATCGACGCCCATAATCCCCTTTAAAGGCCCATTAGCATACTCTTGAAATTTTTTATTAAGCTCCTCCACAGAAATAGCCTTCTGAGTATTAAACTTAAAGTCTACCAATGATACATTTGGGGTAGGAACCCTAATAGCAGTGCCATCAAGCTTCCCTTTTAAATGGGGAAGCACTAAGCCAACTGCTTTTGCTGCCCCAGTACTAGTAGGAATAATATTATTTGCAGCAGCTCTTGCTCGTCTTAAATCTTTATGGAAAGTATCAACAGTATTTTGATCGCCTGTATAGGAATGAATTGTAGTCATGTATCCGTTTTCAATACCAAACTCTTTATCAATGACATATGCAACAGGAGATAAACAATTAGTAGTGCATGAGGCATTAGAAATTATAACATGATCAGAATTCATTTTTTCATGATTAACACCTTGAACAACAGTAAAATCTGCATTGGTGCATGGTGCTGATACCACAACTTTTTTAGCTCCACTTTCGACATGCAATAATGCTTTTTCTTTAGATGCAAAAACACCCGTGCACTCTAAAATCACATCAATTTCTTTTTCAGCCCAATTAAGATCTATAGGATTTTTTTCAGATGTAACTGTTATTTCATTTTGTCCAACTTTAAATTTATTATCAGCTGTTTTTTGTATCTCATCGCCAAATACACCATGTACACTGTCATACTTTAAAAGATGAATATTAGAGTCAATGTCAGCTAGGTCGTTTATATAAGAAATTTCATAAGTCTCATTAAACTCATTAGATCTTTCTAGATAGGCCCGAAAGACCAGTCGTCCTATTCTACCGAAGCCATTAATGGCAACTTTTTTTTTCATTGTTTCTTGATCCTTTTCATTATTTTTGATGAAATATTTTTTGGCGTCAAGCCAAATTTATTGAAAACATCTTTAGCCGGAGCACTAGCTCCAAATTCATCTATTCCAAAAATATTTTCAGATTGTGTATATTTATTCCAATACATTGAAGAGCCTGCTTCAATAACAAATACTTGCTCTAATTTTGATTGTAATAATTTTTTCTTAAAAGAGGCCTGTTGCTCATCAAACACTGAACTACTAGGCATTGAAACAACTTTTGTTTCTATTTTTTGTTCTTTAAGGAAATTAGCTGTTTCCATTGCCAATGAAACCTCAGAACCAGAAGCAATAATTGTAATATGATTAATTTTAGATGATTGTGAAATTACATAAGCACCTTTGAAATTATTAAGGCTTACTTTTTTATTAGATATCTGGGGTAAATTCTGTCGAGATAAACAAATAAAAGAAGGAGCATTACTTATTTTAAGAGCAAGCTTCCAACAAGCTATTGTTTCCATCATATCACAAGGACGAAAGACATAGCTGTTGGGTATAAGTCTTAGCATATTAATTTGCTCAATTGGTTGATGGGTTGGCCCATCTTCCCCTAGTCCTATAGAGTCATGAGTAAATACTTGAATAGGGTCAATCTTCATGAGAGCTGCAAGCCTTAAACTAGGTTTCATATAGTCTGCAAAACTCAAAAACGTGCCTGAGTAAGTTTTGTATAATCTAGTTGCTGCAATGCCATTCATAATAGAAGCCATTCCATGTTCTCTTACACCATAATGAATGTATTGCCCCTTATAATTTTTATGATTTAAAATATCCATTTGCTTTCCTTTTGTGTTATTGGATCCAGTTAAATCTGCTGAGCCACCAAATAGTGGCATCTTGTTATTTATAAAATGCAATACAGCCTCCGAAGATTTTCGTGTGGCTTGAGGGGTATTAAAATTTTTAAACTCTTTAACAATCCCATCAAATAATTTATCTATTTCTTTTGGGAAGTTTTTAAGACCATTAATATTTGAAGATATTTTTTTAGATTGAGTATAAATTTTATTATTTCTATTTGCCGAGTCTCTCCAAATTTTTAAAAGATGGGCAGGAATAACAAAAGGCTTCTCATTCCATTTAAGTTCTTTTTTTGTTAAGGCAATTTCATCTATTCCCAGAGGTGAGCCGTGAGAAGATGCTTTGGCAGATTTATTGGGTGAGCCAAAACCTATGATGGTCTTAAAATTGATTAAACTTGGCTTAGATGTTTTTTGAACTTTTTTAAATAGATTTTTAATTTCTTGATGATTATGGCCATTGCCAGTTAGGACATTCCAATTAACTGATTTAAATCTGAGGTTTGTATTATCACTAAAGGCAAGTTCTGTTGAGCCATCAATACTTATTTTGTTATTATCATAAACCAACACTAAATTATCAAGTTTTAAATGCCCCGCAAAACTTATTGCTTCCTGACTAATTCCCTCCATTAGACAGCCATCACCACAAAAAACATAAACTTTAGGGATTCGTTTTAGTTTTTTTTCTGAAGCTAATTTTTTTAAAGCCAGAGCCATTCCTACTGCGTTAGAAATACCTTGACCTAAAGGACCTGTAGTTATCTCTATACCAGCGTCAGGCTCATACTCAGGATGACCTGCAGTAATGGAGCCAAGTTGACGAAAATTTTTAATTTGGTTAAGGGTCATTTTTTTGTAACCACTTAAATATAAAAGTGAGTAAAGCAGCATTGATCCATGGCCATTTGATAAAACGAATCGATCGCGAAGTCTCCACTCAGGATCCTTGGGGTTATGGACTAGAAAGTCATGAAAAAGAATTGTGGCAATATCTGCCATCCCCATGGGCATTCCAGGGTGACCTGATTTTGCTTTCTCAACTGCTTCCATAGATAGAAAGCGAATGCAGTTTGCAAGATTTGTATAATTTTTCAATGGAATAACTTTGTTTTATACTTAATAATTAATGTATGAACGAATTTCAACAACAAATACTTCAAAAAATTGAACAAATTGCCCTAAAACTTGAAAATTACAAATCAAACAACCAAGATTTAACAAAGCTTAAAGAAGAACTAGAGGCAAAGATTATTTATTTAGAGAGAAGAGAGCAGGAATTAAATTCCCAATTAGAGGATCAAAAATTAGAATTATCTGAAAAATCAGAATTAATTGATAAGGCAACAAATAAAATAGAGGATTTGTTAGGATCTATAGATATCGATGGCTAATTTAACACTTAGTATAGGTGGCCGACCTCTAAAAATACAATGTTCCGATAATAATATTGAAAGAGTTAAAGAAATTGGTGAAGCAATAAGCGGTTTAATTGAAAATGAAAAAAAAGAAAATGTTCCTTTTCTAACATCTACACTCATAGCCTATTTAAAATCCATGGAAGATATTCTAAAGAAAGAAAAAATCTTGCAAGATTCTCTTAATCAAAAATTATTTTATGAAAGTAGAATTCAAGAGCTTAAAAGTGAAAACCAAAATTTAAAATTTGATTTAGAACAAATCTTTCAAAAATTAAACGAACAATTTTCCGTTGAATAAACAAGAACTTCGTAAATCCCATCTAAGTTCTAGGATGAAAATGGAAGTCTCTGAAGTAAACAATCTTTCTAATAAAATTAATATTAAAGTACTCGAGCTTTTAAGTGATATTCCTGATAACTTTACTATAGGTCTTTTTTACCCCTATAAAAACGAAGTAAATATTTTAGCCTTAGCGGAGGAGTTGGAAAAAAAGAAAATTCAATGTCTGCTTCCAAAGGTAATTACAAAAAATCAACCTTTAAAGTATTTTTCTTATTCTCATCAAAATCCATTAATTGAAAAAGGATTTGGGGGGATCATGGAACCTGTAAGTAATCAGTCAATTGATCCAGATATCATTATAGCTTCTTGTTCGGCATTTAATATTGAGGGTTATAGAGTAGGTTATGGGGGAGGTTTTTTCGATCGAACAATTTCTGAACTAGGTGAAAAAAAAAACATAAAAACTATTTTAGCTGCTTTTGAAAGTCAAAAAACACCAATACAATTTCAAGAAAGCTTTGATGAAAAAGTTGATTATATTTGTACGGAGAATAAAACTTATAGAACATGAAATTTTTAGTCATAGGAGATGTCGTAGGAAGAACAGGTCGTCTAGCTTTGCAAAACAATTTATCTAAAATAAAAGATCAATTTAAAATTGATTTTACTATAGTTAATGCTGAAAATTCAGCAGGGGGTTATGGCATTACTGGCAAGATTTATGAAGAAATGATGAATTGGGGAGTTGACGCTGTTACTCTGGGCAATCATGCTTGGAAGAAAGATGAAATTATTCCTTATATGGAAAGTAATCCAAATCATAATATCATCAGACCTTTAAATTTTCCCGAAGGCTCACCAGGACAGGGTTTCAAAATTTTTACGCATTTGAATGGTAAAAGAATTCTAGTTTGCCAAGTTCATGGTGAAACTTTTATTGACCTTCCCCTAGATAACCCCTTTCAATCAATAGATACAAAAATCCTCTCAATAATAAATGACCATGATATTGACTACTCCTTTTTGGAGGTACACGCAGAAGTTACCTCAGAAAAAAATGGTATTGCTCAACATTATGATGGTAAGTTCACTGCTATTTATGGGACACATGTCCATATTCCAACAATGGACGCTAGAATATTAGAAAAAGGAACCTGTTTCCAAACAGACATAGGGATGACAGGCGATTATAACTCCGTCATTGGAATGAAAAAAGATAACGCTATTAAAAGAATGAGGACTAAAAATCTTTCACATAGACTTGAGCCAGCTGAGGGAGAGGCTACAATCTCTGGTGCTATCATTACTACAAATCCGAATAATAATAACTCTATCCAATCGATTCAAATAGGTGGTGTTTTGGATCGTAATTTACTATCTTAAATCATGGCAGGACATTCCAAATTTAAAAATATCCAATTTCGAAAAGGCGCCCAAGATAAAAAAAGAGCTAAACAGTTTTCTAAAATAGGAAGAGAAATTCAAATTGCAGTTAAAATAGCAGGAACAGATATTGAGTCCAATCCAAGACTAAGATTGGCAATTACAAAAGCTAGAAGTGTTAATATGCCAAAAGATAATGTGGATAGAGCCATTAATAAAAATAACTCAGACACTACAGAGTATAGCGAGGTTCGGTATGAGGGTTATGGACCATTTGGAACAGCTTTTATAGTTGAAGCTTTAACAGATAACAAAAATAGAACCGCTTCTGAGATTAGATCTATATTTTCAAAAAATGGAGGTAATTTGGGCGAGACGGGAAGTGTCAGTTTTAATTTTGATAAAGTTGGAGAAATACAAATTAAAAGCGAAATTAATGATACATTATTAGAGGAATTGCTAGAACAGGGATTAGAGGATTACTCAATAGAGGATAATAATACAAATATTTATTGTAAATTTGAGTCATTAGCCTCTTTAGAAAAGGTTATTATGGAAAAAGGCTTAGATGTTCAAAGTGCTTTAATAGTTTGGAAACCTAATATGACAGTAAAAATAGAAAAAGAAGATGAGTTAAATAGACTGATTAAATTAAATGATGACTTAGAGGATAATGATGACGTTCAAAATTGCTTTTCCAATCTAGATTTTGACAGCTCCTTATTAGATAATTCCAATGCCTGATAAGGCTTGGAAAAATAGAGAAAGACTTGTCTCTAGATTTTTTGGTGGAGTAAGAAACGCTTTAAGTGGTATTAACTCTAAGGTCACACATTCAGATGTTATACATGATAGACTTTTTATTGAATGTAAATTAAGAGCAAAACACTCAGCTGTTAAATTATGGGATGATACAAAGATTTTAGCAGATAAGGAAAAAAAAACCCCAGTTATTGCGCTTTGTGAAAAAAATAGACCTGGTTTTTGGATAATGGTACATTCAGATGATTTTGAAAAAGTTTCAAAAGAACTCAGTGATAAAAAAAATATTAGTAAAGAAGATGAGGATTAAATTATGGAAGAAGTTGTAAATCTTGCTGCTTTAGAAGGGTCTGTGGATTTTTCTATGTTTGGAATGTTTTTAAAATCTGATTGGGTAGTTAAACTTGTAATTATCCTTTTAGTGATTTTCTCAATTCAATCTTGGAAAATTATTATTCAAAAAATCTTATTGGTAAACAAGCAACGCAAGATCTCTAAACAATTCGAAAACCATTTTTGGTCTGGGGTATCTTTAGATGAACTTTATCAACAAATTGATGATTTTGACCAAGAAAGCTTTTCTAATATTTTTAGAAATATCATGAATGAATATGAAAAATCGCGATTGCAAAAAAATAAAATCGACTCAGCTTTTATTCAAAGATTATATACATCTCTGGATCTCAGTATCGCCAATGAAGACTCAAATTTAAATAAAGGTTTGTCTTTCTTAGCCTCTTCTGGATCAGTAGCACCTTTTATTGGTTTATTTGGAACGGTATGGGGAATTATGAATAGCTTTCAAGCAATTGCTATTGCTCAGAATACCAATTTAGCTGTTGTTGCCCCAGGTATTGCAGAAGCACTGTTTGTGACTGCTTTGGGTTTATTTGTAGCTATACCCTCCACAGCATTTTACAATATGATTACATCTAAAATTGACAATTATTTATCTGAGGCTGAGAGTTTTGGAAAAGATCTTGTAAACATCATTTCACGCCAAGTAAAATAAATGAGAAAAAAACTCCGACCTGTTTCAAATATTAACGTAACTCCAATGGTCGATGTTATGCTAGTCTTGCTTATAGTTTTTATGGTTACGGCACCACTATTAACTGTTGGTGTACCTGTTAATTTGCCAAAAGTTGAAGCTAACTCATTGGATGCTCAAAAAGAGCCACTTGAAATATCCATCAATCAAGAAAATGAGATTTATTTGGGAGAGGAACAGATACCTTTTGATGACTTAATTGCTAAAGTAAAAATAATTGCAGGCTCAAACACTGATATAAGAATTTTTTTAAGAGCTGACACCTCTATTAACTATGGAGAGGTTATGAAAGTATTAGGTGCATTGAATACATCGGGTTTTTTGAAAATTGCACTTGTTACCAAAAAACCTAGTTAATTGAGTACAATTTCTATTTTCAATCCATTTAGAAAAATTATTTATGTAGTTGAAAATATTAGCTATAAAAAAAGTGACACTTTTTTTCAAGCTATATCCTTTCTAATTCATTTATTAATTTTAATTCCTATGATTAATTTTACATTTCAAAAAGAGATCAGCGATATACCAATGATTTTACCAGTTGAAATGTTCATTATAGAAGAGCAAACAGCTGCACCAGAATTTGTTGAGGAGATTAATGAGATTGTCCCAACAATGCAGGAAGAGGCAGTCGAAGAGGTAAAAGAAATAATAGAGGAGCCTATTACACCTCAACCTATAATTGATGAGGTTGTCCCAGAAATAACTCCACCCGAAGTTCAAGAAATCCTCCCTCAAATAAAGGAACCTAATATTATAAGTGAAACAGAAGAGATTCTTACTGACAACAGTTCTAATCAGGCAAATGAATTTGTAATAGAAGAGGTCCCCGTAGAACAAAAAAAAGAACCAGAGGAGGAGGCGCCCCCTCCAATTGAAAATGATTTTGAAATTGAGCTAAAACAAAAACCCGAACCAAGAGAAATAGAAAAACCGTTTGATAACTTAGAAATCATTGTTAAGAAAAAACCTACTAAAAAAACTTTTAATGTGAGTACCGTTCTTAAAGATTTAGAAAATAAAGATCAAGAATTTAAAAAAGAACAAGAAACAATAGAGGAAAAACAAGAGGAAGTTTTTACTGAAAAAGTAGGCCCAACTATGACTATTTCTGAGATTGATCTTTTAAAACAGCAGCTCCATGGATGTTTGAATTTGAATGTCGGAGTAGCTAATTTAAAAGAAATCAAACCAGTTATATATATTGAAGTCAATCCAGATAGGACTGTCAAAAACGCAAAAGTTGTAAATCAAGAAAGATTAATTGACCCCTCATTTAGAACCGCCGCTGAAGCCGCAATGAGAGCTGTCAATAATCCTGAGTGTAGTCCTTTATTATTACCTCAAGACAAATATGAAACATGGAAAGAAATTAACTTTACTTTTGATTTCAGCTGGATGTTTGATTGATCAAAAAATTAAAAAAATATTCATAAAAATATGCTAATAATTAAGAATGTTTAAATTCCTGACCTTTTTTATATTTTTTAGTATCAAATCTTTTGCCGCATTAGATGTAACTATTTCTCAAGGACAAGTTGAACCGACTCCAATAGCAATTACACAGATATTTGGTAGTGAAGCTGATACAGCCAGATATGGGAATACTATCAGAGAGATTATTTCAAATAATTTGACTAATTCTGGGCTATTTTACACTGTCAATGAGGACTTATATATACAGTCAGACAATTTAGTTGAAAAAGTTCCAAGATTTGAAGATTGGAAGCTAATCAAAGCCCAATTTCTTCTTAGCGCTGATGTAAAAAAATCAGATAAGGGCATTAGATTGAGGATGAGATTATACGATGTTTTTAATGGAACTGAAATTGAGAAGCTTCAACTAACAATCCCAGATGAGGATCTTGTGAGACGTGTAGGACATACCGTAAGTGACATTGTCTATGAGAGAATTACGGGTGAGACTGGATATTTCGATACTAGAATTGTCTATGTTTCTGAAGTAGGTCCCTTAGACCAAAGAATAAAAAGGTTAGCAATTATGGATCAAGATGGCCACCTTGATAGCCATCAATTTTTAACTGATGGAAAAAATCTTGTTCTTACACCGCGTTTTGCTCCTAATAATCAAACCATAACTTATATGGAATATAAAAATAATTTACCTCGAGTTTATATCTATAATCTTTTAACTGGAGAGAGGGAAATAGTAGGAGATTTTCCTGGCATGACATTTGCACCTAGGTTTTCTCCAGACAGCCAAAGCATAGTTATGTCCTTTTCAGAACCCAATACTGCTAATTCAGAGATTTATCTTATGGATTTAAATACACGATCACTTACTAAGTTAACAGACGATCCAGGAATTGACACCTCTCCATCTTTTTCACCCGATGGTAGTAAAATAGTTTTTAACTCTGATAGGGGAGGAAGCCCACAACTATTTATAATGGACAAAGATGGTAAAAATTTAAAAAGAATATCTAAAGGAAGAGGTGTTTATGGAAATCCTGTTTGGTCACCTAGAGGAGACTATATTGCTTTTGTTAAAAACATTAGACCAGACTTTTATATAGGTGTGATGGATACCAATGGAGATAATGAAAGAATTGTAGTAAAAGATTTTTCTCTAGAATCCCCAGCATGGTCTCCAAATGGAAGGTATTTAATTTTTTATCGTCAACAAAGATCAAATTCAGATGGGACTGGGGGCGAAACTACAATTCATTTCATAGACATTACTGGTTACAATGAGAGAATCATTCCTACACCAAGGGACGGCAGTGACCCAGCTTGGTCTCCTTTACTATAGTTTTTTTTAATTTTTTAGGCTAAAGTATTGATAATCAATAAAAATTTAACAATTATTGACTTGATTTAAAATAAATTCAGTGTTTATTTAAGTCAACAATAGTTACAAATATATTTACGCGGAGATAATAATGTTAAAAAAATTAATTTTACTCGTTGCTGCTGGCTTTTTCCTAGCTTCATGTGCGGCTACTAAAACCGACCAAGGTGGAGACGTGGATGCCTCTTCTTCAGCCTCAAGCTCTTCTTCAGATGGAAGTATTAACGCTGGTACACAAGAGGACTTAATAGTCAATGTTGGAGACAGAGTTTTCTTCGAATTTGATAGTTCAGAACTAACTGTCGATGCTCAAGCGACTTTAGATGCCCAAGCTGCTTGGTTGTTACAATACTCTGACACTGACATCACTATTGAAGGTCATGCAGATGAAAGAGGTACAAGAGAATATAACCTTGCCTTAGGTGATAAAAGAGCTTTTGCCGTATATAGCTATTTAGCCCAAGCTGGTGTTGATACAAACAGAATGGATTACGTAAGTTGGGGTAAAGAAAGACCTGAAGTAATCGGTTCTGAAGAAACCGCTTATAGCCAAAACAGGCGCGGTGTTACAATAGTAACAAATTAAAAAAAATCTCGGGTGCTCATATTTTGAGCACCCAAATTTTCGATGAAACGTTTAACCTGTTTTCTGGTTTTAATATTTATTTCCTCACACTCCTTTTTATTTTCTCAAAGTCACAATCAGGTTGAAGTTGATTTAGAAAGAATTAAAAAAGACATTATAGATCTTCAAAAGTTTGTTTATAAAAATAGTGATAGTTCCACGACACAACAAAATGAAAGTTCTGAGTTAGAAAATTTAAATCAATTACTTGGTAGTATTGCCGATAAGCTATCATCTTTAGAAATTCAAATGAACGATATGAAAGATGATATTAGCAATCTTTATCTTTTGTACACCTCTCCTCAGTTTGATACCAACAACCTCGTCAATTCAACTCAAGAATTAAATATCGATGAAAGCTCTTCAAAAATTGTTTCTGAAAAAAATAATGATAAGCAAAGTTTAGGTCAATTATCTTTGACTGAATTGGATAGTAGTTCTGAAGAAAAAAATACAATTGAAGTTTTAGAGCAAGACGAAGAAAAGGAAGAAATTAACTCCTCTCAATCTTTGGGAGAACTCTCTATTTCTAGTTTAGAGGAAAAAGTTATTGAACTACAAGAGCCTACAGAAGAAGATTTATCTACTCTTGCAGAGCTAGATCAGTTGATGGTAGAAAGAGAAAAAGAACTAAATAAGCCTATTGTCGATGTTTTGCAGCAATTACAACTTGCAAAACAAAGCTTAGCTAGCTTAGAAAATCAAAAAGCAATAGATAGTTTATTGCTTATTATTGGATCTGAAACAAAAAATTTAGAAATATTAGCTGAGGCCTACTATTTAATAGGAAGGACATATTTTATTGAGGGTCAAATAATGGAGTCTGTAAAATATTTTGGATTAAGACATAGAGACTTATCAGATATTACAAAATTTAGATCAGAAAGTTATATTTGGTTAGGCAAATCTTTATTTAGTATTGGGGATCAAGAAAATGGATGTTTAATTATGGAAGATATAATTTTTTCAAACTCATATCTTGATAATAATACAATCATAGAAGAAGCCAAAACCCTTCAAGACGATAAGGATTGTGGCCTAATCATTGATTAATAAACGCCAACTTAATCAAAAAAATTTTAACTTATACCTAAATAAGAATTTTAATGGAAAAGAAAAAATATTACTTTCTCTTTCGTGTGGCTTAGACAGTACCTTATTATTTTATCTAATTACAAAGTCTAATTTTTTTAAAAATACGAACATATTTTATGTTTTTTTTGATCATCAGAAAAGAGCTGAGGGTAAATTTGAAATTCAAAATTTTATTAGTCACTATAGGATAAAAAAAAGCCAATATTTTATTAAAAAAATTAAAATAGACTCATCTAATAAGGGTTTTCAAAATAATTCGAGATTAGCTAGACATAAATTTATTAATTTTTTATCAAAAAAGATAGGTACTAAAGATATTTTCTTAGGACATCATTTAGATGATTTGTACGAAACATTTTTTTTAAGAGACATTCAACAATCAAACGTATTTGGTTTGAAATCAATATTTAGTGATTCTATTCTTGGTCTTAAATTTCATCGACCATTAATAGAATATCCAAAAAAAAAGATTTTAAACTTTGCCACTATGCATAAAATTTTTTGGAGTGAAGATAGAACTAATTTCGAACTAGATTATACAAGAAATAAAATTAGAAATTTTCTAATAAGTAATAATAGCTTTAGCAAGATAGATATTAAAAAAAATAACTATTCATCTCTTGATAATATTTTTAAACTACAAAATAAATATTTCATAAAGTTTTCAAAAAAAAAATATGAGGTCAAATACAAAGAATTTAACAATTTAAATGATACCTTAAAACTTTTTGTTATTCAGTCCTTTTACTACAATGTAAGACACTATTTTAATAGGCCAATTAGAAAAGATAGTTATTCAAACCTAATTACACTTTTGAGAAACCCAAACATTATCAATAAAGAAAGATCGATTTTTGTTGGAAAAATAACTAGTTATAATGATAAAATA
>ERZ802819.1030-NODE-1030-length-17793-cov-20.304_pt1 | contig 17793 bp, 19 predicted proteins | sample MGYA00345647_ERZ802819 | MGnify/ENA primary metagenome ERZ802819 (study PRJEB30503, sample SAMEA104212355) | marine metagenome | biome: Westerlies Biome; feature: [SRF] surface water layer (ENVO:00010504) within the epipelagic zone...; material: water...
GGCTGAGCCGACTGGTTCGTGCCAATGCCAACGCCGCTGTCAGTGGCATGGAGGATCCGGTCAAGATCCTTGACCAGTCGGTCGCAGACATGCAGTCCGATTTGGTCAAATTGCGACAAGCGGTGGCTTTGGCGATCGCCAGCCAGAAGCGTCTCAGTAATCAATCGGAACAGGCCGAAGCCCAGGCGAAAACTTGGTATGAGCGTGCCGAACTTGCCTTGAAAAAAGGCGAGGAAGACTTGGCGCGTGAGGCGCTAACTCGACGCAAGACCTTCCAAGAAACGGCCACGTCCCTGGGCGCCCAAGTCAAGTCCCAGGTCGGTCAGGTGGACACCCTTAAAAAAAGTCTTGTGGCTTTGGAGGGAAAAATTGCCGAAGCCAAGACCAAGAAAGACATGCTCAAGGCTCGCGCTCAGGCGGCTCAGGCCCAGCAACAACTGCAAAGTGCCGTTGGAAGCATCGGTACCAACTCAGCCATGGCCGCATTTGAGCGGATGGAGGAGAAAGTTGAAGCGATGGAAGCCACAGGGCAAGCTGCCGCCGAGCTGGCTGGGACAGATCTCGAGAGTCAGTTCGCAGCCTTAGAGGGTGGCAACGATGTGGACGACGATCTGGAAGCGCTCCGAAACCAACTCAAAGCTGGTCCGGAAGCGGTAGCCCTTCCAGCGGCGGAGGTCTCAGACCAGGTCAAAGAGGTACAAGTCGAAGAAGTCGATGCTGACCTGGAGGATCTGAAGCGTTCCATCGATAAGCTCTGATTGACGCGGTTTTTGTCGTCGGGCTCCATAACATTGGCGAAGTCACCGATTTGCCTTGGCGCCTTCAGTTGTCGATTTCACGGATGCCGGTTTTGAAGCGGAGGTGTTGCAGGCTTCCGGCACCGTGTTGGTTGATTTTTGGGCCCCCTGGTGTGGTCCTTGTCGGCTCATCGCGCCGCTCATGACTTGGGCGGCAGAAACCTATGGCGATCAACTGAGCGTGGGAAAGATGGAAGTTGATGGAAATCCCACAACGCGTGATGCGTATCAGGTTCAGGGAATTCCTACCCTGATCCTGTTCCGTGACGGGGAGCTTGTGGCGCGGCACGAAGGGGCGATTGCTAAGCCCCAACTTCAAGCCTTCCTGGATGCCAACCTCTAAACGGTTGAATGCGCTTGGCAGTGGTGTCTTTGCTCGAAGCGATGCTGCTAAGCAGGCGTACCGAGAGAACGCTTCACAGCAGGCCGGGCCAGCACTGATCGACCTCTCTATCGTGACCCCTCCAGCACGAGCTACTGCCTTCAGGCAGGGGTCAAGCCCTTCCATCGAGCTGTCGCTGATTGGTGTCGGCAGCGGTTTGGAATTGATGTCGACCCCGACCGAGAAGTTCAACTACTGGTTGGCTCTCAGGAAGGCACAGCCCATCTTCCGCTTGCCGTTCTGGATCACGGAGACCCGGCCCTGCATCTCGATCCTTGTTATCCGTCGCACTCAGGAGGGCTTCACCTGGCGGGTGCTTCTGTTCAGCAGCTTCCTCTCTCCCAGGAACACAACTGGCGGCCAGACCTGCAATGCATTCGAGCCTCGCAGTGGGATCTGTTGAAATTGTTTGTTCTTGGTTATCCCCACAATCCAACAGCTCGAGTGGGTGATCAAGAGGATTTGAATCAAATCATGGGGCTCGGGACGCGGCATCAGCTCGTGATTGCCCACGACAATCCCTACGTGGATCTTGCCTTAGACGGAGTGGCCCCGAGCTTGTTGCAGGCCCCCGGATGGCGAGATTGGGGCATTGAATTTTTCTCCTTGTCGAAAGGTTGGTGTCTTGGCGGATTGCGACTCGGTTTTGCGGTCGGAGCCGCACCGCTGATTGCAGCGTTACGGCAAACGAAGGCCGTCATTGATTTCAATCAGTCGCTCGCGTTGCAGCAGGGGGGAATCATGGCCCTGCAAGAGTTTGCGCATTGGCCTGGCCAGTTGCGTCCGATTTTTCGGGAGCGTCGTGATCGTGTTGTGCGTTTGCTCTCCAATCGGGGTTGGACCATCGCCAGTCCAGATATGGCCATGTATCTGTGGATGCCCCTGCCTGCAGCGGCCAAAGCCCGCGGTTGGTCTGATGAACAAACTGCTGCGGAATTGCTGCGGCGCAGTGGCGTTGCCCTAACTCCAGGCTCTGGTTTTGGGGCCTCGGGGCGCGATTGGTTGCGAATGGCGTTGGTGCGCCCTGTCGATGAACTCGAATTGGCGGCCCAGCGACTGATGGATGCTTTGGATGAATGAGGCCTGTCGACCCGTCCGCTGTGGTGGTCGATTGATGTGGCATTACCGCCGAATGGCGGGCGGTAATGCTCAGCCCTGGTTGCTTCGTTCTGTTCCGGTTTGCAGCAGCACGGAAGTGCTGCTGAGTCGTTGGTTGCAAGGGCCGGTGGAGCTCGAGCAGCCCTGTGCTGTGGTGGCGGCTCACCAACGATGGGGCACTGGCCAGTGGGGACGACGCTGGTCATCACCGCGGGGTGGTGTTTGGCTCAGTGCGGCCCTTCCTTGGCAAGGAGAGGGGTCAGGCCGTGCTGGCCTGTTGGGATTAGCCGTTGCGGTGGCGTTCGCGGAACGATTGGAGCGCCACGGCCTTCCGGTCCGGATTAAGTGGCCCAATGATCTTGTGTTGTCTGGCAAAAAGTTGGCGGGTTTGCTGCCAAGCGTCGTCCAACGTGGATCGCGGGTGCGTTTGCTCCGCATTGGGTTTGGCCTCAATCTCTGCAATCCAGTGCCAATCGAGGGAATCGCTCTGAATCAGCTCGAGCGAGTTGGGTTCGTTGATCCAGCCCATTGGACTGCGGAGGTTCTTCTTGCCCTTGATCGTTGCCAACGGGCTGGAGGTGATGGCAGTTGGTGCCTGCCAGCCTTGAAAAGACTGCTTTGGGCTGAACAAATTCAGCATCCCCGAGATGGTCGGATCTGGATGATTTCTGGTGTGGCCTCTGATGGAGCGCTTCAGCTTCGCCATGGGACCCGAACTGAAGAGTGGCGTCGTTGGTCTTCATGAGCACTTGTGCTCCATACACTTCAGGGGCCGTTGCCCATGCCAGTCCACGTGCTGCACTGGTTCTCGCTGATTTGGTTGCTCAATGTCCCGGCTCCGCTCCCGCCGCCAGCCTCGGATTTTGATCAGTCTTTAGAAGCCTTGGAACGGCAACGGGTGATCACACCGCAGGAGCGGATGGGCCTGGAAACAGGGCGAGTGGGTGTTCCGATTCGATCCAAACACCGATCGGAGGCTTGTCGTGATGGAGCCCTGTCGCGACAGGAGTGTGCCTCCGGAGTGGTGACACGAACGGGTTCCCCGCGGGTGACGTTCCAGCCCACGCGAACTCAGCCGGTGCGGGTTCCGGTGTCGGCATTGCTGGCCGATGGGAGGGGAGGGTTCCGTTTGGAGTCTGTTTTTGCTGTGACGCCCAGACCTTTGCCCGTGCAGGGAAATGGCAACCGAGCCTTGTTGTTTCCAGTGGTTGGACAGGCCTTCAGCAGTAGTGGATTTGGTTGGCGGCTCCACCCCTTGCTCGGAAGCTGGTTGATGCACTCTGGTCGAGACTTTGCTGCTCCTGAAGGTGCCCCGGTGGTTGCGGCGCTATCCGGCACCGTGTTGAGTAGTGGCTTGGCCGGTGGATATGGCATTGCCATTGAGTTGGATCATCGCGAGCCGAGGAGGCGAACTTTGTATGGCCATCTTTCAGAGTTGTATGTGAAGGCAGGTCAATCGGTGCAACAGGGTGAAGTGATTGGACGCGTCGGAAGCACCGGTTTGAGTACGGGTCCGCATTTGCACTTTGAACTTCGCCTGCCGTCAGCACAGGTTTCTTCAGCAAAGTCTTGGTATTCCGTGGATCCTGGAGACTTCGATTTAGCGGGGCTCATGCCACCTGGTGAGGACCCGGTGGCACTGTTGATGTCTCAGCTCCTGGAGAGCCTGAAGCGCACTAATTAGCTGCTAGGTGGCTGCTTGAGATCTCAACATAAAACCCACACCACGGATGGTGTGAATCAAGGTGAGATTACTGTCGATTTCGATCTTTTGTCTTAGGTAGCGGATATACACGTCAAGTAAATTGTCGTCTCCAAAAAAGTTCTCACCCCAAACGCCACGCATAATTTCTTGGCGCTCGAGAACCCGACCTGAACGACGCATTAGAAAGTTCAGAAGGTCGTACTCCTTGACGGATAGGTGAATGGATTTTTCCCCACGTCGAACGTCACGGGTGCGCGTATTCATGCTCAAGTCAGCTATTTGTAAAACGTCTGTTTGTCCAGAACTACCCTCGGATTGGCTCGCAAAGGCGGCCATTCGTCGATGCATGGCGCGCAATCGTGCCATCAATTCATCGATGGAAAATGGTTTGATCAGGTAATCATCTACCCCTGCATCGAGGGCCTTTACGCGATCTGTCACCTCGTCATGCCCGGTAAGCATCAAAATGGGTGTGGTCACACCGTGGGCACGGATACGTTGACAAATGTCGATCCCACTGAAGTCCGGAAGATTCCAGTCGAGGATGATGAGGTCAGGGGTGGGATTGGTCTGGCTTTGGATAAGACCACTGGCTCCGTCGCTTGCCACTTGGACGTCATAGCCCTCAACGTCTAGCTCGAGGCGTAACAAATCTGTCAATTTCTGCTCGTCATCAACGACGAGGACGCGGAGTCGAGGTTTCGTTTCCAACGACATCCGAACCCATAATTGGAAAGACACTAAACCCGAGAAGGGGTCTCGGTCGACATTTCCCCTAGATTTAGCCTTATTGCAAGTACTTGATGCCGAGCCAGGAGGTGTGGACGGAGGAGCGGATTCAGGTTTTACGAGAGCAAGAAAACTTGCCTTTTGTTAGGGCTGATTCTGCTGGAATTGTGCAAGAAATCAATCATCGCTTTCATGAAGTCTATGGCTGGAGTGATGACGAATTGATTGGTGAGTCATTGGGACTCATTCTTCCTCCGAGTTTTCGAGATTCCCATCACGCTGGATTTGCCCGCTTCCAGCTGACTGAGGTTTCTAAGGTTTTAAATCACCCTTTAAAATTGGCAACTTATTGCAGTGACGGTCGAGCAATTGATAGCGAACATTTCATCGTTGCTGAAAAAAAAGAGGACGGGAGTTGGTCATTCGCGGCCACATTGCGCCCACTTGTTTCCATAACTTGACCAGGATGCCGATGTGAGTCAGTCCGTAAATTCAAGCGAGAACGCATTAATTCAGCAGCTTCGTCAGTCCCTTGGAATGCTCCAAGTGGCTTTCGATGCTGCGACTGAAGCAATGTTGATCATCGATGCAGAACGTCAGGTTCACTGGGCTAATCAGGCCGCGGCTGACTTACTGCTTGGTGGAGTCCCAATCCAGCTAGCGAATCGCAAACTGGATGAACTGATGGCTTTGAAGCCTGAGCAGGTTGATGGTCACCCCATGTTGGCCTTGCTGGATCGTCGTTATCCCCTGCCCAACGCATCTGGGGATGGTCGATGCCGACTTGCGCTAAGTGATGGCGGACGATCTGCTTCGCTTTGGCTGCGCTGGCGACCGGTCGAATTAATTCAGGCCCAATTTTTATTGCTCACGTTTCGCGATCTCAGTCCAGATGAGCAGGCGTTGATTCAGCAGCAGAGATTTATGACGGATCTCACCCATGAACTCCGAACGCCGCTCGCAATTGTGAATGGCAATTTGCAGCGGCTATCGCGCTTTAAAGACCTGCCTTCAGCGGCACGATCTCGCTTGGCCATGGTGGGCGAGGAGGTGGATCGCATTCGGCGTTTGATCGACCATCTCTCCCTGCTAACGCGCCTAAAAGTGGATCCAGCACTGCTTGCCTTTGGCGAGCATGATCTCCGCCCACTTTTAAAGCGTTGGTCTGAGGCGTTGGATGACCAGGCCATAGGGCTCGATGGCCTGGATCAACTGCAGAGCACAGCGTGCATGGTGGGCCTCGATCCCAATGCTCTGCTGTTGGTTTTGGATCTTTTGTTAGACAACGCCCTGCGTTATGGAGATGGCAGCCATCCAATACAGATCCAGCTGCGCCGATTGGACCAACAGAACTGTGTTCAGATTGCAATCAAAAACCACGGAACAGGTGTTCCAGTTTCGGAATCGATGTTGAAGAGTTGGTTGAATCCGTTTATTCGGGGTGGGCTTCGCCGCGATGGTCGTCAGGTTGAGGGAGCTGGTCTTGGATTGGCGTTAGCCCGTGAACTTGTGATGGCTTGGAAGGGCACGTTGGCCCTTGAGCAAAGCGCTTTGATGGATGGTTCTCTCACAACAGCGTTGCTGACGTTGCCCATCAGCCAGTCTGCGGGGAATGGAGGAGGTCCGGTAGACGCTCAAACAGATCGGGTTTGAGCACGTAATCTTCGGCGCCGTTGCTCAGGGCCTCCTGCTTTTTTTCGGCATCATTGAGAGCTGTCACGATCACCACCCGAGGTGGTGAGGTGAAAACGTCGTTCTGTTGAAGCCGTTTTAAGCAAGTCAGTCCATCGATGCCAGGAAGCATCAAATCAAGCAAAACAAGGTCAAACTTCTGCGCGCTGGCGTTGTCTAAAAAATCTTCGGCTGAGCTGTAGACCACGCCGTTGTGACCTTCATCTTGGATCTCTGCAAGCAAGAGTTGTTGGATACGGGGGTCGTCCTCAACGATCGCTACGGATAGTGCACCAGTTGACTCCTGCATGGCTTCATCCTTCTCTTTGCATTGTGAGCTGTTCAGATTGCACCCACGGAATGATCTAAAGCGGAGTTGTTTAAACCCCAATTTGATTTGTTGATTTCAACGATGCGACCATCCTGAAAGCGAGCGATTTGTCGAGCTCGGGCAGCAACATCATCTTCATGGGTGACCAGCACAAGGGTGATTCCCTGTTGGTGAAGTTCATCGAATAATTCGAGGACTTCCCTTGTCGTTTGGGAGTCAAGAGCGCCCGTTGGTTCATCGGCCAAGAGCAAACTGGGCTGATTAATGATGGCCCGTGCAATAGCCACCCGTTGCTGTTGGCCCCCCGAGAGTTGATTCGGTCGGTTCTCTAAGCGTTGTCCAAGCCCAACCCTCTCCAGGGCTGATCGCGCCCGCGTTCTGCGCTCTTCCGGTTCGATACCGGCATAGATCATCGGCAACATCACGTTGTCCATGGCCGTTGCATTGGGAAGAAGATGGAATTGCTGGAAGACAAAACCCAAAGAGCGGTTTCGAACCTCAGCCAAGGCATCGTCATCCAATTGATCAATGGCCATGTCATTGAGGCGATAGCTGCCCTGGGTGGGGCGGTCGAGGCAGCCGAGGATATTCATTGCCGTGCTCTTACCGGATCCACTTGCACCCATCACCGCGAGGTAGTCCCCTTCTCGAATCACAAGATCGAGCTGGTCGAGCGCTTTAACGGCTAGGTCGCCAGAACCATAAATTTTGCTGACACCGCGAAGTTCAGCAATCGCTTTGGGATCAGCCTCAACCAAGACCCCTCTCACCGACTAGGGCGATGGCCTGTTGGAGCAGAGGTGTCTCAGAGACAGCTTCGTTCGCCCATTGAAAGAGTGGATTGGAGAGAATTCCACCAATAGCTGTGACGCCAACACAACCGATTAGGGCGACGCGGAGAGGCTGCATGCCCATCAGTGACCAATCGATATCTGGATAATTTTTAACTACATCGGATGCCTCATGGGGCTCCTTCACAACCATCATTTTGATGACGGAAATGTAGTAGTAAATAGAGATAACTGACGTAATTAGCCCTACAACAACGAGTAGGTATTCGTGATTAGCCCAGCCGGCAAAGAAGAGATAAATTTTTCCGAAGAATCCCAGCATTGGCGGAATTCCTCCAAGAGATAACAAGCAAAGGCTCAGTCCGAGCGTGATCAAGGGATCTTTTTGATAGAGACCCGCATAATCAGAAATGCGGTCGCTACCTGTACGAATTGAGAACAGGATGATGCATGCAAATGCACCAAGGTTCATGAACAAATAAGCGGCCATGTACAAAACCATGGCGGAGAAGCCGTCTTCAGTTCCACACACCATTCCGATCATCACGAACCCGGCTTGTCCAATCGAGCTGTAAGCCAGCATTCGCTTCATCGACGTCTGTGCAAGCGCGACGACATTGCCCAGGGTCATGCTCAGCACGGCAAGGACCGTGAATAGAAGCTTCCACTGGTCGTCGAATGCTCCAAAACATCCCACCAAAATGCGTAGGGCCAGTGCGAATCCTGCGGCTTTCGATCCAACCGATAAGAAGGCCACCACTGGGGTCGGTGAGCCTTCATAGACGTCCGGAGTCCACTGGTGAAAGGGAACGGCCGCGATTTTGAAGGCCACAGTCGCCAGAACAAAAACCAAGGACAGGGCCGCGATTGGCGTGGTGCTGGTTTGTAAGGCGAGGCCAATGACTTCGAGGCTGGTGCTGCCGCTGAGTCCGTACAGCAGCGATGCTCCGTAAAGAAATACTGCCGCCGCCGCTGAGCCCACCAAGAGATATTTGAGTGCCGCTTCAGAGCTGCGGGCATCTCGTTTCATGTACCCAGACAGCAAATAACTCGCGACAGAGAGGGTCTCAAGCGAGATGAAGATGCTGACCAGATCCGTTGCCCCGCAAAGGATCATCGCTCCAAGGGTCGCCGCTAAGAGAATCGCCGCGTATTCGCCGACAGGAGTTCCGCTTTTTTCGGCATATCGCCAGCTAATCAGCAGTGACAACAGCGTTGATGTGGCAATGACGGCCCGGAAAGCAACAGCGAGGTTGTCCGCTAAAAACGCTCCAAGAAAAGAGGGCTCAAGGGGTGCATTCCATTGGAATGCCAGCAGAACGAGAGCGCTGCCTAGCCCGAGGTAACAAATCAGTGGAACCCAGCGTGTAGCAGCCTTTTCGCCGGCGAGATCCACCAACAGTGTGGCGATCATCGCCAAAAGAACGGCCCCCTCTGGCAGGACTGCCGAGGCGTTTAAGGAAAGGTTCAGCAGCTCACCGGGGGCGGCCATGGCCTGGGTGGCGAGGAGAAGAGCACCCATCTCGGGCATGACGGCCTGAATTTCGTTGCGCTGGGTCGACTGTAGCGGCGCCCATCCAGCCGGATTGGATGTGCAGAACGTTCCGCGGTGCGATAAAGAAGGTGATCGGTTTATTGGCCGCCTGTGGCGCACACCCTCGTCATCGTTGAAAGCCCTACGAAGGCCCGTACCATTCGCGGCTTTCTTCCAAAGGGATTCAAGGTCGAGGCATCCATGGGCCACGTCCGGGATTTGCCTAACAACGCCAGCGAAATTCCTGCCGCTGCAAAGGGCCAAAAATGGGCCAACCTCGGAGTGAACACCGAGGCTGAATTTGAGCCGCTGTACGTGGTTCCGAAGGACAAAAAGAAAATTGTTCGTGAATTAAAAGATGCTCTGAAGGGCGCCGATCAGCTGCTCCTGGCCACGGATGAAGATCGGGAGGGAGAAAGCATTAGCTGGCACCTGCTTCAGCTCTTGGCCCCCAAGGTGCCCGTGAAGCGCATGGTCTTTCACGAGATCACCAAAGAGGCCATCGGCAAGGCGCTGGATCAGACCAGGGACCTCGACATGGAGCTGGTTCATGCCCAGGAGACCCGCAGGATTCTTGATCGTCTCGTCGGTTACACGCTGTCGCCGCTGCTTTGGAAAAAAGTGGCCTGGGGCCTCTCTGCCGGTCGGGTGCAATCGGTTTCGGTGCGCCTTCTGGTGCAGCGCGAACGGGCTCGTCGGGCCTTCTGTAGTGGCAGCTATTGGGATTTAAAAGCCAAGTTGGAGCAAGGCGGTCGTGGCTTTGAAGCGAAACTCACCCACGTTGCGGGACGGCGTATTGCCAGCGGTAGTGACTTTGACGAAAGCACCGGTGGCTTGAAATCTGGAGCCAATGTGCAATTGCTTCAGGAAAGCGAGGCGAGGGCTTTGGCCGACAAGGTTCAACAGAGCCCTTGGACGGTGGATTCGGTGGAGGAAAAGCCAACCGTGCGTAAGCCCGTTCCTCCGTTCACGACAAGCACGCTTCAGCAGGAGTCCAACCGCAAGTTGCGCCTCTCAGCACGGGAAACAATGCGTTGCGCTCAGGGCCTGTATGAGCGCGGATTCATCACCTACATGCGGACGGACTCCGTCCATCTGTCCGATCAGGCCATCAGTGCATCCAGAAGCTGCGTCCAAAGCCTCTATGGCAAGGATTATCTGAGCCCAGGACCGCGTCAATTCAGCACGAAGGCACGCAATGCCCAAGAGGCGCATGAGGCGATTCGTCCTGCGGGAGAAAGTTTCCGCACACCTGGAGATACCGGTCTCGATGGTCGTGATCTGGCGTTGTATGAGTTGATTTGGAAACGAACCGTCGCCAGTCAGATGGCTGAGGCAAGGCTCACGATGCTCTCCGTCGACTTGAGCTCGGCGGATGCCAGTTTTCGAGCCAATGGCAAGCGCATCGATTTTCCTGGGTTTTTCCGCGCCTATGTCGAGGGAAGTGATGATCCCGATGCTGCTCTAGAGGGGCAAGAGGTGCTGCTGCCGTCGTTGGTTGTTGGCGATAAGCCCAAGCCGAAAGATGTTGATGCTCTTGGGCATCAAACCCAGCCGCCCGCTCGATTTAGCGAGGCGTCCTTGGTGAAAATGTTGGAAAAAGAAGGCATTGGACGACCATCCACCTATGCCTCGATCATTGGCACCATCGTTGATCGTGGCTACGCAACGATTCAAGGCAATGCCTTGACCCCGAGCTTTACCGCTTTTGCTGTAACAGCCCTGTTGGAGGAGCATTTCCCCGATCTGGTGGACACCAGCTTCACGGCTCGGATGGAGAACACCCTCGATGAGATCTCCCACGGCAAGGTGCAGTGGCTTCCATATCTCGAAGGGTTCTACAAGGGCGAACAGGGGCTTGAAACCCAAGTGCAACAGCGGGAGGGGGATATCGATCCAGGAGCGTCTCGAACGATTGATCTCGAGGGACTCACCTGCGTTGTTCGCATCGGTCGGTTTGGTGCCTATCTCGAGTCGAAGCGTGTGAGTGATGACGGTGAGGAGGAGTTGATCAAGGCAACGCTCCCCCGTGAGATCACCCCAGCAGATCTGGATCAAGATCAAGCTGAATTGATTCTCAAGCAAAAAGCTGATGGACCTGAGGCCCTCGGGGAAGATCCCGAAACTGGCGACTTGGTCTACCTGCTCTTTGGCCAATACGGCCCTTACGTTCAGCGTGGTCAGGTCAGTGATGAGAATCCCAAGCCCAAACGTGCATCGCTGCCAAAAGGGGTGAAACCCGAGGATCTCAAGCTCGACGATGCCTTGGGCCTCTTGCGGTTACCGCGGCTTTTGGGAGAGCATCCTGATGGTGGCCGTATCCAAGCTGGTCTGGGTCGTTTCGGCCCCTATGTGGTTTGGGATAAGGGCAAAAGCGAGAAGGATTACCGCTCCTTGAAGGGAGAGGACGATGTGCTGATGGTTGGTCTTCCCAGGGCTTTGGAGCTCTTGGCGATGCCCAAACGTGGTCGGGGTGGACGGACTGCACTGAAAGACTTGGGTAAGCCAGAGGGAAGTGAGGAGACCGTTCAGGTCTACGACGGTCCTTACGGTTTGTATGTCAAACAAGGCAAGGTGAATGCGTCTCTGCCGGAAGGCAAGGGCGCAGAAGACGTCACCCTTGAAGAAGCCGTCGAACTGTTGGCAGCGAAGGCGTCAGCCACAAAGGCAAGCCGTAAATCAACGGCGAAGAAGCCTGCGGCAAAGAAGCCTGCAGCGAAAAAACCAGCAGCGAAAAAGGCTCCTGCTACAACAAAAACGGGTCGGCTTCGGGCAAGCGCCGTGCGGGTGATTAAGCCGGGAAACAGCTAATGGTGCAGCGCCTGACGTGGTTGGTCCCTTTGGTTTTGCTCCAGGGGTGTGCCGGGACTCCGTTGGCAGAACGGTTGGAGACGAGTTTTGGGACTCAGGATGCTGCACTCCTGACGGCACCGGACAAAGTTGTTGAGAGCCAAGCGGCTCGATCGGTACAAGCCAACCCCACAGGCTCGGTAATCAAGGACTCTGTAAGCCCTGCTGCAGACCTGCCTGACGCGGAGACGTCAGCGTCGAATCCAATAGCGTCCAATCCAATACCGTCTGATTCACCATCCTCGAAACCACCATCCTCGAATCAGCCCCAGGAGCCTTATCGGATCACCATCCGTCTCTCCGGAGCTGACCCAGCTGCTCCGGCGGAGGCGGTCACGCGGGTGCTACGGAATGCTGATGTGAGTTTTGCCGTAGAACGCATCGAGCGGATCCAGCCATGAGTTTGGATCCACAGCCCCTGAGCCGTCAGCAAGCTTTGCGGCTCGTGGAAGGGTCTTATCTCGCGGCAACGACAGGCTTGATCTGGCTGGCTTTGTATTACTTACCTGTCGGTGGAGCCCTGTTTCGATTGGCTCTTCCACTCCCATTAACCCTGCTTCAGTTGCGTCGTGGGGGGAGATCTGGGGCGGAGGGTCTGCTTTTGGCAGTGCTTCTTTTGACGGCGCTCATGGGTCCAGTCCGTGGACCACTCCTGCTGTTCCCCTATGGACTGTTGGCGTTATGGCTGGGTTGGAGTTGGTGTCGAGGATGGAGTTGGTGGTTGAGTTGGAGCGTGGGAGTGGTGCTGGGTACCTTTGGATTTCTGGTGCGTGTTGTGGTCTTGTCCCTTCTCGTGGGAGAGAACCTCTGGGTGGTGATTACGCGCGCTGGAGCTGGATTATTGGATCGTCTCATCGCCTTGCTGCATCTCCCCTTAACCCCTGATTTAACGCAGGTTCAACTCATGGCTTTCGCTCTGGTGGTTGTGCAGGAGGTGATTTACGTGCTGTCGCTCCATGCACTGGCCTTTTGGATTTTTCCGCGATTGCGCTCGCCTATTCCTGAGCCACCTCCCTTGCTGCATGGACTGGTTGCCCTCGACCCCCTCTGACGTGCCGGAGTGGCCTGCAGGGTGCCGGCGTGTGGGTCAGCCGGGTGATTCCGCTGATCCAATCGCCATGATGGCGCCGTGGCTAGATCAGGACGTGCTTCCTGATGTGTTGCTGTTGCTGGCTGCGACGCGAACGGCTGAGCAGGAAGGGATTTCTGCGGCAGGTGCCACTCCTGCCGCACGCCGGATGACCGCCTTAGCCGATGCCGAGTTGTTGTTGAAGGGTCCATTAGTGGCACCCCGTTGGCCTTTGCCGACGCTTCCAGCAGGAGTCTCGCCGGCCTTGCTGAGTCACGCTGTGGCCGCTCGCTTGGGCTTGCAACCTCAGGTTGCTGCCGTGGGTTTGATGAGCCAGCCAGATTTCGATCATTTGCAACTTGAATCCCCGGACCTGGGCCCGGCTGACTGCTTGTCCTCCGGGGCTGCGATGCCCCAGGACCGAGTGAATCATCTTTGGCGGCAAGGAGAAAAACTGGGTGCCGGGTTGCAGCGACCGCTGGTACTGGCCGAATGTGTCCCAGGGGGAACAACCACTGCCCAGGCTGTTCTCACCGCTTTGGGGTTTGAGGTTGGCGATTTAATTAGCGGTAGTGCCCGCCAACCGCCCAAACGCTTGAAATCCGCTTTGGTTGCCCAGGGATTACGGAAGGCCGACCTGATCAAAGGCTGCAGTGCAGAACAGGTGTTGGGGGCGGTTGGGGATCCGTTTCAGGTGGTGGCGACGGGATTGCTGGTGGGCGCTGTTCGATCACAGCAACCCGTGCTTTTGGGGGGCGGCAGTCAAATGTTGGCCGTTTTGGCGTTGGCCTTGCATGCTTTACCAAAGCAGGCTGGAGCAGCTTTGCTGCGTCAGGTTCTTGTGGGGACAACGGCTTGGCTTGCTGATGAAGGGGCTAGCGCCGGTGGAACCTCCCCCCTGGATCGTCTTGTCGATGCCATCGGCGCACGGTTTGGCGCATCGCTGGCCGTATTCGCCTCAGGTGTTCACTTTCATGCCAGTGCCCATCAGGCTCTGCGTGACTATGAACTCGGATATGTCAAGGAAGGTGTTGGCGCTGGGGCGTCGTTGCTCTTGGCTCAGTTGAGGGGGGTCAGTCGTCGTGTGTTGGTGGAGGACTGCGACCACGCGATGGGCCAACTCTTGAGTCGCCCCGTAACGTCGATTTCATGACGATGCCTCTTGATCCGTCCAGCGGAATTCGTCGCCGTCATCTGCTGCAGATGATTGGAGGAGCTGGTTTGATCAGTTTGGTGGGGTGTCGCTCTGGCGGTGTGAACCCCCAGCTATTCGCTCCAGCAGGCGTTCTACCCAAATCCTGGACGATGGCGTTGCCGGACCCCTGGCAGCTCACCTCTGCCAAGGCTCTTGATCAGTGGACCCAGGCGGATTCGGCTCAGGCGGATTTGCTGGCCTGCACCGATGGTTGGCTCGGAACCCTTTCTGCCGTTGCTTTGCAGCCGATTGAGGCAGCTCCACTGCGGAATCAGCTCGATCCACTGGCGCTGCGATTTCTGGAAACTCTGGGTCCTTTGGCCTCCCAGGTGCTGCCTGTTGGTGTGAGCCCTTGGGTGTTGTTGGTGCGGCGAAACCCTGTCGTGGATGCGATTAAGCAGGGGGGTTGGCAGATGTTGCTCGACCCTCAGCTGCAGGGCCAAATTGTGTTTCCTGCCAGTCCCAGAGTGGTGATCGAGCTGGCCGATCGCCTTGATCAACCGGATGCTTTGCAGCGTTTGCGTCGCCAAGCGCTCACCTTTGATGATCGTCAAGGGGTGAATTGGTTGCTGAAAAGTTCAGCCAAGGTGGTGGTTTTGCCGTTGCAACGCTGTTTGTCCTTGCTGAGGCGAGATCCACGAATGGACGTGATCCTGCCCAATGAGGGAGCGCCGTTGCATTGGACCGTGCTCGCCAGGCCCGAGGACACGCAAGAACCTCTCCCCCAACAATGGGTGGAGCAGGCATGGCGTGAACCGATGCGCCGGCGACTTCTCCAAGATGGTTGGCGGGCTCCTCTGCCGACGGCAGTTCTCGAAGCTGATCGTTTGAAACTCCCGGAACGTTGGCGATCGTTGGTGCTTCCACCAGATGACCTTTGGAACCGTTGTTGGTCGCTACCGCCCCTGAGCCCTGAGCAGAGTCTCAGTCTGGGCGAACGTTGGCGGGCATCAGCTCCATAACCGTCTGCGAGGTGCCGCGATCAGTCGGCTGTGGGTGTCCGCTAAAAGTTGTGGAATGTTCAGTCCATGGGGACAGCGCGGTAAGCACTCGCCACAACTTTCACAGGCGGAGGCATCAATGGTGTCCCACCAGTGACCGGCTCGACCGATCAGGTTGTAACGCTCCTGGCTGTACTCGATCAGGTCATGTCCCAGGGTCAGGTTGCGGAGGCGAAGAAGATTGGGAATCGGGACCTGATTTGGGCATGGCAAGCATGCACGGCACTGTCCGCAGAGATCGTTGCCTAAGCGCCTTCGTTTGCGTTGCTCCAGTTGATGCAAAACATCCTTTTCCTGTCGCTGAAGGGGCCCATCCTCTTGGGCTAATTGCGCAGCGGCGGAGAGATCTTCGGCGGCGGCGGCTCCGAGGGTGAGCGTCGATATGCCCTGAGCCAGGAGGAAGCGATAGGCCAAAACCAGCGGGTCGAAGGGTCGACAATCGTCCTTCAGGGTTGGGCTCGGTGATTGCAGCCGCCCCCCTTTGTCGGCCGGAGAAATGGCCATGACTCCGATGCCTTGATCTAACGCCCAGCGCGCCAGCGGTATGCGCTGAGGGTCGAACAGGTGAAGGTGAAGACTGCAAAAGTCGAACCGCTGGCTCTGGAGTGCTTGTTCGATCAATGCACTCGTGCCGTGGCTGCTGAAGCCGAGCTGCGTCACGCGGCCGCTGGACACGGCCCACTCCAGGAGTTGGGCACCGTCCCCGCTCAGGGCCCAATCCAAATGCTCCTGTCGGTTGATGCCATGGACCGCGAGATTGTCGAGGGTGTTGAGGCCTAGCCGTTGAAGGATGCCGTCGAGTTGGCGCTGGCCTTCGGCAAAGCTCAATCCCGGCAAGAGTTTGCTGGTTGTCACCCATCCACCTTCGGGAATGGTGGAACAGTGGTTGAGAGCTTCTCCGAGAAACCGCTCTGCTGGTCCATAGGCAGGGGCGGTTTCTAGGTGATTGATCCCGATCTTGGCCGCGGCTTCAAGAACCGATGCCATCTGGTTCACAGACCCCAGGGCCCGCATTGTTCCAAGGGTGAACAGGCTGACGGGACGCCCAGTTCCGAAGGAGCGTCGTTTCACTGGCCCGGCGGAGTCTTGGTGTCTGTGGAGGGCTCGTCGGTATCACCTCGTTTGTTCAAATGACGCACCAGGGCAGCTGGGCTGAGCTCATCAACAAATCGGCTAAAAGCGCTTTGGTCTGCGGCATCGGCTTCAGCATCGACGGGGATGGATGCCTCCGCGACCACCTCTTCCAGCATCCAAATTCCGCTTCCGGTTCTGACGGCAAGAGCAATGGCGTCGCTGGGTCTGGAATCGATTTCAATGAAGTCCATCTCGTCTTCGTCGTCGAGCTCGTCCTCTTCAAAGTCGGGTCGAAGCTTGAGCACAGCATGAAAGGTGCTGTCTTCAATGGCGTGCACGATGACGCGCTCCAATTCCAGACCTCCTGCCACCAATAGGGCTGCCATGAGGTCATGGCTTAGGGGGCGAGGCGGATGCGTGTCTTGGAGGCCCGCCATGATGTTGTGGGCTTGCGCTTGATCGATCCAAATCGGTACCTGACGGCGTCCACTTGGATCACGGAGCAGGACGATGGGGCTTCGACTGGCGGCATCGAGAGCGATACCAGCGACGCTCATCTCAACCATGGCGACGCTTCGACGTTGACCGATTATGACTAAAGAAAATCGCCCAGGCGATGTTTACAGGTCTTGTGCAGTCGGTTGGAACCATTCAGCGTCGTTCAGGGGCTGTAGTGGTGTCGGGTTGTGGACCATTTGCGCCCCTTCTTCTCGGAGACAGTGTTGCTGTCGATGGGGTGTGCCTCACGGTTGCTGAGTTGGTGGCGGATGGTTTTCGCGCTGATGTCAGTGAAGAGACACTGCGCCGTACCACCCTTGGCCGGAAGTCAGAACAAGGCGGATTTGTCAATTTGGAGCCTGCGCTCCGTCTTAGTGATCGCCTAGGCGGTCACTTGGTGAGTGGTCATATTGATGCTCCAGGTGAGGTGATTCACTTGGAGGCCTTGCCCCAGTCTTGGCACCTGGAGGTGCGTTGGTTAGAGCCGCGATTTGGACGTTATGTCTGTGAGAAAGCCAGCATCGCTGTGGATGGCATCAGCCTCACCGTGGCGGACTGCTGCCCAGAAGGGGTGACTTTTTCATTGGCGGTGATTCCGCACACATGGCAAGAGACCACCCTTCGGGGATTAGCCGTGGGTGATCGTGTGAATCTTGAAGTGGATCAAATTGCGCGTTACTCCGAGCGATTGTTGATCGACTCCCGGAAGGATGCTTATTCCAAACCTGCTGCTGAATTATCCGCGGCTTGGTTGGCATCGAATGGCTGGTCTTGATCGAGTTGCAGCAAAAGGATGACCCCAGAGTCCTTTTGGAGCTCAATTCGAAATTCTTGACCAGGAACCAGTCCGAGTTGACGCGTGTAGGCGTGACCAATGAGCAAATTTCCATTGCCATGGACCCGGGTTCGAAACTCAGCTTGACGCCCCCGTGTGCCTGTGGACGATGACGTGCTGCTCTTTGGCAATTGCCAGCCTTGTGCGTTGGCTTTGGCTTCGACGAGAGCCCGATAAAAACTCTTTTTGAGCAGCCGCCCGCTGGGTCCGACGTATCCGCAACCACGGGCAAT
>ERZ802819.1031-NODE-1031-length-17779-cov-44.8628_pt1 | contig 17779 bp, 19 predicted proteins | sample MGYA00345647_ERZ802819 | MGnify/ENA primary metagenome ERZ802819 (study PRJEB30503, sample SAMEA104212355) | marine metagenome | biome: Westerlies Biome; feature: [SRF] surface water layer (ENVO:00010504) within the epipelagic zone...; material: water...
TCGTGCCGCGGTTTTCATGCGTGGCATTGATGTCTAAAAAGCATAATTCATCCGCCCCCGCGTGATCATAAGCGCGCGCGGCATCCACCGGATCACCCGCATCGCGTAAATCCACAAAATTGATCCCCTTGACCACGCGCCCATCGGCCACGTCTAAACACGGGATGATGCGGGTTTTAAGCATCTAACGCCTTCAGGGCAGCGCCGAGGTCAAGCGCTCCATCATAAAGCGCGCGCCCCGAAATGGCTCCGTCTAAAGCGGCTCCACAGCTTTTCAAGGCCAATAAGTCGGCCAGCGAGGAAACTCCACCTGACGCGATCACCGGAATGGAAATCGCATCCGCCAAAGCCGCAGTGGCTTCAATATTTGGTCCCTTCATCGCGCCATCGCGGTTGATATCGGTGTAAATAATCGCAGCCACGCCATCTTGTTCAAACGATTTTGCCAGCTCGGTGACCTCTGTCTCGGTCTCGACCGCCCATCCTTTGGTGGCCACCATGCCATTGCGGGCATCGATGCCAACGGCAATTTTATCTGGGAAAGCCAGGGCTGCTTGCCGGACAAGGGCGGGGTTCTCAACCGCGACAGTGCCTAAAATCACCCGCGATAACCCCTTTTCGATCCAGTTCTCAATGGTCGCCATATCGCGGATACCACCGCCCAATTGAGCCGGCACGTTGCACTGCTTCAAAATGGCCTCAACGGGTTCGGCGTTGACGGGTTTTCCGGCAAAGGCACCGTTCAGATCAACCAAATGCAACCATCTGCACCCCGCGTCAACAAAGCTTCTGGCTTGGGCGGCCGGGTCTTCATTAAACACCGTGGTGGCGTTCATATCGCCTCGCAAAAGCCGTACGGCTGCGCCGTCTTTCAAGTCGATAGCAGGATACAGGATCATTCTTTTCTCAAAACCTTCTTAACGGGGTGCATGTGCCATGTCAGAGCGCGAATTGCAATCAAGGGATCTGCACCTATTGCATCCGCCGTTGAACTAGGTTGCGGTTGCAATGGAAGCCTGTCCTTTGCCTGAATACCGTTAGGGGGACCAAGATAAGAAATTGGCGATCATCTGGAGGCCGGCGCTAGAACTTTTTTCAGGATGAAATTGTGTTCCAACCATTGTGTCTCGGCCCACAATTGCCGAAATCGGCTGTCCATAGTCAACGCAGGCGATGCGTTGAGAGGGTGCATTAAGCTCCATGTGATAGGAATGCACAAAATAAGCATGGCTTCCATCGGGCACGTTGCGCAAAAGCGGGTGCGGTTGATCGAAGCTTAAATTATTCCAGCCCATATGTGGAACTTTAAGCGCAGGCTCGTTCGGTTTGATCTTGTGAATTTCCCCATCAATCCAACCCAGACCGCTGGTGGCTTCATATTCAAACCCTTTTTGGGCCATCATCTGCATGCCGACGCAAATGCCAAAAAATGGACGTCCGCGCTCGAGCACAGCTTCGATCATTGTCTCAAAAACGTCAGATTCTGCCAGCGCTTTGCGGCATGCCGGAAACGCGCCATCGCCAGGAAGCACCAAGCGATCGGCTTTGGCAACCATGGCAGGATCAGCGCTCACGCGCACCTCTCCTGCATTGGTTTCTTGGGCCATACGTTCAAAGGCCTTGCTAGCAGAGTGCAGGTTTCCGCTATCGTAATCGATTATAACGGTCAGCATGATGTTTTACAGACTGCCTTTGGTCGATGGCAATTTACCTTGCATCCGCGGGTCATGTTCAACGGCTGTTCGCAACGCCTTGGCCACCGATTTGAAAACCGCTTCTGCAATATGGTGACTGTTGAAGCCATGGATCTGATCAATATGCAGCGTCATCCCAGCATGCGTGGAAAACGCCTGAAAAAATTCGCGCAATAATTCGCTGTCAAAGGCGCCGATTTTTGCGCTTGGCAGCACTACGTTCCAAATCAAAAAAGGCCGTGCAGATAAATCTAATGCACAGCGAATTTGTGCATCATCCATCGGCAATAAACAGCTTCCATAACGATTGATGCCACGTTTATCCCCCAAAGCTTGGCTGAGCGCTTGGCCCAAAGCAATACCAGTATCCTCAACGCTGTGATGGTCATCAATATGGGTATCGCCTTCGCAGCGGATACGCAGATCGATCAAGGAGTGGCGCGACAGCTGATCGAGCATGTGATCAAAAAAGCCAACACCTGTTTGATTGTCATAAAGACCAGTGCCATCCAGATCCAGCGTGACTTCTATTTTTGTTTCAGCCGTGTTGCGGCTCACGGTTGCGTTGCGCATGAAATTCCGTCCTTCTCTTTGAACCACCTTATAGAGCGCTCTTGATGTCGCGCCAACCCCCATGAGCGCGGGCGCTAAAGAAGGCTGTTAGAGGTTCAATCCAAGGCCAAATGTTAGAGAGATCCTGCGCGTTGTTTTTGGCGCCCACACCCGCGAGCTGTGGCAAGGATGGCAGCAGGTATAGGCTGTCATCTCTGGCGCGCTGTCGCGGTGATCCGGCGCGGTAGAAATAGCTTTTTCGTGTTATCAGTCGTAGATCTTCCGCGATTGTGTTGGCAGAAAACCTCCGAGAGGTAAGGTAAAAAATTATGGCTTTTAATGGCGTGCATTTTAGCGCTCCAGAATCTGGAGTAAAATTCGTTGCTGCTTACTTAGGTGATGCGCCAAAGCTTTCTTTTCGACGGGTTCAGTGCAGAGAAAGCAAAAGGTTGCAGGGCCAATGCGCGCAGTTGGGCCTTTGTATGGCCGTGCGCCACAGCGCTCTATGTCAGAGCGGCGGGAATTTGAACCGCTTCTTAACTGCGCCAAGAAGATTAAATTTTCCATTGACAGTGCAAAGCCGGTTCTGATGGTAGATTTGCCGTATGAAAGAGCTAAATGTACAATTCATTAACGTGGTGAAAGGTTTGTAAGATTATAGAAAAAAAAGACATAATAACAAAAGCCTGCAGGCCGTATTTAATTTCATCTTCGATCTACCGCTATTCGAGTTACGGCGGCAGTCATCCGCTGGCTATTCCGCGTGTTGCAGCGGCTTTCGATCTTATCTCTGCGCTGAATATGCGCAAGGTGGATCGCTACTGCACGGCGCCCCAGGCAAAGCCTGCGCTTTTGAAAACCTTCCACGCGCCTGAGTATATTGCGGCGCTTAAAAGGGCTGAAGATACGCAAAAAATATCAGAGCATGATCGGAAGAGATACCAATTGGGCACTGTCTCAAACCCGGTGTTTAAGGGTATGTTTGCACGGCCGGCCACGTCTGTTGGAAGTTCGTTATTGGCTGCTGAACTGGTTGCAAATGGTGGCGTTGCTTATGCGATGGGCGGCGGTTTACACCACGGGTTGACCGATCGCGCGAATGGCTTTTGCTTTTTGAACGATTTGGTATTTGCAATCTTACGGCTGCGCAGCCTTGGCGTAGAACGTATTGCTTATGTTGATTTGGATGCACATCATTGCGATGGGGTTCAGGCCGCGTTTTCGGGGGATCGTGACCTTCTAATGATCTCAACCCATGAGGCGAAAAGATGGCCTTTTACAGGGGGTCTCTCTGAAAATAAAATTGATCAACAGATGAATATACCCCTGTTAAAGAATTGTAATAATAATGAATTTAATCTTTTCATGGAAGACTGTGTTTTTCCTGCATTGGCCCGCTTTGCCCCCGAAGCGATAATAATCCAAGGTGGGGCTGATGCTGTTTGCGATGACCCTCTGTCGCGGTTGGGGCTGTCAAATTACACGCTGTGGAACGCGGTAAAACGCCTAAAAGAAATGTGCGACAAAATCATTCTGACGGGCGGCGGCGGATATAACCCATGGACGGTGGCGCGCTTATGGGCTGGGTTTTGGTTGGTTCTCAACGATCGCTCGCCTTTTATCGAGCTGCCGAGCGGCGCGCAGCGCGGTCTTGAAAGCCTGTCTTGGCAGCGCAAACTGCGCCCCAGCCGTGATTTAATCACTCAACTTTACGATACTCCACCCCAAAAGGCGCAAATTATACGGCCGGAGACCGCTGCTTTGGCAAAACATATTCGCAATCTTCACGCGCTTTGAAAAACACATACTCCCGGCCTTTGGCGCTGCATCATAGCATTTTTTATTGGTTTGGCCCGCTTCTGACGCGATTGCAGAGAATAAACGGCCTTCTGCGCGGGGCGGACCTTTCTTTATGGCGCTGCCCCGCTATGTCCAGCTTCATGAATACCCAGTTTGATAAATGTGTAAGAGGCGCGTTGATGCCTGCTCAGAGCCGGATTTTTTTGCTGTGAGCGGGCGTGCTGTAAAGGTTCCAAGTGGCCGCGCGGCGCGCCTTGCTCATCTTGGTGGCCTTTCTTTGGGTGTGATGGGGAATGTTGCTGGGCAAGGTTTGAAAGAGCTGGGTTCTGGCCGGCGGCCGGCGCTTCCACAGCTTTTAATGAGCCCTCAAAATATAACCTTATTGGCGCGTAAACTGGCAAAAATGCGCGGTGCGGCGATGAAACTGGGCCAGCTACTTTCAATGGATAGCGGCGATTTTCTGCCATCGGAGCTGGCAATGATTTTGCAGCGTTTGCGGGCTGAGGCGGATTTCATGCCCCCGAAGCAATTGCGGGATGTGCTGAACCAAGAATGGGGAATGGGCTGGATGGGGCGATTTTCCCGCTTTGATGTGCGTCCGATGGCGGCTGCTTCGATCGGGCAGGTCCATTATGCCGTGACCAAGGCGGGCGAGGCCTTGGCCATAAAAGTTCAATATCCAGGCGTGCGCAACAGCATTGATAGCGATATTGAAAATGTATTGGCCCTAATCGCATGGTCGGGGCTGTTGCCCCCCGGCCTCGATCTGGGCCCGTTTCTGACCTTGGCGAAAGAACAGCTGCACGAAGAAACCGATTACGCGCGCGAGGCCAAGCAGCTGTTATGCTTTGGCGACCTTTTAAGCGGGGATACCCGCTTTGCAGTGCCGCAAGTGCACGCGGATTTAAGCACCGAAAATATATTGGCGATGGAGTTTATGCCGGGTCAGCCGATTGAAGATTTGCTTCAATTTCCAACAGAGGATCGGCGTGCTGTTATGGAAGCCTTGATCGATTTGAGCTTAAAAGAACTGTTTGATTTCAAGCTTATGCAGACAGATCCTAATTTCGCGAATTTCCTCTATGATGCAAAATCAAAACGGGTGGTTTTGTTGGATTTTGGCGCAACGCGCCCGGTGAATGCGGCGCTAAGTGCAGCCTATGCCCGCTATCTGAACGCAGGTTTGGCAGGGCAAGAAACTTCTATGTGCAGTGCTGCGTTGACGTTAGGGTTCTTAAATGAAGCCATGCCGCAGAGCATGCAGGATGAGTTTGTCGAGATGATGCATCTTGCCTTTGCAGAGCTGTCAAAGGATAAGATTTTTCAATTTGGCCAAAATGAACTGGCGCATGATTTGCAACAACGCGGTTTGCAAATGGCCGAGCGCTCGCGCGAGATGCATTTGCCGCCGCCTGAGACTTTGTATATCCAGCGTAAAATGGCGGGCCTTTATTTATTAGGGCGCCGACTTAAGGCAGAGGTTGATTTAAAAAATCTGCTGAAACCTTACTTGCATGGTTGCGATCAGGGCTAGCCGGAAAAGGTTGATTTTAATCTTGCTTAAGCGGGTAAAGGGCGGATGCATTTGCCCAGATTACCATGTTTCGGAAAATGGTCGCAAATCCAACTCATGGCTCCAGCCATCTTTGCTTTGATGGTATAAGCTCCAATACGCTTCTGCCACAGAGTTTGGATTCATCAGACTGTCTTCGGGCAGTCTATCTGGATCTTTGCCCTGCGCCCGAAATCGCTCACGGATAAATTCAGTGTCAACGGCGGCATCAATAATCAGATGGGAAACGTGAATATTTTGCGGGCCCAATTCACGGGCCATGCTTTGCGCCAGCATACGCAACCCCGCTTTCCCGGCGGCAAATGCACTATAGCCCGATTTTCCCCTCAAACTGGCAGAAGCGCCCGTGAAAAATACTTTACCCCTGCCGCGTGGAACCATATATCGCGCAGCTTCGCGGCCAGTTAAAAATCCTGCGAAACAGGCCATTTCCCAAACTTTTTGAAAAACCCGTGTGGTCGTTTCCAGAATTGGAAAATGAACATTTCCACCCACATTGAAGATAACCAGATCAAGGGCCCCGATATCGCGCTCGATGGTTTTGAAAAGATCCGCGGTTTGCTCCTCATCGCGTGCATCCATAGAAAACTTATAGGCGACCCCGCCAGAGGCGGCAATCTCATCGACCAGGTCTGTCAGTTTATCGCCATTGCGCCGCGCCAAACAAACCACAAATCCGCCTTGTGCAAAACGCCGCGCAATGGCGGCGCCAATATAATCGCCCGCGCCCACGATCAGAACAATCGGCGCCGTCATAAGGATGAGGCCGTCTGAAAGGCTGGGCGTTGGCTCAGATGCTCGCTATATTGCTGAAGGTTTGGTTTGTCACTGAAATCCGCGCCCAAGCGTTTTGCCATAATCACCGCATGACCGGTCATGAAATCAGCCGCTGATAAGTGCTCGCCAAGCAGAAACGTTTTCCCTTCAAGCTGTTGCTCCACGCTTGTCAGCATCTGCCCCAGAAGTTTCGTAGCGCGTTTCACATTCACTTCGTTGCGCCGCTCTGGCGGCAATAGAATTGTTTCGACCACGATGGTGTTCATCGGCGGCATGATCATGCCTTCGGCGTAATGAAACCACTGTAAATTCACTGCAAACGCAGCCGAGTTTACATCTGGGATAAATCTTCCAGTGCCGTATTTGGCGAGTAAATATTGTAAAATCGCGCCGCTTTCGTAAAGCGTGATATCGCCATCGACAAGCGTGGGCACGCGGCCCATCGGGTGCAAAGCCCGATAGGTGTCAGAGCGCATATCGGAGCTTCCAAGCTCAAAACTCTCAATCTCATAGCTGAGGCCAAGCTCCTCAAGCAACCAAGCCACGCGAACGGCGCGGCTGTTGCGGGCATAATATAGCTTCATACGTTTTTTCCCAAAGCGACTTAAAATAATTTCAAAGAGTGACTTTGCAGGAAACGTAGCGTTACGATTTGATCTCTGTCAACTAAAGGATAAGCTGGCGTTAAATTGGGGTGTATGAAAAAGGGCGAGGCGCTATGATAACGCAAAATTGGCTGACCCGGGAAGATGATATGCGCGGGGTGACTCGCATCACATTATCATCCCCGCCGGTGAATGCCTTAACGGCTGATAATTTAGCGCTTCTCACCAATTTGGTGACTGTCTTAGAGGCGGATAGCGCGGTGCGGGCGGTTGTACTCGCCAGCGCATTACCCGTTTTTTCAGCAGGTCTAAACCTCAAAGACGCGGTGCATTTTGATATTCAGGCGCAAACCGCTGTTGTTGATGGGATGGACCAAGCTTTTGGCGCTTTGTTTTCGTTTCGCAAGCCCTTGATTGCGGCGGTTTCAGGCGCGGCCATTGCAGGGGGGCTTTTTCCTGTTTTATGCGCAGATTATCGAATTGCCACCGCCAAGGCTAAGTTTGGATTGGCTGAGGTGAAGGTGGGCGTGGCCATGCCTTTTTGCCCGATGGAGATCGCGCGCGCCGCACTTAGTCCAAATGATCTGCGCCGCTTGATGCAGCGAGGAGCGGCTATTTCAGCGGATAAAGCGTTAGGATCAGGCCTGATTGATGAGCTTGTCGAGCCAAGCGAGCTTTTAAGCCATGCGCACAGTGTGGCGGCGGAATATGCTCAATTGCCGCAGCAAACTTATGCTGAGATTAAAATGCAGGTGAGAGCTGAAGCGATTGAACGCATTGAAAAAAATAGAGCACACCGGCAGGCCACGCCCGCTTTGCCTTGGTTTAGCCCAGAAACGCGGCCTGCAATGCGCAAGTTGATCGGGTGAGGTTTTCCCTGCGCGTCTTTTTTATTCTTTGGCATGGAAGTAGTCCGATTTGACGCTTGCTGAGATCCCGCTGTGAAATACGTAATTTGGCAAGGGCGCTGCCTCAAACGTGCCGGTAAAGGAAACCGTTAAAATGACAGATCCGGGCTATGATTTGATAAAAATGCTTGAATTAACGCCTGTGGGGACAGATGCGTTTCAAGGCGTTGGAACGGGTGGTGAAACCACAATGCGCATTTTTGGGGGCCATGTAATCGCGCAAGCGTTGAGAGCGGCCTATCTAACGTTAGAGGGGCGTCTATGCCATTCTTTAAACGCCTATTTTATCCGAGCAGGAGATCCGGCTGTGCCGGTGATCTATTACGTTGAACGTACGCGAGATGGCGGCAGCTTCACAACGCGGCGTATCGTTGCACGCCAGCAGGATAAAGAAATTCTTACGATGAGCGCGTCGTTCCAGCATGAAGAAGCCGGCGTTGAGCATCAGCACCCCATGCCCGCATGCGTGGGCCCTCAGGTATTGGCGTCGCGCAGCACCTTGCGTCACGCCGAGGTGCACCGTTTGCCTGAAAAGCATCAGGAAGAGTTTCTACGCCCGCGGCCTGTTGAGGTTCGAGAGGTTCAACCGCGCGATTCTTTCACGCCTGACCCTTGCAGCGATAAGAACCAATTGTGGTTTCGGATGATGGCCGCGGCCAGACAAAGTGCAATAGTGCAGCAATGTTTACTGGCATATGCCTCGGATCTTAATTTGTTAGCATCCGGGCTACGCCCGCATGGCGTGACCTGGTTCCAACCCGGGGTTATGGTGGCCAGCCTTGATCACACAATTTGGTTCCATCGACCGACGCAGTTTGAAACATGGCATTTATACGCAATGGACAGCCCTTTTGCTGGGGGGGGGCGGGCGTTTAACCGGGGTTCAATTTATGCCGCTGACGGCAATTTGGTGGCCAGTGTGGCGCAGGAAGGTTTGGTGCGGCAAAACGGCGCCGGTGAAGCGCATCATCGCCCATCTGTGGCAAGATCCAAAACCGGTGAATAGGTGCATCTCACCATATTATGTTCACGTTGCTAAGCTCAATTATTTTTCTTCTGGTGAATTTGAGTTTGTATTTGCACGGTTCAATTTGCGCATACCTCCAATCCAACGGTCATAATCGGACGTTTTATTTCGCATATAAGTCAACACTTCTGGATGCGGTAAAATGAGAAAGCGTTCGTCTTTAAGCCCTTGTAGGCAGGCTTGCGCCACGTCACTTGGCTTTAAAATGCCATCAAGACTGGCGGCATGGCTGTCCAGCCCGGTAATCATATCAGTTTGCACGGCTTGTGGGCATAGCACCGATAGTTTTATCCCTTGATCCCCATAGGTGAAGGCTAACCATTCGGCAAAACCGATCGCGGCATGTTTGCTCACCCCGTAAGGCGCAGACCCAATTTGGTTTAACAATCCAGCCGCCGAGGCGGTTTGCAGCAAATAGCCTCCGCCCCGCGCAATCATGCGGGGTACCAAATGCCGGGCCACCCAAATATGCGACATGACATTGGTTTCCCAAACTCGCTGCCAGTCTTGATCTGGGGCGTCAAGCCCTGACTGAGCCAAAATTCCCGCATTTGAGCAAAACAGATCAATCGGGCCTATTTCGGCTTCGCTTTGCGCGATAAGATTGATCAGATCGGCCTCTTTTGAAACATCGGCTTCTATGCTCACCCCATCGATCAGATCTGCGGTTTCTTTGCTTTTGATTGCGTCAATATCGCTGCAAATAACCCTCTTCGCCCCCTGTTTGGCAAAGCAGATTGCAAGCGCTTTGCCGATCCCTGCACCTGCGCCTGTGACCACAATAATTTTATTCTTGATATCCACGTTTCATTATCTTTCGTTAGAGCAAGGGCAAAACGCAAAAGGTCTTTTAAAAAAATACTGATCGGTCATTTATTCACCCATTTTGGGGCGCGTTTTTCAACGAAGGCCTCAACGCCTTCGCGTAAATCTTCTGTTTGAAGAAGATCAGCCAGAACCTCGCGGCTAAATTCTAAGCTGGCAGGCAGGTTTTCGCGCTTGGCCAGATCGTTCAACACCCGCTTGGTGGCTTTCACCGCCGAGGGCGAAACAGAGGCGATTTCCTGCGCTTTGTTCAATGCGGTGTCTAAAAGTTCTTTGTCTGATGTAACCGTGTTCACAATGCCCATATTTAACGCTTCAGCCGCCGAAATACGGCGCCCTGTCAGCATCATTTCATGGGCAGCGACGCGCCCGATATAACGACTGAGGCGCTGTATGCCGCTGGCGGCAGCCATGAAGCCAACTTTTACCTCGGGCAGCGCGAATGTGGCCGTTTGCGCCGCGATGATAATATCGCAGGATAAGGCGGTTTCAAAGCCGCCACCCATTGCAAAGCCATTCACGGCTGCAATGACCGGTTTTTCCAAGTCAAACCTTTGGGTTAAGCCAGCAAAGCCGGTTGTGGGCATGCTGGTAGCGCCGCCCTTTGCCGTGGCTTTCAAATCATTTCCCGCGCTAAAGGCTTTTTCGCCCGCGCCGGTTAAAACGGCGACCCAGAGATCGGGGTTTGCTGCAAACCCGTCCCACACGTCTGCCAATTCCGCATGCATGGGCGCATGCATCGCGTTGTAAACATCAGGTCGGTTGAGCGTGACCAAAAGGACTTTGCCATATGTGCTAAGGTTAACGAATTCATAGGACATTGCTGCTCCTTCACAAAAATAGCGTATCTCACAAGTCGATGTTTTGGCGGCTTGTGCCGGTCGCTACAACATAGATTTGCCGATGCTTTTTATCAAAGTAACTGGTTGATCTCTGCAGTTCAACGGCGCTTTGGGGGCGGCAGCTAATATTGCTATTGTGCGGTTGACCCTCACACCTAAGACCCGCCCGCCATTTAAAAAGATGGCTGGCTGGACGCCGGGCTTATCCCGGAGGCAAAGCGACCAATTGCAAAATAGTCTTAGCGATCTTCAATATTTACATAGTCGCGCGCTGTATCGCCCAGATATAATTGGCGGGGACGACCAATTTTCATTTGCGGATCTGCGATCATTTCTTTCCATTGCGAAATCCAGCCAATGGTGCGGCTAAGGGCAAAAATTGGTGTGAACATTGAGGTTGGAAAGCCCATCGATTCCAGAATAATTCCCGAATAAAAATCTACGTTTGGGAATAATTTCTTTTCAACGAAATAGGGGTCACTAAGGGCCACTTTTTCAAGCTCTTTGGCGACTTGCAGCAATGGGTTATTGGCCACTCCGAGCAATTCAAGAACTTCATCTGCCGATTGTTTTAACACGGTGGCACGCGGATCCGTGTTTTTATAAACGCGATGACCAAATCCCATCAAACGAAACGGATCATTTTTGTCTTTCGCCTTGGCAATAAAGGTCGGGATATTCGCGACGGTTCCGATTTCGCGTAGCATTTCCAAACAGGCTTGGTTCGCGCCTCCATGCGCGGGGCCCCAAAGGCAGGCAATACCCGCTGCAATGCAAGCAAAAGGGTTAGCGCCAGAACTTGAGGCCAGGCGTACGGTGGATGTTGACGCGTTTTGTTCGTGATCTGCATGCAGGGTAAAGATCCGGTCCATTGCGCGGCTCAGGATCGGATTTACTTTGTAATCCTCGGCCGGTACGGCAAAGCACATGCGCAAAAAGTTAGAGGCGTAGTCAAGATCATTGCGCGGATATTCGAAAGGTTGCCCGATTGTATATTTATACGCCATGGCGGCAATCGTCGGCATTTTGGCAATCATTCGGATCGACGCCACTTCTCGCTGCCATGGATCAGAGATGTCGGTGCTGTCGTGATAAAAGGCGGACATAGCGCCGACGACACCCGTCATAATTGCCATTGGATGCGCATCCCGGCGAAAGCCTCGGAACAAATACATCATTTGTTCGTGAATCATTGTGTGATTGGTGACGCGGCTTTCGAAATCCTCTAGCTCCGCTGGTGAGGGCAATTCTCCGTAAAGCAGCAGATAACAAACTTCTAAATAATGCGATTTAGAGGCCAGTTGATCGATTGGATATCCGCGGTGCAACAGCTCACCTTTGGCGCCATCAATGAAGGTGATGGTGCTGTCACAACTGGCTGTTGAGGTGAAACCGGGATCATAGGTAAACACGCCAGCATCTTTGTAAAGGCTGCGAATGTCAATTACGTCTGGCCCGGCGGATGGGTGGTGAATGGGCAATTGATACACTTGACCGTTTAAGCGCAACTCTGCGGTTTGTTTTGTATCAGCCATATTCGTTCCTTTTCCCATTGGCACTATGGCCTTGTTCTTTCTGATTATGCGCGATGTGAGCAGATTTAGCTTTCTGCTATGGCGTCTTTGATTCGCGCTATCGTTTCGTCGCGGCCCAGCAAAACCATCATATCATACACGCTTGGAGAGGCTTTTCGTCCAGCAAGTGCAGCCCGTAACGGTGCCGCAAGCTGCCCGAATTTGATCCCGTTAGAGCCAACAAATTCGTGAAAAAGCACTTCCAAATGTTCCCGGCTCCACGTAGCATTTTGCAACTGCGGCGTCAATGATTGGAGTATACCAATGAATACAGAGTCAAGCGTTGCCTGCGCGGGCTCATCGATGGAAATCGGGCGTGTTTGTAGAATAAAGCGAGCCTTTTCAAGAAGTTCAGGAAGTGTTTTGGCCCTTTCCTTGAGGCAATACATGGCCGTATCCAGCCTCTGTAACTGCGCGTCAGTGAATGGCGTAGCGCCGTTGGCAGATTGATAATTCGTAATATTTTGCAGCAGTGCAGCATTTGAAGCGGCTGCTATATGTTTGCTTGAAAGATTTTGTAGTTTTTTGAAATCAAACCGGGAGGGCGATTTGCCTATGCCTTTAAAATCAAACCACTCTTGCGCCTCAGCATCGCTGAAAAATTCATCATTCCCATGGCTCCAACCAAGCCGGGCCAAATAATTGCGCATCGCAACCGCGGGGTATCCCATCTGTTGGTACTCTTCGACGCTGGTGGCACCATGACGTTTCGAAAGTTTTTTGCCATCATCGCCAAAGATCAAAGGAATATGGGCATAGACCGGCAGGGGCCATTCCATGGCTTTATAGATCAGCATTTGGCGCGCGGCGTTGTTTAAATGATCATCGCCGCGGATCACATGCGTGATCCCCATATCATGATCATCAACCACGACCGCAAGCATGTAAACTGGTGAACCATCCGAGCGCAGCAACACCATATCATCCAGCTGCGTATTGCGAATGGCCACCTTGCCTTGCACTTCATCATCGATATGCGTTTCGCCGTCGCGCGGGGCTTTTATTCGGATCACAAATGGCGCATCGGGATGCTCTGAGGCTGGAATATCGCGCCAGGGGCTTTGAAACAGCGTCGAGCGCCCTTCGGCGCGCGCGGTTTCTCGAAAGGCTTCGATCTCCTCTTGCGTCACAAAACACTTAAAGGCATGCCCCGTTTTTAAAAGATGCCAGGCGATCTGGGCATGGCGTTCGGCGCGCTCATATTGACTGATAGCTTTTCCATCATAGACTAAGCCCAACCAATCTAATCCGCGCAAAATGGCGGCGCTGGCTTGCGGAGTTGATCTTTGTCGATCCGTGTCTTCAATGCGTAACAAAAATTTACCACCGCGCCCGCGGGCGTAAAGCCAGTTAAACAACGCCGTGCGCGCCGTCCCTATATGCATATATCCTGTTGGTGAGGGGGCAATTCTCGTAACAACCTGTGACATTACAGATTAACCTTTCAGCAAGTTTACGGCGTTAATATTCACCCGTGTCTAGCGATCCTGTGGGGCAAGGACAAGCATGCTAACGCTCAAGAATTTTTTGCGACGCGAACTGGAAAAGCAACGGGTTGTTTTGTTTTACTGGCTGCCGGTTGCCTTGGCCTGTGGGATCGGGTGTTACCTGTCGCTTCGCCAGGAACCCGCGCCAAATTTATTTATTGCGATGGCGTTGCTCGGGGGAATTTCTTATCTGGGCTATCATTTTCAAATATGCAGCTTAGCGCCGTTTTTCCTTTTGTTGGCGGTGTTCTGCCTTGGTTTTTTTGCGGTGGCCGGAAAGGCTCATTATGTCGCAGCACCCACGCTTACCTACCGATTTTATGGAGAAATTGAAGGTCGAATTATAGGTGTCGATCGCGCGCGCAGTGGTGCAGTAAGAGTGACGCTGGATCAAGTGGAATTGGAAAACATATCCAAAAGCAACACTCCCCATAAAGTGCGCCTTTCGATAAGTGAAGCCCCTGCGGCGCAGCTTTTAACGCCCCAGGGGCGCCTGAAAACCAAAGGTTTTTTGATGCCACCTTCGGGCCCGTCCGAGCCTGGAGGGTTTGATTTCCGGCGTTACGCTTGGTTTCGAGGCTCGGGGCCGTGGGTTATACGCGGGAAGGGGTGCAGATCACCTCTGGCCCGTCATCCGGAATTTTTACGCGGCTTTTCGACAAAAGAATGGCGCTTTCTGCGCGGATAAAAGCAGGTGTTTCTCAGGTAGCATCTGGCCCCGCCGCGGCGATAATCACGGGCGACCGCTCGTCTCTGACGCGCGCGCAGCTACAGGATTTGCGGCGTAGCAATTTGGCGCATTTGCTAGCAATTTCGGGGCTGCATGTGGCTTTGTTAACCGGGTTGGTGTTTGGATTTTTTCGCCGCTTGTGCTTATTGAATACAAATGCCTTCCTGCATTTTAACGCTAAAAAAATTGCCGCGGGTTTTGCGATTTTGATCGGGTTTTATTACGTGATGATTTCTGGGGCAGCTGTGTCAACGCAACGCGCCTTTATTATGGTATCAATCGTGATGCTGGGGGTGTTTTTCGATCGGCGCGCTTTGAGTTTACACAGCGTTGCTCTTGCGGCTTTGGTGATTTTGGCTTGGCGACCTGAAGATGTAAGTTCAGCGGGGTTTCAAATGTCATTTGCCGCCACGATTGCGCTGGTTACGGTGTTTCAGCGCATTCCTACTTTGCCGGGTTTTTCGCGTTGGCGCCGGATGCCGGTGATTTCGCTGGTTTTGTCCTCATTGGTGGCGGGCTTGGCTACGGCGCCTTTTTCGGCGGCGCATTTTAACCAAGTTAGCCATTATGGTTTGCTGGCAAATATTCTAAGTCTTCCGGTTATGGGCTTTCTCGTGGCCCCCTCGGCGGTATTGGCCATGATGTTGATGCCTTTTGGCGCCGAGGCGGTTGGTCTTTGGGGGTGGATCTTGGCCTTCGTTGGATTTTGGCTGTGGCGCATTTTTTCGCGCAGCCAGCAAGCGCGGTAACCTTTGTGGCAGAGCCAGATGCGTGGATCTTACCTTTATTCAGTGCATCATGCGCTTGTATCATTTTATGGCGCGGCTGGGGGAAGGGGCTTGGAGTTTTAGGCGTTGTCGCGGCTTTAATGGGCTGGCATGGAAGCGATCGGCCAGATATTTTGATCGCCAAAGATGGCGTGCTTGTCGGCCTTCTTTTGCCGGAAGGACGGGCACTTTCCAAGCCAAATGGTGGAACGTTTTCGGCCCGCATATGGGCGCAAAACGATGGGCGGCCGATGCCGCGCGAAAAAGCCTATGCATTGTGGAAAGATCGAAAAGGCGACCTTTATCACCACTGGGCGAAAAAAATGAAAGGATTAGAAATTATGTGCAGCCAAGGAGAAATACATATTTTGGCGCAGCAACGCCGCATAAGCGGGGAATGTTGGCATCTGTCTCATCGTAACATTAAACGCAACGGTCCAACCGCTATATGGCTGGATAAGCAGGGGAAGCCGGCGAAGATACGCCACATAAATTCCGGCTTTACCCGTTTATGGAGCAAGCATAGGTAGCGGGCCTACGCGATCGCTGGATTTTAACCCAGTGACCTTACCGGAAGACGCTTTTGCAGGGCCTCAATAGGTTCGGATCAATCCAACCAAACGACCCTGCACCTTAACTTTTTCCTGGGGCAAAATGCGCGTTTCATAGGCCGGGTTGGCCGCTTCCAGCGCAATCGCATCGCCGCGATGGAAAAACCGTTTCAGCGTGGCCTCGTGATTTTCAACCAACGCCACAACGATATCGCCATTGGTAGCTGTTTTTGTTTCTCGAATCACGACAACATCACCATCATTGATACCGGCTTCGATCATCGAGTCGCCCTTTACCTCGAGCGCATAATGTTCGCCGCCTGCACGCAGCATATGGCCTGGAACCGCGATGTTATGGGAAACTTGGCTGATTGCTTCGATCGGCACACCGGCGGCAATTCTGCCCATAACGGGCAGTTCCAGCGCGTGCAGCGCCTCAATCGGGGTGACGCTTGACGGGCGCGTTTCTGGCCTTCCCCCTTCGATCACACGGGGTGCAAATCCGCTGGGATCCCCCCCCAAGCTTTCTGGCAGCTTCACGATCTCGATCGCCCGCGCCCGATGTGCAAGCCGGCGGATAAAGCCACGCTCTTCCAACGCCGAAATTAATCTGTGAATTCCAGATTTTGACCTCAGGTTCAACGCTTCTTTCATTTCATCAAACGAAGGGGGCACGCCGTCACGGGTTAGGCGCTTATTGATGAAGTTTAATAGATCAAGCTGTTTGCGGGTGAGCATCACATCCTCCAGAGCATAATTTTGCTTTGTTCTATAGATGTTCTTGATTTGTGTCAAGTTATTGCCGCGAAAGAGGCCGCTTCTTGCGCAGCTGCCGCTTTAAAGCGGGATATATTCGATCCTGTCACCTTGCTTTGCGGGGGCGGCAAAAGCCGGACGAATGGCCAAAATATTGGCTTTTGCCAGAACGCTTAGCAAAGCGCTGTCTTGGCGTTCAAACACATGCACGCGCCCCTCGTGAAACTTTGCCCGCATATAATGTTCGCGGGGACCGTTTGCCGCGACATCCTGCGCCAAGGGCGCGGATTGCCGGATTGGCGCGGATCTTGGTAAGCCCAAAAGAGCGTTTACAACCGGGAGGACAAAAATATGGCCGCAGACCAAAGCTGAGACAGGGTTTCCGGGCAGGCCGATCATGATCGTATCGCCCCACGCCCCGGCCATTAAAGGTTTGCCTGGGCGCATGGCGATTTTGTAAAAGCTTTGCCTTATGCCGATATCAGCGGCAACTTGCGCCACCAAATCATGATCGCCGACCGACGCGCCGCCAATCGTAAGAACCATGTCACTGCCGGCAGCTAGGGCGAAGGTGGCTTTCAAGCTGGCGCTAGTGTCGCGCGCGATCGGTAAAATCCGACATTCGGCGCCATGGCTGTTCAAAAGGGCGGCCAGCCCATATGTGTTTGACGCTAAAATTTGATCTGGGCCCGGCTGCTCTCCTGGCATTACCAATTCATCACCCGTTGACAGAAGCGCAATCGTTGGTCGTTTGTAGACCGGGATCTGCGCTATATTCATTGAGGCCAAAAGGGCAATATCCGCCGCATTAAGCCGTTTGGGTGCAGTCAGGCAACTGCCGGCCTTAAAATCATTGCCGGCTGGTCGGATATGGCTTTGAGCGTTGGGATCTTCGCTCAGCTCGATCCTATCTGCGGTGCGGATCGCATTTTCTTGAATAATGATGGCGCTGGTGCCTGCGGGCACGGGGGCACCGGTAAAAATGCGCACTGCTGTATCGGATGTCAAATCACCTTCAAATCGGCGTCCTGCTGCGGCTTCTCCGATCACGCGATAACGATCGCCGCGTTTCGCTGCTGGCTGCGCGATCGCGTAGCCATCCATGGCCGAGGCATCAAATGGCGGTTGATCGCGCAAGGCTGTCATCGGGCGCGCCAAAACGCGGCCCATGGCTTTGGTGAGATCTACCCATTCCACACTCGGTTTCTTGACCAGCGCGAAAAGAGCATCTAACGCCGCTTGGACAGAGATCATGGCGCTTCGTAGCGGCCCGATTTACCGCCATCTTTTAAGGCCAAATGAACGCCCCCG